>Ga0082212_10001568_pt1 | contig 33736 bp, 25 predicted proteins | sample TergutNt197P3_FD_71548 | JGI IMG/M metagenome (GOLD analysis project Ga0082212, IMG submission 71548) | Neocapritermes taracua P3 segment gut microbial communities from Petit-Saut dam, French Guiana - Nt197 P3 | ecosystem: Host-associated > Arthropoda: Insects > Digestive system > Gut ... | reverse complement strand
TATATACCGCATTATTGGCAAATGGCTGAAGCCCTCAATGTCTGCAAGAATCCGCCTCTGCATATATTCTGCAATAGCGCCTTCTGATGGCCTCTTCCTGCTTGGCGTGCGCATCCAGCGAAGACTCTTCAGATTGTAAGCCGGAAGCCGAATGCATTTGGCATGCCTTCATGCGCAATATTATGGCGATAAATGCGGTTTGGCCGTTCATAATTCATAGTTATGCGCATAGAAGTTGATTATTGGCGTTTGCTGTTGCATAATATTATTAAAAATGCAGTTGGTTTGCAAAAATAGTCTGCATTAATAAATATATATCGAAGTTTATACCAATTTAATTTTTTTACTTATAAAGTACGATTATCATTAAGGAATCTGGTATGATAAGTATAACTGGATTTAAGTATTTTGGAGCATAGCGAAAGGAGATTGCGTTGCGAAATTATAAGTGCCCGATTTGCGGGTATATTTATAGCGAAGCCGACGGCATTATAGACATTGGCATAATGCCGGAGACGAAATGGGATGATGTTTCTGATGGCTTTTTATGCCCTGTATGCAAAGCGCCGAAGGCTTTGTTTGCACAGGTTGTTAATGAGGAAAGCATAGCAGCGCCATTCGATATAAATATAAATACTGGTGCCGGCTTATTAGAGGGCAGCACAGAATTGACAAACGGCCAGATCTCTGCGATATGCTCAAGCTTGGCTAAAGCATGCGAAAAACAGCGCCTGTATGAAGAAATGGAAGCCTTCGCTGAAATAGCAGGCTTCTATTTTCAGGCTCAAGCGCCGCCCAAAGAGGCCCACACCCTTCAAGCCGCCAGGCGGATGCTTGAGGATGAACTATCAGATATTATGCCTGCAGCTTTTGCTGCAGCAAAAGCTGAAGGCGACAGAGGCGCGCTGCGCGCTCTTGTATGGAGCGAAAAAGCCACATTGATTCTTGAGGCGCTGCTTGCCCGCTACATAAATGAAGGCGAGAGCATTCTTGAGAATGAAAAGATATATGTTTGCGATATCTGCGGATTCATTTATATAGGAGAATCCGCTCCTGATATTTGCCCTGTATGCAAGGTGCCAAGCACGAAAATAATTGAGGTGGAAAGGAGGCAGTGAGATGCCGGCATACAGAAATGTTTCGCTTTGCACAAAAGACTGCATGTGCCTGTATGTTTGCCCAAGCGGGGCAACGGATACAGAGAACAGCATAATCGATCAATCCAAGTGCATTGAATGCATGGCTTGTGTAAATGCATGCCCTTCAAGAGCAATTTCAATGGTTCCCGATACATACCCGCCACCGCAGCCCAAAGCAAAATCTGTAGTGGCTGCCCAAAGAGCGCTTGGAAAAAGCAAAGTTGAGCAGGAAAGCGCTGCAACCGCTGCTGCTGTATCCACACAAAGCGCGACAGCAAGACAGATATTTGAAGCTGTCGCAAAATCAAACCGCCGAATGGCGGAAGACATCCTTCGAGAGTCGGGCTTCTTGCTCCCGCAGAGCGATGAAGTGCGAAGCTTGCTTGAAAATATGGCTGAAATCAACGAGCCTGGTTTTCCAAAGGATGCTGTCAGTTTTTTGTTAAGAAGCTTAAAAAAAACAAGTAATGGAGACGAAACTGTTATGAAAAAGTTTGTATGCGTCGTTTGCGGCTATGTTCATGAAGGGGACAGCCCTCCCGACAGGTGCCCTACATGCGGCGCTCCTGCCGATAAGTTCAAAGAGCAAACCACAGATATGCAATGGGCTGCAGAGCATGTAGTTGGCATTGCAAAAGGCGTGCCTGAGGAAATAATCGAAGGCTTGCGCCAAAACTTTACAGGTGAATGCACTGAAGTAGGAATGTACTTAGCAATGGCTCGCATTGCCCACCGTGAGGGATATCCTGAAATTGGCTTGTATTGGGAAAAAGCTGCTTGGGAAGAAGCAGAACATGCAGCTATGTTTGCAGAGATGCTGGGCGAGGTTGTTTCGGAAAGCACCAAAGAAAACCTTGCTAAACGCGTCGAAGCTGAAAATGGCGCAACTGCTGGAAAGTTTGAGCTTGCGAAACATGCAAAGGAATTAAACTTAGATGCGATTCATGATGCAGTCCATGAAATGGCTAGAGACGAAGCTCGCCATGGAAAGGCATTTAAGGGGCTGTTGGAAAGGTATTTCGGCTAACCGGGAGAGTATAGTAGCCATAGAATTCGAAGATGCCATCATAATGCTTATCGATGATCCGGCCCGATCGCTTATAGAAGGCAAAAACGATGATGGCTGCGGTACTGCTGTTTAGCGCTTTATTAAAGATATTTGGATTTGAATAAATGGATTTATCCAGGCTCCCCTGCATTGCTTATGGCAATCGGCAAAGGGGAGCTTTTTTATTTGATGCAACTGGACAGCATAGGCTTGCCCAGGTACAGGGCGCTACTCAGCAGACTTGAAGTTGTATATGGGCATAATAACCATCATAATATCTACTGTATCGCCGATATTGCTTGTAATTTCATGCATAGGCTTATAAGCGAAAGGGGCTTCGTCAATAGTGCTTTTATTTACAGTGCTCGAATAAATCCCTGACATTGATTCCTGAAACTCTTTTAGCGTAAAAGACTGCTTGGCTTGCGATCTGCTCATTAGCCTGCCTGCGCCATGCGGGGCAGAATAATTCCAGTCGGGGTTGCCTTTGCCAATTGCTATGAGGCTTCCATCTCGCATATTCATTGGAATTATCACTTTTTCCCCTGCTTTTGCAGATATAGCGCCTTTTCTGAGTATCATCTCCTCAATATCAATGTAGTTGTGGATCGTGGTAAATTGCTCATCTATTTTCAGCTTCATTTCCCTGGCAATAACATCAATGATTGCCTCGCGGTTCAGGCTTGCATAGTGCTGGGCGATTTGCATGTCATGAATGTAGTCATCGAACAGGGCTCCCTCGCAATATGCAAGGCTCTTGTCGAATTTTTCCTCATTTGAGCCTGCATTTTCGCTTTGGGCTTCTCTTTGGCGGCCTTTCTGCTCGCCTGCTTCCTGTGAAGGCGCATATCCCTTTTTTTGCATGTCAAGGTATGCTTCGCGCTGATAGTGCTCAGCTACCTGTTTGCCAAGGTGGCGGCTGCCGGAATGCACCACAAGGTAAAGATCCCCATTCTCTGCCTGGTTCGCTTCTATAAAGTGGTTTCCGCCGCCAAGCGTTCCGATGCTCAGCTCAGCCCTGTTAAGGTTAACGCTCTTTTTGCATACCAGATCCTTGATGCCTGCTTCAGATGCAAAATCATGTGGAGCTTTCCTGGTTTTTGGCCCGGCTGGAACAAGCCGCTTGATAGTGTTGTCGAGCTTTTCAAGTTCAAGGAAGCCATTGCGCAGCTTGGCTGCCTGCATTCCGCAGCCAATATCAACTCCGACAAGGTTGGGGACGACTTTGTCGGCTATTGTCATTGTTGTGCCGATTGTGCAGCCAACGCCTGCATGCATGTCCGGCATAATCCTTATCTTTGAGCCTGCTGCAAATTTCTGGTTTAAAAGGTTGATTATCTGGGAAATAGCCGACTGTTCCGCGTTTGTTGCGAAAACTTTTGCTGTATTGTGCTTTCCTTGAAGCTCTAGCATACTGCCTCCAGTAATTTTTAGAATTCTATAATTATACCACAATAGTACGAAAGATGGGAGAAATGCATAGATATACAAAAAAACTCAATATGCATGCAACTTGCATGAGTATTTTGCTAATATTGTAGACCTAGCGTTTATTTTAGTGTAATCTATTATAGGCAAGTTGGCACTGTGGAAGCGCTTTTTTGCGTGCCATTGTATGCCAAATATTTATTTATAGAGGAGAAAAAAAATGAGAAAGATTTTTAGCGGTTTATTAGCAATGCTGCTAATGCTGTCCATTTGCAGCTGCACCGGCACCGGAGGCGGTGGAGGCGGCGGGAGCAGCAACACTGGATCTGAGAGCAAAGTCAGCGGGCCTCTCAACCTTATTGAAGAGGGCAAATTAAAGATTGGCATTGAAATAGACTATCCGCCAATGGAGTTTTTTGAAGATGACGGCTCAACTCCAACCGGCTTTGACGTAGACATGGCAAAGGCGCTTGCAGAAATACTGGGCCTTGAGCCGGAGTTTTTTGACACATCATTTGATGGAATATTCCAGGGCCTTGACACCTACAAGTATGACATTGTTATATCATGCGTTACTATAACTGCTGACAGGGCCAGGGAAATGGAATTCACAAGAGCTTACGTTAACAACTGGCAGGCTCTGGCAGTTAAGGCTGGAACGCCCCACATAACAGGGATTGATGAAATGGAGGGGCTGAATATTGCTGTTCAGGCCTCAACGACATCAGAGATATTCATCGATGAGCTTATAAGCACAGGGCGTGTATCATGCACAGTCCACCCTTATGAAAAAGTTACCCAAGTTTTTGACGACTTAAAAAATGGCAGGGTTGATGGAGCTTTAGTTGACAGCATCGTTGCTGCTGACTACGCCATGCAGGATCCTGGCATGTATGAGATTTCCTGGACACAATCAGAAGACAATGATGCCGTTGTTGAAGAAATAGGCATTGCTATTCGCAAAGGAAACACTGAGCTGGTAAACGCTCTTAATGATGCAATCAACGAAATTGAAGCATCCGGAGTTTTAGGCAGCATCAAAGCCAGCTATTCGATATTCTAGCCGGACAAATACTGGCTCTGCGCTTAAAACTGCACAGGGCCAGCATTGATTTAAAGCTGCTAGCTATAGCGGGCGGCTAAAGTTTATAAACTGCCGCTATAGCCTGCACAAAGCAGGCATGCAATCCCGGCTTTGTGCTCCAGAGCCGCTGCCAAATTATTCATAGGCCCAATGCACGTGCAAATTACCGAAAATATTCGAAAGGAGTGCAAATAGCAAGAAGGTATTAACATGAAAAAGCTCTTTACGAAAAAGAACATAACTATTATGGCAGCTTTGCTGGCTGCGAGTATTTTTATTTTTATTGCTTCATTTAATAGGCCGGATCCCAAAGAGCTCGTTTCGCTTATACCAAAAGAATTTGTAGCAGATGCGGGATCTCGCTATGCCCTCACTGAACAAAACTATTATGCGTTCAACATTGCAAGAGGCAAGAATCTGCGCACAGGCAGAACTATGACTTTTATAGGCTTTATGGGCAAGCTGTACGAATTGCCGGAAGAAGGCGCCTTTCGCAACTTATCAGACATTATTTTATGGCTGCCTGCGCTAGTAAACGGAACGAAGATCACAATTGCCCTTACAATGGCCGCAGTAAGCGCGGGGCTTGTAGGAAGCATTTTTTTAGCGCTTGGCAAAATCTCATCAATTAAGCCTCTAAGCGCCGCTTGTTCAGCATACATCTTTTTCTTTAGAGGCACGCCTCTGCTAATGCAGCTGTTCTTCGTTTATTATGGCCTTCCTACAATATCGCCGGTGCTGACTATAAACAATAAATTCCTTGCCGCATTCATTGCCTTTGGCATGAACTCCGCTGCTTACTGTGCAGAGATAATAAGGGCTGCAATCCTTTCAATAGACAAGGGCCAATTTGAAGCATCGCAGACCCTGGGCCATTCATATGCCCAGACGATGTCGCTGATAATAATGCCCCAGGCAATACGAAGGCTGATTCCCCCTGTAGCAAATGAATTCATCATGGTAATAAAAGATGCATCGCTTGTGTCGATGATAGCCCTTACAGACTTAACGCATGTTACCAGATCTATATCCTCTTCAAGCGCTACTGCGCTGGTGTACCTGCCTGCAATGGCTATTTACCTTATAATAACGGCTTTCTTTACATATCTGTTCAACAAGCTTGAAGAGCGCTTTTCGGTTTATTATTAATTGGATTGGTATAATTATGTCACTCATCAGAACTGAGAGCATTTATAAAAATTTTGGCGATCACCAGGTGCTTGCTGATATCACAATGCAAGTGGACCAAGGGGAGGTTGTCTGCATTATTGGCCCGTCCGGCGCCGGGAAGTCAACGTTTCTTCGTTCGCTAAACCAGCTTGAGATAATCTCAAAAGGGAAGATCTACATAGACGATGAGCTTTTTTTGCATAGAGAGAACAACGAAACCATTTATAAAGTCGATAAAAGCAAATATAAAAGCATGCTGCTTGAAATGGGCATGGTCTTTCAGGCCTTTAACCTGTTCCCGCACCTGACTGTAATAGAAAACCTCATGCTCTCCCCGGTGCATGTAAAAAAAGAAGACAAAAAGGAAGCCAGGGATCTCGCGGAAAGCCTGCTAAACCAGGTTGGCCTTTCAGAAAAAGCTAACCAGTACCCTTCAAAGCTTTCAGGCGGGCAGCAGCAAAGGGTAGCTATAGCCCGTTCGCTTGCTATGAAGCCTAAAATAATGCTTTTTGACGAGCCAACAAGCGCTCTTGACCCTGAATTGGTTGGCGAAGTTCTCAATGTTATGAAAAAGCTTGCTGAAAGCGGCATGACCATGCTTGTTGTAACCCACGAAATGGGGTTTGCAAGGGATGTCGGGGACAGGGTTGTATTTATGGCTGATGGCTATATTATGGAACAGGCAAAGCCTGCTGATTTCTTTGACAACCCCCAAAATGAAAGGGCACAGCAATTTATCAAAAGCATTCTCTGATGCCTTTTCGCTGTGCGCTTAGCTTGCCCGCCGCGCCCTATACAATGGCGCGATCAACGCTTGTCAAGTAATAGTAAGTTTCAGCGGTAGCAGAGTTAGTTGGCGTTGCCACATACGCGCATACCGTTTTCTTTCGAAATGTGAATTCTTTTCTTACCGTCTTTCCTATGCCCGCCCCTCTAATCTTTCCGATTTTGAGCCAAAGCCCTGTTTCGTCTTGTATGAAAACATTAAAATAGGCGCTTTTTGACTTGCGCTCAGGCGCCTCTCCATTCGGCATCGGCACCAATGTGAGCTCAAGGCTTATTCCGGTGCAGTTTATGATAGGCTTTCGGAAATAATATGCGGTAACAATCCATGGCCCAAGCTTAGGGCTTTCCGTAACTTTTGTGTAGGCCTTAAAAGGGTTGTCGCTTAATATTAAGCCTGTCTGTTCAATATCGCTTTCAGCCACAGAGCCCTCAAAGCTTTCATCATGATTATTGGCCTGTTGCTGCTGGCTGTCTGTTTCGGCAACTGTTTGCCTGCGCGAAAGCAGCTTCTTATTGCTGCTTGGCCGGCTCTCAATGCTTGTTTGCTCATGATCAGCCGAAGCAGGCTCGATAGCAGCGCGCTGAGAAGCAGCCTCAAAAGGGTCTTCTTCGAAGCTGATGCCAATAGCATCATCAAAGGCTGCATCGATCTTTGCAGACAGCTCAGAAGAGAAATCCGGAGTGTTCATCACAGTTTCAGCATTAATTTCTATAAATGCCCCATCGCTTAGGGCAGTCTCAATGATTTCTTCGTCGCTTTCTGCACTCTTTGTGCCAATCGCATTCGCTAATTCTTCATATGCGCTGGCAGTAGCGGTATGCGAAAAGCTTTTGGCAACAGGGCCTTCAGATGCGCCGGGGTTCGTGCTTTTATATGAATAGCTATCGCTGAATTCTCTCTGAGGGCTTTCATCCGCGAACCTCTCAGAGCTTATGTGATCCGCCTCTTTTTGCTCCTCAGCTTCAGTGGCTGCTTCCGGCTGGCTATTAGGCTGCTCGCTTTGAATCTTTTCAGCTATTGAAAAGCTTCGATCGCTTTTAAGCGGCGTTGTGTCATATGGGCTGTCGCTGTATCCAAGCTTAGCTAAATCATCCAGTTCAGCGAAAGCAAGCATGTCTTCAAATATAGCTTCCTGCAAGCTTAAATCTTCCTCGCTGCTGCGCTCGTCCACTAATACCATGCTCTCGATAACGCTGGTTTTAGTTTGCTGCAATTGGCTATCGCTGCCCAGGCTGTAGCTTGGCGACAGGTAGCGCTCAAGATATTCAGCAAGCGTTTGCGCTGTGATCCTTTGTTGCGGATTCGGAACAAGCGCCATGGCAATGATTTCGCATAGCTTTGCATCTGCTTGCCCAAGCAGTGGCACCGGCTGGGCGCTTTGCTTCATTGCAACAGCTTTTTGCCTGGCTTTTAGCGAATATTGCTGGCCCGGGCTAAAAAATGGCGGCGTTCCGGCATTCATTATGGTGTACATAACAGTGCCTAATGCATATACATCAGCTTTTGCGCCTGAGTCCTGGGAATTAAGCTGTTCCGGAGATGCGTAAATATAGCTTCTCTCCCTTGGATATAGCGCTTTGGCGCTATATAGGGAATTGGAAATTCCAGCATCCCCAAGCTTGTAGTCGCCACTTTGGCTGACAAATATATTAAATGGAGTTATGCTTGAATGCGAAATGCCGACCAGCTCGCATTCAGCAATTGCACAGGCTACCATGTGGCCCATTTTTGCAATTTCGCGAGCGCCCATTTTCGTTTTGGCGATGTGCCGGGCAAGGCTGTCAAGCAGCTCCATTCGAACCAGAATATCAAAACCCAGAGAGCTTGTCCGCTCTATAGCTTTAAAATCCTCAATCGAGACTATGTTTTTGCTTCGCTTGAGCTGCAGCATTTTATGGATGCTGTAGAGCACTGATTGTGCGCACTCTGCATAAAACGCTTTAATGTCTTTCTCACTTAGGCCTTCTGAAAGCAGCATTTGGCTGGAATAGCTGCTAACCGGCAATGAGATATGCTTTACTGCCGCTTCATACCTGAAGCCCAGCTCTTCATGGTGTGCGTGGTAAACTTTTGAATAGGGCCCTTCGCCGATGATATCGCCAATTTTCCATGAGCCCCATAACGGTTCATAATTATGTATACTGACTTCCATTTTTCCCACCAGTTTGGCAAATGATGACTACATTATACCACAAAGGCCAACAATACATGCCCGTGATTTTGTAAAAACTTCAAATGAGTGCTAAATATGCCATATTAGGAGAAAATTCTCGCATTATGTGCTTGATGCCATAAGGCCTAAACTAAAAAGCTTGCCATTGCCATTCTTATGATGGCAAGCAAAGATTATAGCGATATAAACATCGCATTACAAAAGATTAACCCGATGCAGCAAATTGTAATAAAATGCGCTTTTATACTACAAAAACAAAAGCCCGATGCAGCTTGTGCATCGAGCGAAGATGGATAGCAGATTATGCTATTCGGGTAGGCATTTCAAATCAGGGCTTTTTAGATGCTATGAGGCTATGCGTTAACATATGCCAAGGCAATGCTTTCCTTGATAGTGGCCACCAGGGAAAGCATATCTGAGGGGTATACATCGCCAATATTGCCTATTCTGAATGTAGGCATGTCGGTCAGCTTGCCTGGATATATAATAAACCCCTTTTGCTTGAGCGCTTCGTAGAGTGTTGGAAAGCTTAAGTCCCCAAGCTCAAATGTAGTTATTATATATGACTGGTTTTCGGGGCTAATAATAGGCTTAATGCCAAGCTCTTTGAGCCCGTCAACTAAAACGCGGTGGTTATTTATGTAGCGCAGCTTTCTGGCTTGCAGGCCGCCTTCCTTTTTGTACTCGTCAAGAGCCTGGCGCAGCGCGAGAAGTATATTCGTAGGCGAAGTGAAGCGGAACTTGCCTGAACCTTCGTATAGCTCCTTATATTGGCTGTATAAGTCAAGGCTGAGGGATTTGCTTTGTGCCTGGCTTTGGATTATCAGATCCTTTCTTGCCAGGACAAATGACAGGCCGGGAAGGCCCTCCAGGCACTTATTTGAGCTTGCAGCAAGTGCATGGATGCCGAGCGCAGGCATGTCTATTTCGTATGCGCCGAAACTGGACATAGCGTCAATAAAAACTTTTTTGCCATATAAATTTGCCAGCTTTGCAATATCCTCCAGGGGGTTTATGATTCCGGTGGTGGTTTCGCAATGCACAAAAATGACTGTGCTTATGCCTTCGTCCTGCATAAGCTTTTGCTCAAGTGCGCCTACTGCAATCGGCTCAGTATCGCCAAATTCCAGGCAATCATAGTTTTTGCCTGCTCTTTTGGCAATCTCGAGCATGCGCCTTCCATATTCGCCGTTTACTAAAAACAAAGCTTTTTCGCCATCGCCGTTTAGGCAGTTTATCATTGCTTCGACAGCATAAGTGCCGCTGCCTTGCAGCAAAACTGAAGCGTAATCGCTATTGGCTGATATTTGCTCAATATCATGGCACACGCTGGCTGTAATTTCTTTGTATTCATCGTCCCATGTGCAATGGTCAGTAAGCATTGCATGCTTTACGGAATGCCTGGTGCTCAAAGGGCCTGGCGTTAGCAGCTTGCGATCGGCATTTTGCGCCAGCTTGCGGTTAATGTCGGCCAGTACGCCAATAAGCTCGTTCATGTCGTCTATTATATAGTCCGCACCTGCTTTGTAATATGCTGCTCTGACTGTATCCTTGCGCGCTTGGAGCTCTGAGCCCGTGATTCGCTCGACATCATCGCGTGATAAGCCAAGCTCAGAAGAGCCCATAATTACCCCGACGGTCCAGGTATTGGCGTTTATTCCTTCCGCTATATCAGCGATAGTGTCGCCAACCTTAACAGCCTCCCTTGGATCGATTATTTCAAAAGCAATGAGGTTGTTCCATACCATGTAGGGGTATGGCCTGCCCTTTATCGAATTGAGCGGGGCTGCACAGAAATCAGGGGAGTAGCCTTGCTTTGCTGCTTTTGGCAAAATGCGATCCATCATCTCCGGCGTGTAGCCTGTAGTTGAGCCTATTTTAATGCCTTGCAGCCGAAGGGCGTCTACTGTATCAACAACAAAATCCTTAACATCGCAGTAATCGCCTATGCTTTCAAACATTGTTTGCTCAAAAACTCTGTATGCCTCGATGATTTCCTCTTCAGCAATAGGGCTTGGCAGCATGCGCGCAATAGCTCGAGTATGATCGAGCTTTGAAAGGCCCATTGGCTCGCGGGCCATTTCGTCTGTAATGCCAATGCCAATGCTTTTAAACCCTTCAATAAACCCTTTTATTGGTGCAAAACAGCCATAGTCAATAGTGGTGCCTGCCCAATCGAAGATAACTGCTTTTATTCTTTCTGCCATTTCATACCTCCAGAATTTGCATATATAGTTCCCTTATAGCGCCCGAATCCAGAACTGCAGGATTGTTGTTTAGCCTCTGCTCGTTGACCGAGCCTGCCAAAAGCTCAATATCAGAAAGGCTTGCCTCTTTCGGAGGGAATATCTCCAGTTCCTCAAGCAGCTTTTCAAAATACAATACAGCTTGCGAAGCCGGCTTCATGCACAGCTCATTGGCTATATCATCAAAACCGCCCATATAGGCCCATACTTTTGGCAAGCAGAGCGCAACAGCATGCCCATGCGGCAATCCATACAGTGAAGTAAGCTTGTAGCTCATTGCATGCGGGGCTGTTGTAGTTGTAATATTGATAGCTTTTCCGGCAAGGTTGGCAGCAATTTGCATGTTCTTGTTGCCTTCATATTCATTGGCCAGGTAGCTGTGCATATAGCCCGTTATCAAGCGAATTGACTGCCTTGAGAACTCTATGCTCTCAGCATTGGCTCTTTTTGACCACCATGATTCAATTGCCTGGCAAAGCGCATCAAGCATAGTGCATTTTTTTTGGTAAACAGGAAGGGTTTTAAGCGTGTCTGGCTGCAAAACAACATAATCAGGCAACAGGCTGCTGTTTTCTATGGAGTATTTTTCGCCATCTTTGTAAAGCGCAGCGAATTTCGTTGCCTCGCTTCCTGTGCCAGAGGTTGTTGGCACAGCCATTATTGGCACGCCGGCTTTGCTGTAGTGCTTGATTGCCTTGGCAGTGTCGATGCTGCTGCCGCCGCCAATAGCCACTATAAACCCGCAGCCATTCTCTTCAAGCGCCTTCACTCCGCTTAAAATGTCTTCATAGCGCGGATTTGGCCCAAAGCCGCTAAACCTGGTGTATTCGCAGGGCAAATTTATGCCCAGCATATCAAAAGCGCCGTCGCATACGAGCAGCGGCTTTTTGCCAACCATTATCCCAAATGCGGTAAAATCATAAAAAACTTGCTGCATGAGCGCTCCTTGCTGCTTTGTTGGCAATAGCTATCCTACTTTGGCCTTTACTTTTGTTGAAAGCGCTTCAAGCGCTATAACAGCGGCTGCCACCACGTAAGTAATAAAGCCCAGCTCCCGCAAGCTGAAATAGAAGCTGCCTGCCATAAACAAATCGTAGCCAATTCCGCCGGCCCCTGCTGCTGCCCCAACGGCAATCGCATTTGTGAAATTTATCTCAAACCTTAGAAAGGTCCATGCCAGCATATAGCTGATTGAGGATGGGACAACTGCCTGGAAAATTATCTGCCAATAGCTGGCCCCGCTGGCCTTTAGCGCTTCGATAGCTGCAGAGTCTATTTCTTCTATAGACTCAGAATAGGCTTTAACTAAATAGGCAGCGCTGTGGAATGTCAACCCGACTACTGCAGCAACGCTTCCAAGCCCTGCTGCTACCGTGAGTATCAAGACCCATAGGATCGTGGGCACTGCCCTTATAAACGCAACAAAGCTCCTTACGATATTTGACAGGGTGGGGTTTGATATGTTTCTGGCGCACATGAGCGCGCCAAAGAAACCTAAGATTGCGCCAAATATTGTTGAAAGGGCTCCAAGCGAAAAAGTAACGAACAGCGCCCTGGCTATCCCTGCAACAGTGTTGTAGGACAGGCGCGGCTGCGCGAACAGCACTCTGGCGTTTTGCACTGTGCTGAAAGCAGCTTGCGCTGCATTTACTTTTTTATAGTCAAAGCTTAAAAATCCTATAGCTGTCAATAAAAGCAAGGCAATAACTGTCAATTTGAGCGCTGCTGCGCTTTTCGTCTTTGCTGCAGTCCTAATTTTGCCTTTTCGCGTTTTTTTCATGTATTTGCTCTGCTCAGAGAGATCAATAGAATGCAGAGCGATAGCAAGCTCACCCATCACATAATCACCTTTCTAATTTTGTTTGACGCAATTTCAATGGAAATGACCATAACAGCGATACAGATAACGACCAGGCTTGCCGAAGCGTAGTCCAGCCTTTTGTAGTATAAGTCGAATAGATTCCCAATGCCTGTTGCTGTGAGAAGGCCGATAAGCGCTGAGTCTCTGATGTTATATTCAACCATATATAAAACCCATGAGATGATGTTGGGCAGAGATGATGGAATTATGCCTTGAAACACCGTCTGCAAAAAAGTGGCCCCGGTGGCATGCAGCGCTTCAACGCATGAGGAGCTTACTTCATCAATTGTTTCGATAAACATTCTCACCAGCATGCCAAATGAGGCAAAGAATAGCGCAAAGAAGCCTGTGAGGATGTTTTGCCCGAAAGAAAACATCAACAGTATTGCCCATACGATATTTGGCACGTTTCTGAAAAAGGAGGCAAAGGCCCTTACTGCCCTGCTTATCCACGGGTTGATTTTCGTAGTTTTTGTTCCCAGCAAACTGAAGAAAAATGCGCACAGCGCTGAACATACCGTAACAGCAACAGCAAGCAGCGCGGTTTCTGCCAGTTTTGAAAGGATGTTAGGCAGGCGCGAGATAGCTTTTTCGTCAGGCACGAAATTTGCTGCCATCCATATAATTGCCTTTGGTATTGATTCAAGGCCCTTAGCTGTACTGAAATTGGCAACAGCAGATGAAAGCGCAAACAGAGTGGCAACGAACGCAAAAACCAAAGCAAACGAGCGCTTTCTTATTGTAAAAATTGATGTCTGGCCTACAGGCTTTGGCGCCTGCTTTGTGTAATTATTCATAGCTGTACCTGATATCAGTGATAAGCTCACCTTCATTTGATTGGTATATTTCATATATTTTTGATCTTGACAGATCCTGCGCAGGCCCGTCATATACGATCTGGCCGGACGTAAGGCCTATTATTCGTTTTGCATATTTCATTGCAACATCCACCTGGTGCAAGTTGGCGATGCAGGTTATCTTCAAAGCCTTGTTGATTTCGCTTAAATGGTCCATTATGACCTTTGATGCGCTTGGGTCAAGGGAAGCAATAGGCTCATCGCACAGAATCAGCCTTGGCTCCTGCATGAGGGAGCGGGCTATGCCGACACGCTGCTTCTGGCCGCCTGAGAGCTCATCACATCGCTTATATGCCTGCTCAGTAAGGCCGAGCATTGCAAGGATGCTAAACGCAGTTTCTTTTTCCTGCTCTGTATAGGCTCCGATCACCCCGGCAATTGTTGATTTATGGCCGAGCCTCCCGTGCAGCACATTTTCAATGACGCTAAGCCGATCAACGAGGTTATAGTGCTGAAAGATCATGCCTATTTTTTTGCGCACCTCGCGCAGTTCCTGCTTTCCAGCTTTGTTTATGTCGTGGCCGTCAAAGTAGATTTCACCCTGCGTTGCGTCAACAAGCCTGTTGATGCAGCGCAGAATGGTTGATTTGCCTGAGCCTGACGGCCCGATAATTGATACAAAATCGCCTTCATCTACTGAAAATGATACATTGCTAAGCGCTTTTGTAACGCCATTGTATACTTTGCTTACATTCTGAAATTCTAAGATAGGCATTTTTTGGTTAGCTCCAGCTATCCTAGCGGTATGCGTCATACCAGGAATCTGTTGTTAAAACATAGCCATAGCTTGACGATTTCTTATAAAGCCCAAATGCGCCCTCTACATCAGCGTCGTAAAACAGCAATTCATTGCTAGCCACTTCTGCTGAAGTAAACAGATCCTGAATGGCCTTTATTTCATCTGCGCTTAGGTTTTGCGGGTTGTAAGCGTTAGGGCCGTTGAAAACCGGAGTGCAGGCTATAACAACAAACTCTTCGCCGGCATGCTGGTCGAATGGGGCGTCCGCGCCATTTATAATTTCATACACTGCTCCAACAGTGTTTTCGGTTCCTTCTTTTAGCTGAATATATGACTGGAGCTCAATGTCGCAGTAAGCAGCTATATCTGCATTGCCGGTGAGCAAGTTTATGGCTGAGCCTTGATGGGACTGGCCAAAATAGACTTCGCTAAAGAAACTGCCATCAGGAAGCAGATCGTCTTCTGTCAGGGCGTCACTTGCGAAGTGGGCAATGATCGAGGAAGTTGGAACCCTGAAGCCTGAAGTTGAGCTGTTTGACACAAAGGACATCTTTTTGCCTTTTATATTGTCAATGGAGTAATCGCTGCCGGCTTTGTATTCGTCTGCATTTGCTTTGGGAACGCATATCCAGGAAAAGTATTTTGCCTCGTCAAGGGATCCGTTTTTATCGCTGTTAACAAATAGCACATCCACTTGCGGGTTTCTGTTCTTTGCCTCTATGTAGCCGACTGCGCCCATTGCGAAAGCAATGTCTGCTGAGCCGCTTGCTATTGACTGAATGGCGATAGTATAGTCGGTAGTTGTAAGATTGACAGCTTTTCTGCCGGTAGCCTGCTCTACTAGGCGGCCGACTTCAGCGCGTATATCGTCATGTGTATTTGATGATTCATTCGGATACCAGACAATGTTAATGGGGCTTGTATTTTGCTCATTTGTTTCAGCAGTTGAGCTGCTCTGGCTGGCCGGTGTGGAAGAGCAGCTTGCCAGGCCTGTTGCTATTGCTGCTATTAGCAGAAGGCTAGCAGCCGTTCTGATGAATGTTTGCTTTTTCATTATTATTACCATATCCTTCTCTTAATTAATTTTGCTTTTGCATTTTTCACTAATGATTTTAGTATAAATTTCGCTTGCAAAAGCAAATACCATTGTTTTGTAAAAGATATGTTATATTTATGTAAGGTTATATATCGGACAGGTTTGTACAAAAATGGCCTGGCTGGCGCAGCCTCGCTTTTATAAAACATCATGCTATGGGCAAGGGCGCTTCGCGCAAAAGCAGCAGAGTTGGCCTAATTCTTTTAAATGCAATCTGAACTTTATTGCGGCAGGCAGATTAGTAGTGCAGATTTTAAGCAGAATGGTGCCAGGCGCCACAGCGCCTTTAGAGCTGGCTTTGGCATAAGCCAAACAAAGGCAGAGAGCTGCAGCGCTCCCTGCCTTTGTTTTAAATTATATCTTTATTTTTATACCGCCAAAATGTGGCTTGGCTATTCTACCATTGCCTCTTCGAACTGGGCATTGTAAAGGTCGGCATAGAATCCACCTTTTTCAAGCAGCTCTTCATGCGATCCTTGCTCAACGATATCTCCATTATTGATGGCCAGAATCAGATCAGCGTTTCTGATGGTTGACAGCCTATGGGCGATAATGAAGCTTGTGCGCCCTTTCATAAGGTTGCCCATTGCCCTTTGTATCAGTATCTCAGTCCTTGTGTCAACGCTTGATGTTGCTTCATCAAGTATTAGAACATCAGGATCGGATAGCAATGCTCTTGCGATGGTTATAAGCTGTTTTTGCCCTTGTGATATATTGTCAGCCTCTTCATTAAGCACAAGATCGTATCCATTTGGCAGAGTTCTTACGAAGAAATCGACTTGGGCAGCTTGTGCTGCGGTAATCATTTCCTCATCAGTTGCATTCTCTTTGCCATACTTAATGTTGTCAGCAATTGTGCCATTAAACAGCCAAGTGTCCTGCAAAACCATGCCAAAGACTTTGCGCAGCTCGTTGCGCTTGTAATCTTTGATATTAATCCCGTTGAGCAGTATTTGGCCGCTGTCAACATCGTAAAAGCGCATAAGCAGCTTCACGATCGTTGTCTTGCCTGCGCCGGTCGGGCCGACGATAGCAATTCTCTGGCCTTCATCTATCGCGGCAGAGAAGTCCTTAATAACTACAGTATCAGGCAGGTAGCCGAAGCGCACATGCTCAAACGCAATGTTTTCGCCTCTTGTCTCATCAGAAACAACCAGAGCGTCTTCAGCATCCTGAGGCTCTTCTTCCTCTTCAAGGAATGCGAACACTCTCTCAGCAGCAGCAGCTGTCTGTTGGATCATGTTGGATACATTCGATATCTGGTTGATCGGCATCTGGAAGTTGCGTGAATAGGTAAGGAACGCGCTAATGTCGCCAATGCTCATTCTTCCAATTGATGAGAAGTAGCCGCCTAAAACACATATGCCAATATAGGCAATATTGCCGATTAAGGAGTTCATGGGCATCATAAGGCCGGAAAGGAAGTTTGCCCTCCAAGCGGAGTTGTACAAAGCGTCATTATATACGCTGAACCTGCTAAGCGACTCAGTTTCTCCGTTAAACGCCTTTACGACCACGTGGCTGCCGAACATTTCTTCAATATGGCCATTTACTCTGGCAAGGAATTCCTGCTGGTTTCTAAAGTGGGTTTGCGATCTCTTAACAATGAATGTCACGCCTACAGTAGACAGCGGCAGAACGAGCATGTTAAAGAGCGTAAGCTGCCATGACAGTGTGAGCATCATAATAAATACTCCGACAATGGACACTACTGACGAAACCAGCTGGCTCACAAATTGGTTCATAGTCATTGTGATGGTCTGAACGTCATTTGTGATTCGTGACAAAACATCGCCATGGCTGGTTTTGTCGTAATATGACAATGGCAATCTGTGGATCTTTCCATAGATCTCATTTCTAAGCCGGTATGCAACGCTGTTCGTTGTGAACCCCATTAAGATATTTTGCAGATACCCTATGGTCATGCTTACTGCATGAAAGCCGCACAGGGTAATAATTAACCTGCCTAGCGCTGCAAAATCTATTGTGCCTGTACCCTGTATGATTAGAGCGCTGCCCCTGGATATTTGGTCAATGGCTTGGCCTTGAATCCTGGGAGTAATAACGTGGATGGCTGATGTTGACAGGACAGCTACAACTACGAGGGCTAAATTGAGCTTAAATGCTCCGATGTAGTTTAGCAGCTTGAAAATGGTGCCCCTAACATTCTTGGGCTTTTCACCACCCATCATCATCATCATCATTGGGCCGCCGCCGCCTCTGCCGCCACCGCCGCCAGGACCGCCGCCACGCCTAATCTGGCGCTGCATTTGAGGGGCATCTGCGAGCATGGCGCGCTCTTCATCTGACAAACGGCTTCCGCCAGGTGGCTTATAGCTTCCGGCGGGGGCATCATTTTCGCCTTCCTCTAAGGCAGCAGCTGTGGGGGCGCCAGGGCCAAAACCGCCGGGTCCACCGGGTCCGCCGGGCCCAGGCCCGCCAGGGCCAAAACCGCCGGGACCACCGGGCCCGCCAGGGCCGGCTCCACCAGGCCTTGCTTGGCCACCAGGGCCGGCTCCACCAGGACCGGGTCCGCCAGGGCCAAATCCACCAGGGCCGGCTCCACCAGGGCCAGGTCCACCAGGACCGGCTCCACCAGGGCCAGGTCCACCAGGACCGGCTCCACCAGGTCCAGGGCCACCAGGGCCAAAGCCTCCGGGTCCGGCTCCGCCAGGCCCAGGACCGCCTGTCTTATTTTCACTGTCTTGCCCGTCAGGCAGTTTCGTTGCTTCTTCCTGTTGGGCTGCAGCAGTATCGCTCATATTTGTAGGGTTAGGGTTTTTATCCCTGTTGTCGCTGCTCATGCAGATAATTCCTCCATCGATAATTGTGATGAAGCTATTTCAAAGTATTCATCGCAGTTCTTTAAGAGCTCACTATGTGTCCCTTTTCCAACAATTCTTCCTTGATCCATAACGATTATCTGCTCGGCTCCCATAATAGTGGAAACGCGCTGTGCCACTATTATGACAGTGGCATCGCCAAGCTGCTCTTTAAGGGCTGCTCTTAAGGCGCTGTCTGTCTTGAAGTCAAGGGCGGAAAAACTGTCATCGAAAATGAATATATCAGGTTTTTTAACTAGAGCCCTGGCAATAGAAAGCCTTTGCTTCTGCCCTCCTGATACATTCGATCCACCTTGGGCTATTTGCTGGTCATAGCCTTCTTCTTTTGCAGTTATGAATCCCCTTGCCTGGGCAATAGCTGCTGCCCATTCAATGACGTCAGGCTCAGCGTCTTGGAGTCCATAGCGCAGGTTATAGTCTATAGTGCCTGACAAAAGCACTGCCTTTTGCGGTATATAGCCAATTCTGTCGCGCAAATCATGCTGGGTAACGTCCTTGACGTTTTTCCCTCCAACCTTAATGACTCCCTCGGTTGCGTCGTAGAACCGAAGCATAAGGTTAGCTATAGTTGACTTGCCGGATCCTGTAGAGCCTATAATAGCTGTGGTCTGGCCTGGCAATGCTGTGAAGTTTATTTCGGATATTGCATTATTGGTAGCTTCTTCATAGCGGAATGAAACATTCTCAAACTCTACGATGCCCTTGTCAGCCTCGTTAAACTCTTCCGGGGCAAGCGGATCAACAATTGAAGCCTGGGTGTCAAGCACCTCTTGTACGCGCTTAATTGACACTGTTGCCCTTGGTATCATTTGAAACATCATTGATACTTGGCTAAATGACATAAGGATCATCATTGAATATTGGGTGAATGCCATCATATTGCCTATTTGAAGCCTTGACAGTGCAATCTGGTGCCCGCCAACCCATATAATGAGAAGCGACAGGCCATTCATAACCAGGGTCATGACCGGCATCATAAATGCCATTGTCCTGTTGATGAAAAGCTCTGTGCTCAGGAATTCGCCGCTTGCATCAGCAAATCTGGCTTTTTCGCGTTCCTGGGTGTTAAAAGCCCTGACAACCATCAAGCCTGAGAGCGCTTCCCTTGCAACAAGGTTCATTCTGTCTGTCAGCCTTTGCACTATTTGGAATTTTGGATAAGCAATCGAAGTAATAATGCCTACCAGCCCAAGCTGTGTGATAACAGCAAGCGCTATTATCCAGCTCATGGACACAGATGTCCTAAGGGCCAAAACAATGCCTCCAATACCCATAATGGGGACTGAGAACAGCATTCGTATGCCCATGCCCGTTACCATTTGGAATGTTTGGACATCGTTGGTGCACCGGGTTATTAGCGAAGCAGTAGAGAATTTATCGATCTCAGCATTTGAGAAGCTTTCAATCTTTTCAAAGACTGCCCTGCGCACGTTTCTGCCCATGCCTGTGGAAATCCTGTTAGACATAAAGTTAACAGTTATTGTTGCAGCGCCGCTGCATATGGCAACAAGCAGCATCATTCCGCCGATTCTTAAGATATAGCGGCTTTGCAGCGCTGTGACGTTTACGCCTACATCAGACATTGCTGATCTGGAGAGTGCTGTGCCTCTTTGGCTAACAACATTGGGAGGCGTTGATTCCAGCGCTTCAATCCTTATTTGCGCTGCCTCTCCTGCGCTTAAAGCTTCAAGCTTTGGCATAAGGGCAATATAGTCTTGCATTTTTGGCAATTCGTCAGTAGGCGCTGGCCCCTGCTCTTTTTGCCTGTAATGCATTAGTGCTGAAAATGAATGCGAAAAGGCGCTGCCTAGATCATCTGAGTCTTGCTGTTTTATATAAAGCGACTCTGCAGCACCAGGGTATAGTTCGCTATAAGGCCTAGAGCTTTCATTGGTATCAGATGTTTTTACAAGCTTATATGAGCTTGCAACAATACCCTTCTCTTCTGCAGACATAAATATTTGGGCTGTCTGCATAGCTTCTGATGAAATTGCCTGTGGAGCTGACGAGGTTAGCCCTCCCTGCTGCAAACCTACGTTTATGATGTTGCTCATTAGCGTAGGCAAAGCAAGATCAGCAATGTTCTGTACAAATAGGAAAACAACAGCAACTGCAATTCCACCTAAAAATGGTTTGATGTACTTAAGGTAGTATTTCATCGACATTTGCGGCTGCTTGAGCCGCACCCCTCTCTGTGTGTAGTTTCATGATGATGTTCTGCTTTAGCCAAACTAAGTAGTTTTGATGCGCATGCATTTTTCGATCTAAGCTCTAGAATAGCAAAAAAACGAGTGCAATGAAAGGCTGCGCTAGCGCTTGCTTGGCTTTTATTGCGTGCTCCTTTCTTCCTGAAGTTCGGTTTTGATATCCTCTAGAACGTCGGCAAATTTGTTAAAGAGAACAATAAGAGATTTTACGTCATCTTCGCCCATTTTTTCCACAATAAGATCGTTAAGCTGGCTCATGCTCATATCGGCTTTGCTGAGTTTTTCAATGCCTTTATCAGTGAGAGTTATGATCTGCTGCCTTCGGTTGCGATGGTTCGCTTCTCTGTGGATATACCCTTTTGTATGAAGGGAGCTAAGGGATTGCGAAATAGCCCCTTTTGAAATAAAAAGGGTGCGGGGCATGTCTGACATATAAACATTTCTTTCGCTGTCTGAGGTTGAATTGTCCCTTATGCTGTTAAGAAGGCCAAACTCTGAAATGCTCATGTCTTTGGTTCCAGCCATCTTAGCCATAATAGGGTGCATAGAAGCGTCTACACTCTTAAAACGAAAAAATGCGTGGAGAAATTGATCCTTTATACCGTCTTCCATTGATTCACCGAAAATTATTTGGATAGTTGGGCTTATCACTATTATTAAGCCCTTAACAGTTTAGTTACAAACATTAGCAATGTCAATAGAAAATTTAATCTTTTGCAATAATATTAAGGATCCTTGCTTTTTCCATTAGCCGCATAAGCGCCTCAAACAGGGAAGGAAGCGATACCCCTGCAAGAAAAAGGGCAGTATAGGCAAAGCTGAGGCAATACACAACGGAAAAGGCAATGCGCTCCCGCTTGGAATCTACTTTTGAAATGCTGCGCCCGTCTTTTAAATAGATATATATATAGGCGGCTGCCAAAGCCAAATACTTCATGCGCTTGTTTCAGCCTTCTGCTTTTTTATGGGCATTAAGAGCAGCAAAAATGGCAGCGCAACATACATAAACGCCCATAAAGCAGGAGCTGTATTAACGCTGTAGTAGCCTATGCGCTCATAGCCTTCGTCAATCGTGCTGCTAAATACCGCCAGCAGCAAAGCCAGGCTGAAAGCAAACCTGCTTTTGGCCTTTATTTCAAATACTTCAGCGAAACCATATAAAATGCCGATAAAGAACAAGCCATCTTTAATAAAAGACATTGTATTGTATATAACAATAAACAGGCTCTCAAGGCGTGCAGGCTGCCCTCCAATTGATATGGCCTTTAGTGTTTCGAAGGTAGGGTTGTCAAAGTATTCCAGGACCGGCCCAAGCATAAGTATTTCTCTTATAGAAATAATAAGCAAAAGCGCGAAAATGTAAATGCTTATATCAAAAAAAGCTTTGCTAATATTTATCTTTTTCGCAATGTAGGGCAGAAACATCATCATAATAAAGCTATCGCCGTATGCCACAGTGAATGACGCCAGGCTGGCAGACAGGTAAGCGTTGGCGCTGCGCTGAAACACCGGCAGTAAAAATTCAGGCCGGCCAACAGCAATGACAACAAAAAATATTGTTATTACAGAGGCCGAGGCAATAATCGCCGGCAGCACAATAGCCCTTGCGTATGAGGCTACCCCTTTAAAGGAGGCATATGCGCTGCACAGCAAAAACAGGCAGGCAATCGCAAACGTTGGGGAGCGCATTATATAAAGCGTATTTATCATTACTGATGTTTGGTATACATTAAGCCCCATAACTATTGAAAAGAATATAAGGTATATAAATGCAATTGTTTTGCCGATATACTTGCCAAAAGCGTCAGTAAGCATGCTAAAGTAGCTCTGGGACGGGCGCTTTTTGGCCAAAGCGCCATAAATTCCAATGCATGGGGCAAACAGTATCCACCCCAACGCCACTGCGATCCACGCCTCATTTCCAAGAAGGCTGCTGGCAATGCCCATTTGAAGCACTGATCCGAGGGCCAGCGCGACCCCGCAAGCTACGAACTCATGGTGGGTTATTTCCCTGTCAGCCATTTTTAAAACCCGCCTTTCGGAAAAATCGCATCGTTTATTGCTCCATCTTTAATAAGCTTCAGGCTAATGCTGCAGGCGATGTCGATATGCTCCAAGCTGAAATCATCCAGCAAGGCCTTGCTGCGCTTCGGGAGCTTTCTGTAGAATTCATCCCCTATTCCGAGAACATCAATGTTTTCGCTGGTTATATGCTTAATAAAGCTGCCAACTTCCTTTTCGATTTCAATTCTGCAAGCTTCCACAAGCTGCGCTTTGCTCATGCCTGCTGCATTGCTTATTCTGTCAAAATGGCAGTCTATTGCGATATCGTAGTTGGCAAACGGCCTGCCGCTGCTGCCAAAGCCTACCGTGAGCTTTGATGCAATCGAGTCGCATGAAAGCTCAAGCTCTTGCCCTCTCGCGGGCCTGGAGATGAAATGCGATCTGTGCCGGTGTGGGCTGGCTGTCAGCATTTGCATAATCTTTGTCTGGTTTTGATCAAGGATTCCAACCATTTTATTGCCTTCAAAAACTGCCATTCCGATGAAAGATGCTGTGTTTTCAACCCCGCTTGAGCTTTGCCCTGCAGCCATAAGCGGAAGCGTAGGGTTCTTTGTCTGCGAAACCAGTGCAATTGCATATTCATTCAGCGTTGCTGATGAAGCAAGGCCGCCGGCTTCCTGCGCAGCGAGGGTTTTATGAAGCATAATTGCAGGTACAGCTTCGATTCCGGCATTTGATGCCAGCAGATCGACGGCGCTTGTTTGTGAAATGATTAGGCTGGTATTTAAGCGGTTTTGGCTGCTTCGAAGAAAATAGTCAATGATCTCGGCAATGCCCTTTTCAGCCTGGCCGCGGCCAACAACAATCACAAGATTGTTTTTTAGCAATATCTGCCTTGTTGACATAGCCGAATTTTCATACAGGGCTTCAGCGATTCCGCGTGGATGCGCAATCGTAGTTATATAAGCTTCTTCGCCGGCTGATGCTTCGGCCAGCAGCTTGCTTTTGGGGAATTGATAGTAAACATCGTAAACGCCGAGGTTGCTGTCGCTCGCGTCTATGCCTATGCCAAGCACGATGCTGATGTCGTTGAGCTCCACGCTTGACCAGCAGCCGCTCATGCAAAACAGGGCAAGCGCTGATGCCAGGCACGCTAAAACGCGCTTCATTTCCCGCTGCCCTCCTTTGGCATGTATTGGCGCACAAGATCCTGCGGCATTATTGATTTCGGGCGGGCATTCATGCGCCATAGTGGCACTCTGCCAACCGTGTCCTTTATATCGCTTTTTTCGAACGGGCTGAACGGGGAGCCAATAGGCACGCCAAATGATGTAAGCGACGACAAATGCAGGTATATGCAAAACAAAGCTATAGTTATCCCTATGCTGCCAAACATGGCTGCCATAAGCAGAAGCGCCCAGCGAACCACAGAAAGGGTGCTTGCCAGGGTCGGTATAACATATCCGCTGACAGCTGAAAGCGACACAACAATCATAACAAGGGGGCTGACAATGCCGGCATCCACTGCTGACTGGCCCATTATAAGCGCTCCAACAAAGCTGATTGTTTGGCCAACCGGCTTTGGCAGGCGCAGGCCTGCCTCTTGCAGTATTTCAAAAATGAGCAGCATCAGGCATACCTCAAAGACTGCCGGAAACGGAAGCCCCTCGCTTGCAGCTGCTATTCTGAACAGCAGGGAAGTAGGGATAATTTCATAATGAAAGTTTATCAATGCGATATAAACAGCAGGGGTAAGCAGGCTTACGAAAAAGCATGCACAGCGTATAAGCCTCAGGAATGTTGCTGCTGCTGTTCTGTTTGTATAGTCTTCCGGAGATATGAAGTGCTCAATAAACAGCATAGGCACTGTGAGTACGAATGGAGAGCCATCGATTATAACAGCAATCCTGCCTTCAAGTATCTTTGAGGCAACAACATCAGGCTTTTCAGAGTATGCAATTGTTGGGAAGGGCGATGTTTTTTCCTCTTCTATGAAAGCCTCTATATAGCCGCTGCTTAATATTTCGTCGGTGTCTATTCTGGACAGCCTCTCCTTAACGCTGCTGACCAAGCTCTCATTTGCTATTCCTTTTATATAGGCAATGCTCACCATAGTATTTGTCTGCTCGCCGATCACTGCGCTTTCAAATGCCAGATTCGTATTTTGGATTATTCTCCTGAGCATTGCAGTATTTGTTCTTAAGGTTTCAGTAAAGCCGTGCCGGGGGCCTCTTACCACAGATTCAGTCTGGGGCTCGGACACAGAACGCCTCTCCCATCCCTTGGTGTTGACAGTAACAACAAGGCTCTCGCCTTCAAAAATGAGCATAGTATCGCCGGAAAGAACCTTCTTTATTGCCGGCTCCACGCTTTCCTCTATAGTTGCCTCGCATGCTGTAAGCAGCTTGTCAAGCATGTCTTTGGCATTTGCGACATCGCCTGAAAGCTTTCTGCCTTCGATCATCAGCGGTTCCATAATTGCATTGCTTATTGTAGCCTGCTCAACCATTCCGTCTATGAAAAATAGCGCGCAGCGGCTGCCAAGGGCATTCGTAAATTCCCTGCACACAAAGTCGTCGCTCAACTGGAAGCTTGACTTTATTGCCAGAATGTCGTTGGCAAATGCCAGGGAAGCTTCATCCCACTTTATACTTTTTTTATTTTTTTCGAGCAATGAGCTAAAAAACGCCATGCTCTAATAATTGCCAAAATGCAATGCCTTTATGCGATAATTTCAAAATGCATACGTGCGGATAATGTAGAAAATGGGCAACAAAAGCGTGTTTCCCAAAAGGGGCAAGCTGCATATTATTATTATAGTTCTGGTTATATTAATGGAGGTTTCGCCGTGTCCAAGGATATCGACGGCTTAGAGCTCGCTCCTTCAGAGATTGATAGCTATTCGGATTACAGTGCGGCGCCAACCGGTTTTCAAACATATTTTGGCGGAATGTACAGTAGCGAATGCTTCGACTTGGCGCTTGGCGCCAAACCAAAGCTTATAGAATTTGATACTGCGCTGCCATTGTCCGGAATAGCATTTGTGCCCGGCACGCTGGCACTGGATGTAAGCGGTGTATACCAGATAAGCTATGAGATAACACTTACCTCATGGTCATATACGATAGCCAATGCGCAGGTTTTGGCATGTGGAAATCCAATTCGTTCAGCATCATATTGCATCGAGCTTAAAAAGAACGCTATGGCTACAATATTGCATACAACGTATGCAAGGCTGAATGCAAGCGATGAGATTGAGCTGCAGCTAACTGCAGAGGACGATGAGCTGGCAGTGATTCGATCAGCGCAGCTAACGATTTTTCGAATGGGCGCGTAGCTACAGCATAAAGCAAAAGAAGGCTTGGCATTTGCCAGGCTTTCTTTTGTTGCACTTTTATTGTAGTTATATTCTAGATATGCTAGAATTATTTCAAATATTTCTCATTGCATCGTTATATATAATATAATTAGTACTAATTTCAGCAATAATTGCACAATATGAGGTGTTTATATGAGCGATTTGCAGCAAGGCGACTATAGCGAAGCATCCGCAAGCGTTGAGCGCACAAGCATGGAAAGCCAGCTTTTTGGCACAAAGCCAACTGTCAGCGACAGCGATGAAGTGGCGACGGCTAAAAACCTTTTGGCACTTGAGCCTTTTAGCTATGAGGCTCGAATTGCCCTTGGGGACGCTTTGTGCACCCAGCTTCGGTATATTGAGGCAATTGATGAGTATTCGATGGCTATCGGGCTTGATGCCAAAAATATCACCGGCTATTTCAAAAGGGCCCAAAGGTATTTAAGCATCCACAAGTTTTACCAGGCACTTGCTGATTACAGCGTTTGCTCAATGGCGCTTCCACAGCGCTTCGACTTTACCTACCGCATAGGCATGCTTTGGTATTTTCTCGGAGAGTTTGAAAAATCCATAGAGCTGTTTGACCAAGCCTGCGATTTGTCTGAAAACGGCGAGATGCTGGTTGCTGTTGTCTACTGGCGCTATTTGGCTATGATGAGAAGCGGCAAAAGCGGGGAAGGGAGCTTGGGCGATATCGAGGCAGGCATGAATGTTGGCCACCATGAGTCATACCGCACTGCGCTCGGGCTGTTTCGAAACGAATACAGCTATGCCCAAATAGCTGATATCCTTAAAGAGCAAAAAAGCGATATCGATTATGTCACTATTTTGTATGCCCTATACCATGTGCTTGAGCAGCGCGGCGAGGCGGAAAGCTCGAAGCGAATACTAAAAGAGGCGGTGAAGCGAAATTACCATTGGCCAAGCTTTTCTTACGTAGCCGCCCTTAATGACTATCGCAGCTTAGCGCCTGAAAGCAGTGAGCAAACTGAGGATAATTGAGCATTGCGCTTAAAGCGAATACAGGCTGCAATGCATTTGTTTTGCTTTTATTTGCATACTTTTCTTTACTTCTGTAGAATTACCACGAATTTTGCGTTTTTTTATCATATAGGCAGCTTTTCTACTTTGAGCCTTATTGGTTCAATGCGAGAGTTCTTTATCTGCAAAAACCAGTTGTATTGATGTTATGTTTTTAGTATATAAATACAATATTAATGCATATAGCAGACTTATAAAAACAGCGTTATCAAACGAATAATCCATTACTTACAGATATTGCATTTCATAATAATCAAAAATGATATAATTAAAGTAACAACCAATTGATTAGGAAATTATAGATATGGGAGCTAGGAATAATTTAAGAAGAAAAACTGCTATTCTACTGGCAGCTGCCATTATAGCGCTCCTGCCTTCGTTTACAGCGCAAAATACAGATCCTGTTATCCGCGTTGCTATATCCTCAAATCTTTCAGGCGCTCTTATCAGCGATGGGGGAGAAGCTGGTTTAGGGGCCTTTTATGAGGCAGCAGTCGGGGAAAAAGCCGACATTTTGCTGGATTTCGGAAACTTTTACAACGGTTCGCCCATTTCGGATCTTGCCAATGGCGAAAACGCTGCGTCAGTGGCCTCTATAGCCGGATACGGTGGCATGGCGCTTGGCCCGAGAGACTGGCTGTTTGGCAAAGAGCAGCTATTGCTGCTTGAAAAGCGCTCAGGCGTGCCGATCCTTGCAGGAAATGTAATTGACACTGCTTCAAACAAGCCTCTTTTTTCTACTAAGTATATTGCAGTAGTGGCGAGCGGCATAAAAATCGGAGTCTTTGGCATAATCGGCGAAGATATGGCTGCCCTGACGCCTGATGGCTATCTTGCAGGCATTTCCTATGCTGATCCTGTGAGCTTCGCCGAAAGCTGCGCTTCCGAGCTGAAAAGGGACGGCTGCATTGCTGCTGTTTGCCTGGGCCAGACATATGATGAGGATCTTATCAGCAAGCTTTCTCTCATTGCGGATCTGCTTATAGCGCCTGGCGATGATATCAGCATAAATGGCCCTGTTATTACTCTTGGCAGCAGCCGCCAATCAAGCTTTGGCCTGGTTGAAATGCGATACAGCGAAACCCAAAAAAAACTGTATGCCGGCCTTATGAGAAACCAGGCATATGAAATGGCCCCTAAAGCAACAAGCGATGTAGCTAAGTCAATAGCAGGCTTTGAAGCTAAGTTTAATCAGGCGCTTGACGGCCCGTTAGGCGAATCGCTTATTAGCGTGCCTAACGAAACGAACGGCTCGGGTTCAGAAACAACGCTTGGAAGGCTCGTTTGCGATTCATATAGATTTGCCACTAATGCTGACATAGCTTTTGAAAGCTCAAAAGCTATTGGAAAATCGCTTCCACAAGGCACTCTTTCATACAGGGACAGCCTAAATGCGCTCCCTGGGGGCGGCAATATTATCACTGTAAGCCTTACGGGCGATGAGGTGCTAAGCGTTCTTGAGCAAAGCACGCAGACAGCCATGCACGCCCAACAGCCTAATGCCTCAGATCCACAGCCGTTTTCGCTTCATGTTAGCGGTGTTAAATACAATTATGATCCGAGTATGCCAATGGGCAAGAGAGTATACAACACTCAAGTGCAAGGCGAGCCGCTTGATCTGAAGAAAAGCTATACAGCCGCCATCAACAGCCAGCTGGCCGCACTTCCTGATTACCCTGTTTTAAACAGCGCCCGAAAATGCCAAGACAGTATCGGATGCTTTAGCGCACTAAGCAGCTATATTCAGCGAGGGTGGTTTAGCGCTTCGCTCTCAGAGGCCAGAATTATTGAGTCGCCGTTGCCTGAAGGCTCAGAATGGCGTGAAAATGGCAACCAATCCGGCTCTAACCCGGGCCAAAGCGCAGGCAGCCCAGTTCAGGGCTCACCGGGCCAAAGCGCAGGCAGCTCAGATCAAGGCCCACCAGGCCAAAGCGCAGGCAGCTCAGATCAAGGCTCGCCAGGCCAAAGCGCAGGCAGCTCAGATCAAGGCCCATCGGGCCAGAGCCATAATGGCGATCAAGGCCATAGCTCATACGATAGAATCGGCTATGATGAAAATGGAAGCTATGTTGGCCTTTCAGGATCGCCCCATGCAAATGGCAGCAGCGATAGCCAAAGCGCTGCAGGCAATGCCAATGTAAGCAGCGCCAGCCAGGCAAGCGTAAAAAACCCGATAACCGGAGCAACAGCCAGCCTTGCTGTTCCACTGGCCATGCTTGGCGCCTCAATAGTGATAGCAGCATGCCTGCTTGCAGCAAAGCTAAAAGGCAAGAAGGCGTGAAATGGGCAAAGATTCGCTCTCTGTGAAGCCGGATTAGTGCCAATAGGGCTATTTCCCCATACGGGCTTGCATAAATAAAAATAAAAGGCCCTTAAACAGCATCTGAAGCTGCTTAGGGGCCTTTAGGATCTGAATGGCTTGTTTTATGCCATCAGCCTCCCAATCCTCTTGGGTATGGAACCATTCTTTGATATTTTTCGTATTGAGCCTGCATAATAGGAAGCGCCCTTTCATGCGGCACAGGGAAATCTTTCACAAACTCATCAAAAGGCAAATCATACTTTGATACAAACGTAGGATAGTCTTTTAGATAAGGCTTTACAGTGTCTTGGAAGTTGAGGAAGTCGAATTCGCCTGAAGCTTTTTGCCCTGCGTTTTCATACTTTCCATTCTCGAGAACATAGTTAAGCACAGCGACATAGTTATCCAGGTTTATGTCTCTTACCGAAACAGCTGATTTGTCAAATTGGAAATGGTAGTTGCCGCCGGGGGCCATGATGTCCATGAGCTCCTTTGCTTTGTCGATGCACTCCTGCTTAGTCTTGCTTCTCAGGTATGTAACAGGGTACAATCCGCCAATAATATGCTTCTTGCCAAGCTTGTCCTTGATGGTTTGGGCATCGCCATATTCAAACATAAATCGGCATCCGGCTGGAAGATCATAAAGATGGTCATAAAACCTCGACCAGTCCCCTTCTGCAAAAATAAACATATGCAGGTTGCGCTCTCCGGCTATATGGCACAGCTTGGCAAAGCATGGCCAGTAGAAAGTCTCGAAATCCTTCGTATTCAGGAAAACGCCCATATGAGTCATGATTGATGAAGACTGCCTTATGTCTACCGACGGCACATATTGGTTTGCAATGCTTTTTGGCATCAACGCTTCCATGGCATCCAGCACTTTTTGGGGCCTGCGCTTGATGTCAATAGTCATATTAATGAAGCCCCGGTATGAGTCTGCAATTTCATCGAAAGGCACGCCTGTCATACTGCCCGGTGCAGCTGCAGCCGGATAGCCATACTTTTCGCCAATCTCTGCTGAAGCGCGGCCTAGCGCCATGTTTTGGTTTTGGTTGGATAAGTAGTTTCTCAGGTATGATATTGCAAACATTGTCGGGCTTTGCTGGTAGAGCGGGCTTACTCTGGGAAAAAGCACCTCGCCGATAAACGTCTCAGGGTCGGCGATTAGCTGGTCATATTCGTCCGCCTCCATAATGCTGCGCTCAGGGTGCTGAATAAACCCTGATGAGCTCATAACATTCCGATTGCTCTTTGTTATCAGGCATGCAACAGCGTTTCGTGCAAATGCAGCCCCAAAGTTGTCGCCAATGTTGATCTCCATTGCCTTTTCGAAAATCTCAATGAGCTCTTCATATTGGTAGTCGTATTGAGTTAGCATTAAGTCTTTGCCAGCATACTCGATCAACAGCTCAAGGCTTAGAGCATTGTTCACGGGTATTCTGTCAGGAATAATGCCAGAGTACAAATCAGTTAACAGCTTTTGCCTATAAGCTGCCTTTTCTTTGGCATCCATGTCTTATCACCTCTCCGAGTGCATTGTATTGAATTAATTATGTATTATCTGATTGTATATGTCAACAGTGCAGATCATGCGGCCTTATAGATAAAATGCTGGCATACAAGGATGCAAAGCGTTATGCATGGCGGCTATTCAGGCTATACGCCTAGCGACAGGGCTTTTCCGCTAAAAGCGCTAGACATGAACTCAAATATTCAAGCTGTTTTTATTGGATGTGTAGATGCATGAGAGGGTTTTGGGCAAACTCCTGCGCTCCAACTGCAGAGCGCGTGCCCCCTGAAACCTTGCCCTTGGCTTTGGCAACGCGAATATCGCGCTCTGCCTGGGAGCTTGTAAAGGGGCTTTGAAATTCTCAAAGAGCACATATTGTGCCTGCCTTTTCTCCAGCTAGCAGCTTGCCTTTATATAGTAGCGTCTTGTCAAAGTTTCGAAAGCAATTAAAATTCTATCTAGAAACCACAGTATTTTGTATAATCATGTGAGAATGATCGCATATATCTGAATAAAAATGTGAGGTAGTTTTAGTGCAACGGTTGATTCTGGAAAAAATGCTGCTTTGGAAAGAGTCTGTTAACAGAAAACCATTAATTTTAACCGGTATTCGGCAATCAGGAAAAACATGGGCTTTAAAAGAATTTGGCATGAAGCATTACCGGAACACTGCATATTTCAATTTCGAAGAAAACGAAGAATACAGGCAGTTTTTTCAAACAACAAAAGATGTAGCTCGAATAATGCAAAATCTAATAATGGCAAGCAGCCAAACAATAAGGCCTGGGGAAACACTAATCGTCTTTGATGAAATCCAAGAATGCAACGAGGCTCTTAATACCCTAAAATATTTTTGCGAAAACGCGCCTGAATACCATGTTGCGTGCGCTGGCTCGCTACTGGGCATAGCATTGTCTAAGCCAGCATCATTCCCTGTGGGCAAAGTTGATTTTATGAGCCTTCACCCGATGAGCTTTACTGAATTCCTAATTGCCAATGGTGACGAAAACTTAGCTAACTACATGGGTGCTATTGATGTTATCGAACCAATTCCGGATGCGTTTTATAACCAGCTTTATGAAAAGATTAAGATGTATTATATAACAGGGGGAATGCCTGAAGCTGTCCGTGCATGGGCTGAGCTGCGTGATGTTAGCCTCGTAGAGCAAACTCTGCATAATATACTCAATGCATTTGAACTCGATTTCTCAAAATACTCGCTGCCTAAAGACCACCCAAAGCTTTCCTTGGTATGGAAATCAATACCCTCCCAACTGGCAAGGGAAAACAAGAAGTTTTTGTATCAATCTGTAAAGGGCGGAGCAAGGGCTCGGGAATATGAAGACGCTTTGCAATGGCTAGTCGATGCTGCGCTAGTATATAAAATATTCAAGATCTCAGCGCCAGGGCTGCCACTGGCTGCGTATGATGATATTTCAGCATACAAACTATATTTGGCTGATGTTGGGCTTTTGCGAAGGCTTTCATCACTGGCGCCAACAGCTTTTGCTGAAGGAAACCGCCTGTTTACTGAATTTAAAGGCGCATTATCAGAGAATTATATACTTCAGGCGCTTTCGCCGCAGCTGGATTTGCTGCCGCGTTACTGGTCAGTCAATAACCCCCGGTATGAAGTTGATTTTATCATTCAGCGGGAGAACGATATTCTTCCTGTAGAAGTCAAATCCGAAACTAACACTGAAAGCAAAAGTTTGCGCAAATACAAGGAATCCTTTCCAGAAACCAAGCTTAGAGTGCGCTTCTCAATGCAAAACTTGAAGCTCGATGGCGACCTGTTAAACATTCCGATATTTTTAGCGGATGAAGCAGACCGCATAATTGGAATGGCGCTTGAGAGATATAGGGCTTGACCAGCTCATTATGGCACTGGTTTGTATTTGAATGAATAATGAAATTGCATCATCTGTTTGATGGCAGCCTAACCCCACTAATGACTGCCAGCTTTGATGAGTTAAGCACATTTTATTGCTTGCAGCTTTGGAAAGCATAAAGCAACACTGCTTCGGTGTTGCTGCTAGAGTATTTGGCTATTAATTTGCGCTTATGGCAACCGGGTGCCAGCTTTCAAAAAAGCAGGTGTTTGGCTTTAATAAGCAACTGAGCCGGTGCAGTGCAGAGATCTGCATTGCTTTTATTCAATGCTTTTCAGAGAGGCAATCATGTCTACCTGGGCGATCTTTCGATACATATACATGCTCACCAGCGTTGCAAACAGCGCTGTGAGGCTAATAGATAATATATATGTCTTCGGCAGAATGTCCCTGCTGAACATAAGCATTTCGACTTCGATTGTAGTTATGACGAAGCGCTGAAGCAGATATCCAAGCCCAATTCCGCATGCGATGCCTACTGCTATCATAGGAATGTTTTCTCTCAGCAAGTACATCGCGCTCTCAGGATCGTATAAGCCGAGAACTTTTATCGTAGCGATTTCCCGCTTTCTTTCCTCAAGAGATATTGTTATCAGGCAATAGAGCACAACAAAGCACAATGCAGCTGATGATGTGATAAGAACGATCATCACATACTGAAGCGCGTTGACCATATTGCCAACGTCTCTTGTGGTGTCAGACAAAAATGAAACTGATGCAATTCCCTCTTGCGAAAGAAGCGCGCTCGCCAGCGGGGCATCGTATTCGCCGCCTTTTTTCAAAAGGCCAATTGCCTGGGTAGGCTTATGCTCCTTGCCGAAGCTGGATTCATACAGCTTTGGGCTTATGTAGATATAATGGTTCAGGTAGTTTTCAGTTATACCGGCGATAGGGATTTCTGCTTCATTGTCTCCATCAAGAAGCTTTATTCGAAAGCTTGATCCTGCGCTT
>Ga0082212_10001567_pt1 | contig 33738 bp, 36 predicted proteins | sample TergutNt197P3_FD_71548 | JGI IMG/M metagenome (GOLD analysis project Ga0082212, IMG submission 71548) | Neocapritermes taracua P3 segment gut microbial communities from Petit-Saut dam, French Guiana - Nt197 P3 | ecosystem: Host-associated > Arthropoda: Insects > Digestive system > Gut ... | reverse complement strand
AAGGATATCCGGTCCCGGCGATCTATATCTGCGAGACGGACGCAAGCCGTTCCATTCCATAAACTTTGTTACAAGCCACGACGGATTTACCCTGCGTGATTTAATCTCCTACAATCACAAACACAACGAAGACAACGGCGAAGAAAACCGCGACGGCAGCGACAACAATTGCAGCTATAACAACGGAGAAGAAGGCCCAACCGTCGACATGATGGTAGGGCAAACAAGAGAACGGCTTACAAAGAATTTTATTGCCACCATGATGATTTCCCTTGGAACCCCCATGATTCTTGGCGGAGATGAAATGGGCCGCACCCAGAACGGCAATAACAATGCATACTGTCAGGATAACGAAATATCATGGTACGACTGGTCACTGTTAAATAAAAATTCCGGCCTCTTCCGTTTTATCAAAGAGATTATCGCCTTCCGTCTTCGCCACCATGGTTTTATGCGGCCGGAATTTTACACAGGACGTGACGGTAACTACAATGCCATACCGGATATTACATGGTTTGACGAATCGGGCAGAACTCCTAACTGGGATAACATTGGTTATTGCATGGCTTTGCGTATGGACGGAAGCAAGGCGGAGATTTCGGCGGATCAGGACGACAACGACTTCTTTATTATGTTCAACGCAGGAAGTAAAAAAGTTGTGTTCAGTGTTTGCGCCCCCCTTGCCGGTAAACGCTGGGTAAGAAAAGTGAACACAGCCATGAGCAGTCCCGAAGATATGCTCCTGCCCGGGACGGAAGAAGAACTAACCTATCCCGATCGTTATCCGGTACAGGCCCGAAGCATGGTAATACTTATTTCAAAACAACAATAATGGGAGTAACCCGTGGACGAAAGCAGTTTTATTCTTGGTGTTGATTTGGACGGCGTTGTGGGAGATTTTTACAGCGCCATGCGGAAGATTGCCGCCGAATGGCTGAACAAACCGGAAGAAAAACTCACAAAAGAGGTAAGTTTTGGACTTGAAGAATGGGGTATTGATGAATACGGAGGTTATGACAGGCTCCACCGCTTTGCCGTAGCTCAGCGTAATCTGTTCAGGGATATGCCGCCCATTCAGGACGCTCCGGGTACGCTCAGAAAACTATCCAACAGAGGTATAAGAATACGAATCATTACCCACCGGCTATTTCTTAAATATTCCCACAAAACCAGTATTACCCAGACAGTAGACTGGCTCGATAACTATGACATACCCTATTGGGATATCTGTTTTATGAATGATAAAGTTGCCGTAGGCGCCCATGTATATATCGACGATGCTCCAAAAAACATAACGCAGCTTCGCGAACAGGGGCATAAAACCATTGTTTTTTCCAACTCAACAAATATTGGTATTCCCGGTCCTCGTGCCGATTCCTGGATCGAAGCGGAAAAAATTATAATGGAAGCACTGGAAGAGTGGCGTACGGGAACAACCAACCTGTTCAATTAAAGTATCTTCTACATTCCTCACATCTTTACGTTTTAAAACCAATTGCTTTTGTTTTCACAGGCTTTTCTTTATTTGTATATTAACATCAATGACTTTATCAGAGTTCAATACACTTGATAACATTAATATACCATGTTCAGTAATAAAATTCTCACGCAAAGGCGCAAATGACGCAGAGAATAATATAAAATTTTATACTTTATTCGAAAACTTTTCGTTTTCCTTTGTTCTCTGCGTCACTGCGTGATAAATAATGTAAATTATTAGCTATTACAGAGTACTACGAGAATTTTGCAGCTGCTGCCATTGCGTGTCCTTCAACCTTTGAATGCTACTGCATCAAGTTGAAACAATAACCCTTCTATAACGAAGTCAGACTGAATAGCTATTCTTGAGGGAAACTTTCCTTTGAATTTTTCCTTAAATACATTTTTAAGAACGGGAAGATCCATAATGTCCTTAAACAAACACTTTACATTGACAACAGATTCTAAAGTTAAACCTTTTGATTCCAACCGTTTTTCTAAGGTATCAATTGCACCAATAATCTGCTTTTCAATAGACTGTCCAACATTGCCAAAACAATAACTTATGAAAACTAAGTCTCCAGCTTCAACAATTCCGGAACAGGCATAGTCTTCATCTACATCACTTCTAATGATGTCTCTTTTGCTTTCAATCATTTTTTTACCTCCTAAATGATTTTCAATTTATTATCTACAAATAATTTATTTTGTCAACTATTTATATACAACAATTTCAAAATACTTACGCCTAACGTTCTAGGTTGGCGACGTTTTTGCTATCCCGGACAAGGGCTTGCGAAGCAAGACCAGGGATGGCAAAATGTGGTTCCGCATAATCGTTTGTTATATGCCGTTGTGCCGTATTTTATTACTTTAATAATTCCATTAATTCCAAAAAGTATTTACCTTCTTTTGTTTTGTACAAATTATACCATGCCTCAACAACACCATTTTCCATTATGTTTGTTTTTTTTATTACTTCATAGGCAAATTCCAACGGTGCAATACCAGTAGCAGTTATTAAATTATTTTCTGAAACCACAGGTTGATCACAGTAATTTTTTTCACCTTTATAATTTGGACATGCCATTTTTAAGAATCCAAGATTATTACTCGTATGCTTTATTCCATCCAATAAACCATAATTAGCCATTGCGATTGTGGCTCCACAAATTGCGGCAATAGTCACATTTTTTTCAATATTGTCCTTGACAAAATTAAGTATCTCATCATTATTCCCATTTAACCAGGCATCGGCTCCAGGCAATATTAACAGATCGTCTTTATGCATTTCCATTTTTTGTACACCAATATCGGGGGTGATTTCTATTCCGCCCATTGTTTTTATTGGATTGAGATTTTTTCCAACCTTTACAATTTTAGGCTTTTCGATATTTTTCTTTAAATATCTACCGCCGTTAATTTCTGGCATTAAAAAACCAATTTCCCAATCCGCAAGAGTGTCCAACACATACAAGAATACATTCATATAATTTCTCCTTTCTTAAATTAATTTATCTATTCCTTTTATTATTGTCAATAGTTTCTATTCCATATTTTTCAACCAGTTTAGGCACAATGGCACCTAACTTCCCGGCTGTTAGCGACGTTCCAGCAAACCCTATAAATCAAACCGCAGGTTTATGGGTGGGCTGGAATGTGCCGGAATGAGGCGTGGGACTGGTTCCGTAGGAAGCACGACCTAGGCGAACGGAGCTCCGAGCCGCCCGAACAGGCGGCGTACAGCCAATAAACCTGTTATGCGCAGTCTTTTCTATTTCCCAATTATTTCAATTTTTCTATTCATATTTTTTTTCTCTTTTGTTATTAAATTAAATGAATATTGATCAAAAATAAATACTCTATTATATCCGTCATTATAAATACTTTCATCAAAATATTCATATGTTTCTATATTATAAGAATCTTTTACATTAATCCCTAAATCCCAAATATATTGTCCTGAATAAATCATTTCTTTATTATTTAAATCTATAATTATAAAATCTCTATAGGCTAGAGAATTTCCCATTGACAATAAAAATAAAAAATTGTCATAAATACCCAATAAATAATGATCATATGTAATATATAATTCAACGTGATTTTTATACTCTATTATATTTATATCTTTATTTCTATTATAAACAGAAATTCCAACAGGGTGATAACCATAACACATTTGATTAATAACATATTTTTCGTAAACATATGCATTGATAATCCATGATTCATTTGGAGGTTCTTCTATATCTTCAAAATATATATACCTAAATATCTATTATTTCTTGAATCGTTGATTTCTATAGTTCCTTTTTCTTCAGTATTTAATTTATAATATTTTTCTTGATCATTTTTAGTTATATTTTGGCAATTGGAAAACAATATTATAATTAAAACTAAAATTATTTCTCCAAATATTCTTTTACATATTTTCATTATGTATCTATTATATAAAATTTATAATTTTTGTCAATATATTATTGAATATATTGCGCATAACGTCCCGGCTTTTGGCGATGTTTTGAGCGCCGAACAAGCAAAAATAAAGGCAATCCATTCCACACGCTTTTGAGGACACGCAACGGCAGCAGCTGCCAAAATCCCGTCATTGATGAAGGGGCATTGTCTGTTGAAATTAACCGGATAGAGGTTTTGGGGAATCAGAGTGTTGGTGATACTTTTGCATTGCAATTTGCGGTGGGTATGTAGAGGAGTGGTTTTAAAATTCACTGTGCTTGTATAAATGTTGAAAATATCCTATTAAAAGAGGATCACGCTAAATATGGGGTATAACTGATGTTATAACACCAGACGAATTTGGTAGCTGCTGCTAAGCATGACCTCGCAACAGCCAGTTCCATCATCATAATCAAATTTACCATTATTTTGAACCTGCATAGAGAAAACAATGCCACATTTTTCACAGTGGAATTCTTCATTTACCATTTTGGCTCAAAATGACAGCTTCTTTCCTGCCTTATTGCTTTTTTCCCCAACCGGAGTCGGAGACAACCAGTAGGAGTATGGCAGGGTAAAAAAAATCATCTATGAAATAAATCCAGGTATGAAAAATTCCAGTGATGATCGAGAAAGGTTTCTAAAATGTAATTCATTTAGGAATTCCAAAAAATATGCTCTGTTTGTGTGCAATGTGAGATTGACAGACTTAACTCGAACACATGTGGCTATTAAATGATAAGAAAAATATTCATTAAAATATGCCAAATAGTTTTTATTAGGTATTGATCCTTCCCCCTTTTTTATATTTAGATGGAATGGTTTCATGACTGAAAACCAATACAGGAGTACAGAGATTTGTCTATGAATATATGGATTATCTGAAGGTATTTTAAACCCAAAGTCTGATCCTTTAAGGATGATGTTACTTAGCTGTTTTTGTTTCTCGGACGTAATAATATCATCCCATTTTTGTAACTTTGCTTTAATGCGGCGAAACCCGTAAATATCACGTGAATACCGCAAGAGTACCGTCATTAGTGATGAATAATTAACAAACGGCTTACAGCGGGAAAAAGCATCTACCTGTTGTTTTTTTATTATTTCAAACAGATATTCCACTATGCCCATTACTTGTCTAATAACTAATACCCTGTCTCTTTCAACAAAATCCTCATCATCAGTAAACGTGTATTTATTATTGGCGTCATGTTCGTAAGCGGCATCTTGAAACAATGCAGAAAAGCAATCTTGTTTATTGGGAAACAATGAATCAATTGTATCCATGTTATGTCCTGTTTATTAATCTTCTAAAGCAGCAAGTATTTCTTCACCAAGTTTGTTTGCATATTCATCAATCGGATCATTGCAAGGTATACAAGGAACAGCAAGGTCAAGATTTGGGTTATCTTTGGTTCGCCCATAAAGATCCAACGGGAAATAATCGTCATTATTGAGATCAACATTCAATTCATTGAAATTTGCCATATGTTCCCTTCCTTCGTATAGAATGCATATGTATCTTCACCTGTTCACTTTTGCTATATTATCGGCTGATGGATGGGTGAATTGATATGCTTGTTTGGTTTCAAGCTATGCCTCTGCGCTTGATTACACTGGTTCATAGCCTTTCTGCAATTCGCACATTAGGAAATTCTACCAGAAAATTGGTCATTGATCAATAGTTTTTTCTGTGATTTGGCTTTTTATTCTGCCATGCCCCGTAAGCCGGCCTAGACCCTCATTTCTCCGGCACATTTTTATAGAAATTCCAGTGCATTTTCAATGAGTTCATCTCGCATTTTGGGGAATTTTTTTTAAATATTCATTGATATTGAAGAATTCCCGGACTTCTTCTTCTGTTTCAAAATCATCAACCCCATAAAATAGTCCCACATGGTCTTTTCTTCCAGTTCCGGAAAGCCTTTGTTGGACGGAGCGATGGCAGCAGCTGCCAAATTCCCGTCGCGAACGAGGCTCCTTGGCAGATAATGCAAGGCTTACAGGATACCTCGAGGCTTGCCTCGGGGAGCCTCATTCATGCGTTTGGCGTAAGTTTTGGAGAGAGTTCGCTTGACTTTTTGTTTTTTTTTATTATTTTTTAAATATACATCACTTTCACAGCAAGATGAGTTTTTCCAAAAACTCAGATGAATTTAAGGCAGTTGTTCCAAAATTTGACATTTTGGAACAGCCTTTGATAACAAAAAATCGATTTGCAAGGAGAAAACCATGACCGAGCGGCAGAATAAAATACTGGAAATTTTGGCGGGAATCCGGCGGGCAGATGTAAATGCCCTTGCAAAAACCATGAATGTTTCTCAGGTTACCATCCGAAAAGATTTGGATTATCTTAATGAACTGGGTTATATAAAACGTGAGCATGGTTTCGCCAGGTTCGGTTCCACTGAAGATATTGGTACTCGTATGGCGATTAACTATGATATTAAACGGCGCATTGCAAGAAGTGCTGCAAAAACAGTGGAAGACGGGGAAACGGTATTGATTGAATCCGGCTCCTGCTGCGCTCTTCTTGCAGAAGAATTGGCCAATTATAAAAGAGTAACAATTATTACAAACTCCGCATTTATTGCAAACCACATACGTCATGCCCCACATGCAGATGTATTTCTTTTGGGCGGTAAATATCAAAACACCTCCCAGATTATGGTTGGAGCCATGACCAGCAAATGGGCGGAAATTTTTATATCCGACAAATTTTTTGTCGGCGTGAATGGTTTTATCGAAAAATTCGGTTTTACCGGAAAAGATCATCTTCGCGTGCAGACTGCCCGGGATATGGCTCAACAGGCAAAACATGTAATCGTCCTTACCGATTCGGACAAATTTCTCAATCGGGGATCGGAGGGACTTGTACGGACCGAACAGGTTTCGGCTGTCTTTACCGACGACAGAATCAAGCCCGAAACGGAAGCATTCCTCCAGGAAAAAAAAGTAACTGTCCACAAAGTATCCAGCGTCAAAGCCGCATAAGCGTTTGCATGCCCATTGCGCTTTATCCGGGCGGGTAGTATCCTTTCAGCATGATATTGAATTACCTGATGCCAACCCGGATAGTAATGGGACCCGGCTGTGTTTTTGAACAACGGAATTTGCTTTCTGCTCTGGGGAAAAAAGCCTTTATTGTAACAGGAAGAAATTCCGCCCGTATAAACGGCGCTTACGATGATGTAATAAAAGCACTGAAAGCCAACGGCCAGGAGTTTGTATTATACGATCAGGTAATGGTAAATCCTACGGATATTTGTGTTTGTGAAGCAGGAAAGCTGGCAAGAGAAAAACACTGTGATTTTGTTATCGCAATCGGCGGCGGTTCCCCCATAGATGTGGCAAAAGCAGCTGCAGTGCTGGCAATAAATGATATTTCCAAAGAAGAACTATTCACCCTTGCATTTAAAAGCGCTCTGCCCATTGCTGCCATTCCCACTACAGCCGGCACCGGTTCGGAAACCACCCAATATTCGGTGCTGGTGGATACTACCGAAACAGACGGCAAGACCCCCATGTTAACCGGCCCTGCCAAACGTTCCATTAATTCGCCGCTGCTCTTTCCGCACATTACATTTTTGGATGCACGGTATATAAAAAACCTTAACTGCAGCATTACCGTAAACACGGCAATTGATGCATTGTCCCATGCAGTAGAAGGAATGCTTACCTTGCGTTCCAATTGCATCTCCGACGTACTGGCAAAAGAAAGTATAACAATGCTTTTGGACTGCATGGATGCGCTTCTTGCTTTTCCGCAAGACCCTTCTTCTTTTCCGGCGGAAAAACGGGAAAAGCTGCTCCTTGCTTCCACAATAGCCGGTATGGTTATTGCACAAAGCGGTACGGCAGTTCCTCATTCAATGGGCTATCAGTTTACCCTGAATTGGGGTACCGATCATGGCAGGGCAAACGGACTTTTAATGAAGAGTTTTCTTCTGTGGTGCCGGGAGAAAGAAAATGACATTCAAAAAAGCGATCCTTCTTTTATACCAAGGATCCCCCGGCTTTGTTCTGCACTGGGAATGGATCTGGAAAACCTTTTTAACCTGATAGAACAATTATTGGGACAACGGGAAAAAGCAACCGAAACTGAACTTGCTGCATGGAGCGCATTGCCAATGAAAAACGCCGCTCAAACATATATACAGCCGGATAAAAAAGAAATTGAACGCATTTTCCGGGAATCGGTAGGGTAAGTTTTTCGTTGTCTCTGACAAAAAACAACGTTAATGTTCATTGCTTGAAGAAAAAAGTTCTCTTTATTACACTTTTAATATGTACTTTATTTCCACGGAAAAAGTTTTAAAAGATCGGGGACACGACGGCGTACCAGCCTTACAGACGGCGGCGGTTTCCTTTAAAGAAGCGGTTTTACGCTGTCTTCCTTCCGAAGGAGGGCTTTTTGTTCCCGAATCAGAACCAGACCTTCGATCTTTTTTTCTGCACATGGGAGAGGAAACTACTTTCCAGGAATTAACTGCTGCCATTACATCTCATTTATTTGAAGGAGAACTTAATCCTCTGTCCGCTTCCCGTGTAGCGGAAAAGGCTTACAGCTTTGAACCGGAACTTATACAACTCGATGATTCATTTTCGGTATTGAATTTATACAACGGACCAACGGGGATCTTTAAAGATTTCGGCATTAACTTTTTGGCGGCGCTTCTGGAAGAATTGCTTGAAAGCGGCGTGTGCATGGTTGTCGCTGCTGCCCGCGGTAACACCGGTGTTGCCATAGCCAGAGCTTTTCAAAACAGGCGGGATATTACGACCGTTCTTCTCTGCCCGGATGAACCAATTTACGGATTGGACAAAACTACGTATGCAAACCAGGGAGGGAATTTAATTCCTATCAGGATAAAGGGCAATCTGGATGACTGTCAAAAACTTCTTTCCCTCCTAATACATGATCGAAAGTTTTCGGAACGGTACCGGATTACCGCCGCAAATTCGATTAATCCGGGACGGCTTTTTCCCCAATCATTTTACTTTCTCTACAGTTTTATTAAATTAAAAAAACATGTTACTGGTGAACTGGTATACAGCATCCCTTCCGGGAATTTTGGCAATCTGATTGCCGCCCTTTACGCATGGAAATTCGGTATGCCTGTTAATGGTTTTATTGCGGCAATGAATGCCAACAATTCATTCAGCGAATTCATTAAAAATGGAACTGCCGGAAGTATTATAAACAGTAAACCGCTTGTTCCAACTATTACACCCACCCTGGATATTTGCAATCCGTCCAACATTGAGCGGCTTGCATCATTTTACAAATCAGCTCCTGCTGTAATGCGTAACATGGTCTTTCCGGAAAGTATAGATGATGAAAGTACGTTAAATGCAATAAAAACAGCCTGGGATAAATACGGCATATATCTTGACCCTCACGGCGCTGTAGCTTTTGCAGCAGCACAAAAAACAGCAAACTCCCGGAATTTCAACGGCCATATCGTAATTCTTTCTACCGCTCATCCGGCCAAATATGCAGATTTGATTTTTAAGGCAACCGGTAAGACTCTTTCCATACCGGAACATCTTGCCTCACTTAACTACCGGGCAGAACCCATCGCAGAAATAAAGGCGGATTTGGAAGCTCTGGAAAGCGCCATTACCGGATGTTTCTGAAAAAAAGTAATACTTGACATTTACGGTAAAATAACCTATCATAGACGGAAATCATCTTAGCTTGAGAAATAAACAAGGAGGTACGTTACTATGCCCCGGCTCAAGGATTTTATTGATACTACACAATTTACAAAAGAAGAAATCATGCACATCATTAACCTTTCGCTGGTTATTAAAAAGTGTATCAACAACGGTTATTATCCAAAGATCATGAAAAACAAATCTCTCGGAATGATCTTTGAACAAAGTTCTACCCGGACAAGGGTGTCGTTCGAAACGGCTATGGCCCAGATGGGAGGACACGCACAATATCTGGCGCCCGGTCAGATCCAACTGGGCGGTCATGAAACAATTGAAGATTCAGCCCGTGTACTCTCCCGGCTGGTAGACGTAGTAATGGCGCGGGTAAATCGCCACAAAACGGTTGCGGATTTGGCGCGGCTCGCTACAATTCCGGTACTCAATGCAATGAGTGATTACAACCACCCCACGCAGGAAATCGGTGATATGATCACCATGATAGAAAACCTGCCCGCAGGCAAACGGATAGAAGACTGCAAAGTTACTTTTGTAGGAGACGCAACACAGGTTTGTGTGTCACTTGGTTTTATTGCCAGTAAACTCGGGATGAGCTTTGTGCAGTTTGGGCCAAAGGGATATCAGATTCCGGACGACCGCGCCGAGATTATCAAAAAACAATGCGCTGTATCGGGCGGCAGTTTCACAGTTACGGAAGATGCGGAAGAGGCAATGCGTAATGCGGATTTTATCTATACCGATGTCTGGTACGGCCTTTACGACGACGAACGTTCACACGAAGACTGTATGAAGATTTTCCATCCTAAATATCAGGTAACGGATGCGCTGATGAAAAAGGCGGCGCCTCATGCCAAATTTATGCACTGCCTGCCCGCTTCCCGCGGCATGGAGGTTACGGACGAAGTGCTGGATGCGCCTTATTCCGTCGCCTTTGATGAAGCAGGTAACCGCCTTACCGCCATGCGCGGGCTGCTGGCGTATTTTGTAGCGCCTGTAAAGAAAAACAAAACTGTCGCAGCCGAAGCAAAATCCGAACTGGATGCGCTGCTAACCGCTGATTAAATCCAGGGCAGCTGTTCCAAAGTTTGACATTTTGGAATAGCCTCGAATATAAAAGGAGATAATATTATATGAAGAAAAAAGAATTCAGGTTATTTGACGCAGTTCTTGCCACTGTATGCCTTATTTTGGTAGTAGAGGCAGCAGCTCCTTCTGCGGCGATAGGTAACAGCCAGTATTTCTGGTGGATTTTGCTGCTGGCCGCATTTTTTCTGCCGTACGGTCTTGTTTCGGCAGAGCTGGGCACTACTTATGCAGATGAGGGCGGTCTCTTCGACTGGATAAAGCGCGCTTTCGGGCGCAAATGGGGAAGCCGTGTTGCCTGGTATTACTGGATCAACTATGTTTTCTGGATGGCATCCCTTGCCGTCTTGTTTACCGGGATTATAGATCAGGCATTTGGGATAGAAATACCCATTGTGTTGGCTGTTTTAATCCAGCTTGTGTTTATTTGGGTGGTGAACATCCTCAGTCTGTATTCTGTTTCAGAAAATAAAACGCTTATAAACATAGGCACAGCGATAAAAATTATATTGATGGTTTCGCTGGGCCTGTTCGGCATTTATTACGGGGTAAAGAACGGTTTCGCCAATCCCATAACATCCGCAAGGGATCTTCTTCCCGATTTCATGGGCATATCGTTTATTGCAATTATACTGTTCAACTTTATGGGCTTTGAAGTAGTCGCAACTTTTTCATCCGAAATGAAGGAGCCGAAAAAAGAAATCCCCAAAGCTTTGCTTACGGGCGGTATTCTTATAGCGGTGTTCTACATTTTCGCAGCTTTCGGAATTGGCGTCGCCATTCCGGTTGACGAACTGACACAGGGCGCAGAAGTATCCATTTCGGAAGGATTCCTGGAAAGTTTTATCTATTTCTTTGACAATCTTGGACTTCCCGGCAACGTACTTGTTCCAATAATCGGCATCGCGTTTTTATTCACGCTTGTCGTCAATCTGCTTTCCTGGGCACTCGGCGTTAATTATGTAGCCTCTTATGCTGCCGAAAGCAAGGCATTGCCCAAGTTTTTCGCTCTTAAAGGTAAAAACGATTCGCGTCTTGGTCCTGCATTGATGAACGGTATTGTTGCAAGCGTTATGATTATTGTTGCCGCTTTAATACCCGAAGAATATGTTGATGATATTTTCTGGGGATTTTTTGCGCTGCAGATCATCACCCTGCTGATGTCTTATATACTGATGTTCCCTGCGTTTAAGAAACTCAGGGCTATCGATCCCGATGCCAACAGGCCGTTTAAGGTATCCGGCGGGCCTTTCATTATCAATCTGTTTACATACCTGCCCATGGTGTTATTGATACTTGCCGCTTTCTTCTGCATGTATTTTCCGGACGAAGACGGCGCCTGGACATTTGACTCTATGCTGCTGTACGGCACTATTGCCGCAATCATTGCGGGTGAGGTGATCGCTTATCTGACAGGGAAAAAAGCGGAGGGTTAAATATGAAACTCCTCAACACTACGCCCCGGAAGGATGGATTCCGTATGCCGGGTGAGTTTGAGCCGCACGAAGGCTGTTGGATACTGTGGCCTGAGCGTCCCGACAACTGGCGCCTGGGCGCCAAGCCTGCACAGACGGCATTTGTTAAAGTAGCGGAAGCTATTTTACAGTTTGAACCTGTTACCGTGGGTGTAAGCGCCCGCCAGTACGATAACGCAGTTGCATCACTGCCCGCCGGCGTGCGGGTGGTGGAAATCTCCAATGACGACTCCTGGGTTCGGGATTGCGGTCCTACTTTCGTAAAAAATGACGCCGGCGTTATCCGAGGGGTAGACTGGGAATTTAACGCGTGGGGCGGCTTGGTAGACGGCCTTTATTTCCCCTGGAATCAGGATGATCTTGTGGCGCATAAGATTTGTGAAATTGAGCGTAAAGACAGTTACCGTACTGACGGGTTTGTTCTGGAAGGCGGTTCCATACATACGGACGGGGAAGGAACCTTATTCACCACCGAGGAATGTCTGCTGTCAGAAGGCCGCAATCCGCATATGAACAAAGAAGAAATTGAAGAAACGTTAAAAGAATATCTGGGTGTCCAGAAAATTATCTGGCTTAAGCGCGGGATTTATAACGACGAAACCAACGGCCATGTGGATAACATTCTCTGCGTGGTAAAACCGGGAACAATTATGCTCGCCTGGACAGATGATAAAAACGATCCCCAGTACGAAATCAGCGCCGAAAATCTTAAGCTCCTGGAAGACGCAACCGACGCAAATGGCCGTAAACTGGAAATCATCAAGATGCCGCTGCCCAGACCGGTGCTTATTACAAAGGAAGAAAGCGGAGGCGTTGACGCAATCGAAGGTACACTGCCGCGCATGGAAGGTGACCGGCTTGCTGCATCTTACGTTAATTTTTACATAGCAAACGGCGGGATTGTGTTTCCGTTGCTGGATGATGCCACGGACAAACAGGCGGAGGAATTGCTGAAAAAAGCTTTCCCCGGCCGGAAAACAGTAGGGGTTTCTGCCCGCGAGATTCTGCTGGGCGGAGGCAATATTCACTGTATTACACAGCAACAGCCAAAATAATTATTTATATTGGTTGAATTAACAACTCCTCACTTAAACAGTGAGGAGTTGTTCTTTTATGTTAATTGCGGAGGCACGCCGTGGCAATTAAAAAGAATTTCAAACTTTTTGACTGCGTGCTGGCGGTGGTATGCCTGGTTCTGGCGGTAGATGCCGCTGCACCTGCCGCTTCGATAGGCAACAGCCAGTTTTTCTGGTGGATTTTCCTGCTTTTCTGTTTCTGCCTTCCATACGCCCTTATGTCCGCAGAACTTGGTGTTACTTACGAAAGTGAAGGCGGTATGTACAACTGGGTAAACCGGGCGTTCGGACCAAAATGGAGCGCAAGAGTTGCCTGGTACTACTGGATTAACCTTCCGCTGTGGATGGCTTCGGGTTCGGTGCTGGTTACCGACAATTTGCAGCTTATTATTGGCAGAGATCTGCCTGTATACGCAATCACCGTTTTACAACTCTGCTTTGTCTGGAGCGTTACGATTTCCAGTCTTTTAAGGCTTTCGGAAAGCAAATGGCTGCTCAACATCGGCACAATGCTTAAAATAGTAATCGTAATTGGCCTTGGCGCTGCAGGAATATACACCGCTTTCCAAAATGGCGTTGCAAATCCCATTACCATGCAAAATATACTGCCGGGTACAGATCTGCGCAGCCTGTCCTATGTTTCCATAATCATTTTTAATTTTATGGGATTTGAGGTCGTCGCCACCTACATAGACAGCATGCCCAACCCACGGCACGACATTCCCCGCGCCATTTTTACCGGCGGGCTGGTAGTTACTGCATTGTATATGCTGGCGGCTTTTTGTATTTCCGCATCTATCCCCGTGGCGGAAATCTCGGAATCCATGGGTATTCTGGATGCGATGAGTTTTATACTTGGTGTATCAGGGTCCGGGTTTATCGTCATTATCGGTATTATGATTTTGTTTGCAATGTTTTCCAACCAATTGTCCTGGGTGGTAGGTGTTAATTTTGTGGCGCGTTACTGTGCCCGGGACGGCGGTATGCCGGGTATATTTGCCCTTTCTACAAAAAAAAATCAGGTGCCGCTCGGTGCGGCGCTTATGGACGGAGGTCTTGCTACAGCGCTTCTGTTAATCGCCCCTTTATTCCCTTCGGAACGTCTTTTTTGGAATTTTTTCGCTCTTAGCCTGGTAATGTTTCTGTTATCGTATGTGCCTCTTTTCCCGGCGTTTTTAAAACTGCGTAAAATGGATCCGGATTTAAAACGGCCGTATAAAATGCCCGGCAGCCCGAAACTGCTGACAATTGCGGCATGTCTGCCGCTGATTTTATTATGCGTAACGCTGGTATTCACGGTCGTACCGCTTGAGTACGGCGAGCTTGAAGATAAAATTCCGCTGGTGATCGGTTCCATAGTGGGAATTATTTCGGGAGAATTGGTTCTTTTACGTTTAAAAAATAAAAAAAGAGGTTAAAGCATGTCAAAAATCGTAATTGCTTTGGGGGGAAATGCGCTGGGAAATACGGCGGAGGAACAGCTTGACAAAAGCCAGTTGGCGGCCAAATCAATTGTTGACCTTATCGTAATGGGAAATCAGGTAATTATTGCCCACGGCAACGGGCCGCAGGTAGGCCATATCCGGCTTGCTTTTGAACGCTGTTATAAAGACGGCATGGCACCGCTTATGCCCTTCCCTGAATGTACCGCCATGAGTCAGGGGTATATCGGTTACCATTTGCAGCAATCTATTGATGAAGAATTGGTAGCCAGAGGTTACGACGAAGTACCCGTGGTTGCAATGTTAACGCAGGTGGTGGTGGACGAAAATGATCCTGCGTTTCAACATCCGACAAAACCCGTAGGCGGATATTACAGCGAAGCGGAAGCAAAGCACCTTATGGAAACGACAGGCTGTCCTTATGCGGAAGATTCCGGACGCGGCTGGCGGCGTGTCGTTCCTTCGCCCAGACCGATTGATATATACGAAAAAATAACCCTGAAGACACTTGTAGATGCAGGACAAGTTGTTATCGCTTGCGGCGGCGGCGGCATTCCGGTGGTGTACCGCGGCAAGCGTTACATGGGCGTGGATGCAGTAATTGACAAGGATTTTGCCGCCGCAAAACTTGCCGACCTTGTCAATGCCGATATTTTTATTATCCTGACGGCGGTGGATCGCATATACCTTAATTACAACAAGCCCAATCAGGAAGAAATTGCCGAGATGGATGCTGCTGTCGCTGCCGCTTACATTGAAGCCGGGCATTTTGCGCCGGGAAGTATCCTGCCCAAAGTGCAGGCAGCCTGCCTGTTTGTGGAAGGCGGAAAAAACCGCAAAGCCATTGTCGGCTCGCTGGATAAAGCATCTCTTGCGCTCAACGGAAAAAGTGGTACAATTATCAGGTAGTATAAACTGGATTATTTAACATGGATAATATAAAAAATATACTGGCGTTGCTTTCCGGAGATATTTTCTCATCAGCCTTGACCCTGAGGCTGGGTGTTGCAGCAGCCTTTGTTATTGTTCAGATTATCCTGATTTGGGTTGTAGTAATCTTTTTTCGCTGGCTGCAGAAAAAAGCTGCTTTTTTAATAAAAAAATATTCCCCTGCTTTAACCATAAAGAAAATCCGCATTCTGGAAGCTGCTCAAATACCGGGAGCAATATATTTCTTCATCAGAATCGGAAAATGGGTGGTCATAGCCATTCAGCTTTTCCTTACTATTCCTTTGGTCTTAAGTCTTTTTGAACCAACCTCCAATCTGGCCCATGCACTGTTGGGTTATATACTTGCCCCCATTAACAAGGTAATTGCCGGAATTATCCGTTATATCCCCAACATTATAACCATAATAGTGTTTATTGCTGTATCAAAGTATTTAATCCGATCTCTTAAATTTTTTGCCGACCGGATTGAAAAAGAAAAACTGGTTGTCCCGGGTTTTTATTCGGACTGGGCTCATCCTACCTTTAATATACTCCGGTTTTTAATCTATGCCTTTACCGTGGCGATGGTTTACCCCTACCTGCCCGGAGCGGATTCACGAATTTTCCAGGGTGTTTCGGTTTTTGTAGGCATTATCATTTCTTTTGGATCAGGCCCGGCCATAGGCAACCTTGTTGCAGGGCTGGTTATTACATACATGCGGCCATTTAAACTTGGGGACCGTATTCAAATACAGAACATAACAGGTTTTGTGGTAGAAAAGTCTCCGGTTATTATCCGGCTGCGAACACACAAGAACGAATATGTAACTTTTCCCAACAGTATGGTTCTTACTTCAAATATCATAAACTACCACACATCCACAACCGAACAGGGACTTATCCTGAATGCAGAGATTAGTTTCTGTTATGCATTAGCCTGGCAAACGGTACACGAAATTCTTGTCAACGCAGCTTTAAAAACAAAACATATTCTGGACGACCCAAAACCTTTCGTGCTGCAAACCGCTCTGGAAGATTTTTACGCACGCTATCAGATTAATGCATATACCAAGACCGTGGATCTGGTGCCGTCGATTTATTCGGAATTATTCGAAAACATTCAAAATGGCTTTAAAGAAGCCGGACTGGATATGACCGCAGCTCACTTTAGAATTAATCTGATTGACGACAAGCGGAAATGAGGCTCCCCGAGGCAAGCCGCCTGTCTGCAGCTTCGCATAATCACTTATAAAAAGGAAAGCAAACAGGAAAGCAATACCGCTGCAGGAACGGTGAGCAGCCGGGTAAATACGATCCCCGGAACTCCGGCGCTTATTGTCTCCGGCTCATTTTCGCCCAGGACATGGTTTGGAGGAATAAAACTGCCGCCAAGCTGGGCATCAAGAGCAAGCAAAGCTGCCAAAGCAACAACCGGTTTTGCCATTCCTCCGGCGATTTGTTCTCCTGTAAATATAGCTGCGGCTACTGCAATTATTATTCCGGGTCCCAGTACAGGAGAAACAGCAGGAATAAAACAAATTGCAAAAATAATCAACAAAGCCGGAACAATACCTGTCAGAAGAGCCAATTCCCTGCCTATTGTATCCCCCAAACCTGTTAAGAACAAAAGAATAAAAGTCACCGCACCAAGCAGAACAGACGGCGCCATTGCTTTTAGCACCGGCAGTATCTGCCTGCCAAGACGGACCAGCAGATCTAAAATAATCCGCACCGCCCTTTCCAAAAAAGGAAGAACTTTTTTGTATATAACAAGCAGCCGCTCTAAAGTAAACCGTGCAGCTTTGCCCAAAAAAACAGAAACTTTTTTTGCTGTATCAAATAACTGTTGTTTAATATTGTCCGGCATTATCTCTCTCCGATATGATGTTTGACGAAGGCATCGCTGCCAAAAATTGCTGTATCGCAGGTACATCACTTACTTCCGACGCCATTTTCTTTGCAACTGCTTCTACTGCCTGAATCAACGCACCTTTTTGCTTGGAAAGCTTTTGCGGTTTATAACGAAAAAAGATACGCCATAACCCCAGATCATGGCGGTCAGCTTCCAAACCCAGCCGGCGCAGTTCTTCCAGAGAAAGGCCCAGGCAATCCGATTTTTCCTTAAAACGAACAAAAATCGAATAACCCCGCATGGATTGGACGGTAATTGCCGCATTTGCCCTTGTGTCATAAACCAGAATAATTATTTCTCCCGGTGTAAACAGACCACGTCTTTGACCAATACCCAAAATACCCTTCCCCAGCCATTTTCTAATCATTTTTTGATATTGCCGTATTTGAAAAAAATATCCCAGTATATTTTGCAGAGACAAAAGTGTGAAAATCACCAATAGTAAAACAAGCTGCTTTCCGATATTAGCCTCCTGATGTATAAACAGAAATTTTTTTCTATGTTTTGAATTTAATAAATTTAAGTGATTTTTTCTAGGTATTGGGGTTTAAGAAATCCATTTTTTTTATTATAGTACGATTAATGAAAAAAACCCTGGGTGTTCTGGTGCTTTTTATTCCGGTTACATTACTGGTTTCTCAGGAACGGCGTTTTACAGACTTTTCTCTGAAAAACCTGCAAACATATCCCTATAAAACAAGTTCTATATTAATTGAAGAATTAGCATTTAAAAACAATCTTCAGCATGCTTACAATGTCAATTACAAATCAATGGGTTTAACCGTAAGCGCCAGGCTGAGTATTCCGGCAATTAAGCCGGAAACCATCAAGGGCATTGTGATAATGCTGAGGGGACATCAAAATCCAAGAAACTACTATACCGGAAAAGGAACGGAAAATCCGGCAAAAGGGTATCTTCAGCACGGCTGGGCAATAATTGCGCCGGATTTTTTTGGTTACGGCTCTTCATCGCCTGCCCCTGCCCCGCAGCAGCTTCACCAGTTTTATTCTACAGTAAATGCGATAGAGCTTTATAAAAGCCTGGAAACGCCGGATTATATTTTCAGTCCGGAAATCGCCCGGGCTGACAGGATTACATTTCCTGTTTCCTTTAAAAAAATCGTTCTATGGGGTCACAGCAACGGAGGTCAGGTAGCTTTGCATTTTTTGGAAATCATTCAAAAACCTGTTCCGACGGTACTTTGGGCTCCGGTAAGCCTGCCTTTTCCTGACTCATGGGCTCATTATGGCCGCAATGCCGGATGGGCGGAACGTTTTAAAAAGGAACAACCGGCAGACGATTTCTCGCTTATTGTTCATCTGGACAAGATCGCCCCCGGTACACCAATACTGATTGAACAGGGAGATAAGGACAATGCGGTGCCAAAGAAATGGAATGATGCCCTTGCAAAGGCAATACAAGCGGAAAACGCCCGGCGTGAAAAAACAGGAAAAGGAAAAATAGAGCTGCACTATGAAGTTTATGCCAATGCGAATCATAATCTTAACCCGTACTGGGACACTGTCTTTCCCAGAGATACTGCATTCTGGGAAAAGTAAAAAGGAATATTATTATGAACATTTTTAATGAAGAATCTACTGTCGATTTTGCAGGAATTGATCAAAGTGACGGCCTGACCATTGCCTCCACTTTTGATCTGTTTCAGGAAGCGGCAATTAACCACGCCGAAATTCTTGGAGTGGGAAGGGAAGCAATGAAGCAAAGCGGTACAGTTTGGATACTTTCCCGGCTTTCTGTTTTTATGGCCTGTCGTCCCCGGTACAAAGAAAAAATAATTACCCGAACATGGCCACGCAGTACAAACAAACTATTTGCCATCCGCGATTATGATATCCATTATTCTGCCGATATTTCAGACCGGGAAAACAGTCAGTGTCTCGACAATGCCTTAGTACGTGGCAGAAGCGCATGGCTGGTTGTTGACATAGAAAAACGGCGTCCTTTACGTCCCCAGATTGCTGCGGAAAAACTTCCGCCCAACGAAGGGATAAATGCTTTGCCGGGAGAAAACCTGCAGGGTAACGATCCGCCGCCGTCTCTTGCGGCACAGGATTATTCTGCCGCAGAACCGGTTCTGCGCCGGGCATGTTATTCCGACATCGACTATAACGGTCATGTAAATAATGCACGGTATATCCAGTGGATCCAGGATTTAGTTGATCCGGAAATTCTGAAAAATGCACAACAAATCAGGCTGGATATCAATTATCTTGCCGAAGTTTTGTACGGAGAAACGATAAACCTGTTTCTTTTGCCCATAACATCGGAAGACATAAACAAAGACAGTCCGCTATGCCGGCAAATTCCCCTGCATTGTACAGCGGCTTATGCCATAGAAGGCCGCCGGGGATCGGCCGCCGAAGCTGTACCGGTGTTCCGCGCAGAACTGCGAACAGGATAGCTGAGCCGTTGCAGCCTCATTCCAATGGCTCAACATGAATTGTCGTAACCACATCAAATTTATCATTTATTCTTTCTTCAATAACAGAAGCTATTCTATGCCCGGTTTCTATTGTCAAATTCTTTCTAAGCCTGATATGCAATGTCAATTCCTTATGCAAAACATAATTATGAACATGAAAATGATGTATTTTTAAATCATCATGGTAGGCATTAACAATTTCACTGGTTATTCTGTTAACCAAATCATCGCCGGGTTCTTCGCCCAGAATTTTAGCAATCGTTTCTTTCATAATTTTAAATGCTATATAAAAAATCATTAATGCAATAATAATTCCCAGGACACTATCAACCCACCAAAACTGTTTTGCAAAAAATATGCCAACTAAAACAACTACAGATGACAATGCATCGGTTCTGTGATGCCAGCCATCCGCTTTGACAATTAGATTCTGAGTTTTTCGTCCCAAATAAAATGCATATTGAGCCAGTAATTCCTTAATTACTATTGATATTATTGTTACAATAATTGCTATTAATCCAAATTCAATATGTTCTTTTGAGTTAAATCTTATTATCGAATTTTTAAAAAATTCATAGGCTATTATCCCCAGGAAAAAAGCTATAAAAAGAGAAGCTATATATTCCCATCGCCCATGTCCAAAGGGGTGTTCCTTGTCGGCTTTTTTGGACGACAACTTTGCGGCAACTACAACTACTATCGAACTAAACGAATCAGACAGCGTATGCCATGCATCTGCAACCAGGGCAATTGACCCGGATACAATACCAGCCCACATTTTAAGGATAAACAATGCCAAATTGACAATTACGGAAATTATCCCTTCTATATAACCGGCTTTTACTTTTTCCAAGCAGTTTCCCCGAAATTTATTCAAATAAAATTTATTATATATGTTATACTAATTTTATGACAAGCAGAAACATTAAGATCATTAACAAGGGCCAGGTTGTTTGTGTTTCGGAAGAACTGGATAATAGTCCGCTTAAAGAAGGAGAAATACTTGTCAGAAACGAGGCGTCGCTGATAAGCACGGGTACGGAACTGTCCAGAGTATACGGTCTTAAAAAAGGAGTCGTTTATCCGGTATACCCCGGATATGCTTCCATTGGAAAGATAGAAAATACCGGAACCGGCGTTAACTTTGCCAAAGGAGACAGAGTTCTTTACAGCGGTCCCCACCAGGAATTTTTCAGGTTCCCTGTGGAAACGATGAGCAGCCTGGGAATGGTTGTTAAGCTTGGAAATGAATTTAATGAACTTAATAGCATTGACGCAAGCCTTATTCATTTGGGTCTTGTGGCAATGAACGGCATACTTCCTGCCGAGTTAAAACTCGGAGACACGGTTTGTGTTTTTGGTCTTGGTATAGTAGGTCTTTTAACGGCTCTTCTCTACCAGGCTTCCGGCGTCCAGGTACTGGGAGTTGATACCGTAGAAAACCGTGCAGCTCATGCAAAAAATGCCTGTTTGCAAAATGTTCTTGCAGCACCAGCTGAGGAACAGATAGAAGCCGTTACCGGTTTTTTTGGGAGAGAAACGGTATACTCCGCCGAACGAACGAAAGTGAGCGAAGGTTCCCCTCCGGACATCACCGTAGATGCAACAGGCCGATCCGAAGGGATTGTCAATGCAATAATGTGCTGCGGAAAAAACGGACAGGTTTTGCTGCTTGGCTCTCCCAGAGAGGATTACACCTGCAATGTTACCGGTGTCTTTAACCATCTGCACATGAATATGATCACCCTTATTGGCGCTTTTAACGGCCGCTACCCGTTCAGCAAAAAAGAAGGAAGCCGCGAATCCATCGAACGGAACTTTGCAAGTTTTGCCTCATTAATAAAAAAAGGAACCATTGAACCTAAACGTATTATCAGTCATGTAGTAAAGCCCGAAGCAGCCATGGAAGCATACGACGGCCTGTACAACCACCGGGATACATATTATTGTGCAGCCTTTGATTGGAGTTAGATTTTACGCAGTCACAATGTCAGGGTCTTGTTTATCTTCCGTGTTCTCCCGGCTGTGTTGAATCCTGAAAAGCAGACCTCCTCCCCAGATGCTTGTGCGGTTACGGCCGTTTTCTTTCGACTTGTACAAAGCTTCATCGGCACGGGAAATTATTTCATCAGCATTGGTATCCATTTTGCTGTCAAAACTTACCAATCCCAGGCTGATTGTTACCTGAGGCAACGGAATTTCCCAGGGTACTTTCATTTCTTCCACCGACTTCCGCAGCCGTTCTGCCACTAACCATGCAGTTTGACGGGGAGTATTGATAAGCAATATCGTGAATTCCTCTCCGCCGAAACGAGAAGGAATATCTCCGGTCCGCAAAGATTGCTTAATGGTCAAGGCAAGACTTTCCAAAACACGGTCTCCTGCCAGGTGTCCGTAGGTATCGTTAAAAATTTTAAATTTATCCACGTCCATAACCAAAAGCGAAGAAACAGCATCTTCTCTCTTGGTTCTGGCTATTTCTTCGGAAAGACGCGTTAAAAAATAACCATGGTTATAAAGCCCTGTCTTAACATCCCTTACCGAATGTTCATAATGAAGATTATTCTGTACAGCCTGAGAAAGAAAAGACATAAGCTGTTCAAGGAAAAAAAGTTCATCCGGGGTATAGCCTTTAGAAATCATTTTTCTTCCAATCAATACAATACCGTAAAGACCAAAAGGCCCCATTATCGGAATAAGAAGTTCAGGATCAAGTTCTTTTAACCTGTCAAGAATTACAGGATCAAGATTTTTTTCCTGAAATTCAAATATTTCATAAGCGACAGGCTTTGGAAACCGCGTAAAAAAGGGGATAAAAGGCGCAATAGTCTGAACAGGCAGATTAATATCCACCGGTTTGTAGTTTTTATAGCTTTTTATGGTTACATCATTCCGGTTTTGATGCGGTTTCCACAAAAAGGTAATAAATGAAGGCAAAAACCGATCAGAAATCTTCCAAACCGCAGCGTCCAGTATTTCAGTAATGGAAATCTTGTTAAAAATATCAACAGCGCCGGAAAGAAGGTTACTACAGTCCAGTAATTCTTTATTAAGCCTTTCGATATGTTTAAATACCCCGATTTCATCCAGAAATTTATAATTTTCGACAACTTTGGGGCTGGAAATAAAATCCAGATTATCTATTTCTGCATTCATGTTATAGAATACCGGTCAGCAATAGCATCGCGCCATTTTGCCTTTTTTTCTTTATCTTCCCATTCCAGAATCTTTTTAATTGTAAAATTTTTCTGCTCACCTTTTCCATTATTAAAATGAATAATCCCGAAACGGCCGCCGCCAATATAACTCAGTACATCCCCTGTTTCCGGTTTTTCCTGCTCCGTCAATTCTGCCATAACACAATCAAAATGAACAGGTTCCCCATTGTATCTGTCTGAAAGCGCCAAGTAAGGTTCCGTAATGGGTAAACCGCATCGTATACAATTTAAAACGGGCAAAAGATCGGTATTCGGTACCGGAGGTGAAATACGTTCATATTCGTTCGGGACATTCGTTCGCCTGGCGGAATGTCCGGCAATGATGGATTCCCCTCCTGACGATCGAGCTGAACGTTCAGAATTTCGTCCTCTGAATGGTCTGCGGCGGCCTCGGTTATCTCGTCCGTTCACCCTTTCTCCCTCCCGGAATTCCGGTGATTTCATTGCTTAGTACCTGGGCAATCCGCTGAATGGCTTCAAACAAATAATCATCATCGTTAATTTTTTGTTTGAGAAGACTTAATTTATTTGGCAGATCATTTTCCCCCAGGGGAAAAATGTCCTCTTCCACCGCAATCATGTGGACTCCGTAAATGCTGACACCAGGTGGACCATTGGTTCGCCGGGTTGTAAAAAAACAATGTCGAACCTAATCGATCTATATTTATATTCTCGATGAGAGGCAAGAAAATACTTAGCAGTTTCTATTATGCGATGCTGCTTTTTTGGGGTTATCATAAGCTCCAGGTTTTCCAGACCATTTGCAGGCCAATTCTTTACTTCCACAAAAACCAAATCTTCTTCGTCCAGCAATACCAGATCGATTTCACCTGTTTTGTACCGGAAATTCCGGCCAATAAGCTGCATACCTTTTTCCTGCAAAGCTATTGCGGCCTGCAATTCTCCTTCTATTCCTACGATTCTGGCAGTTTTAGCCACGTCCCTTGGAAAGTTCCTTTGGATCCAGAGCCCGTGCAATAAAAAGACTCTTTTCTGTAAGAAGATCAATTACCTCACCCTCATCCTGCCTGAACATTTTGCCAAATTCATCTATTAATATGCGGATTTTGGGACGTAACGGGGCATCTCCCTGTACTTCCGTAACTCTGGCTATTACACCGTTGTTCAGTAAAATAATGGAACCGATAGGATAAATCCCCATAGTTTTGATAAAAGCCTTCAGAATATCCGGGTCAAAACGTCTGGAATTGTCGGAAAGCAGGTTTTTCATAGCCTGGTAACCCATCATAGAGTTCCGATAAGGTTTTTCGCTGACCATGGCCTCAAAAGCATCGGCTACAGATACTATGCGTGCTCCAATATCAATATCGGAACCTGAAATACGCCTGGGATAACCTTCTCCGTCCCACCGTTCATGATGCTGCAGTGCTACCAAACCTACATCTTCAGGATAAAGCAGCTCTTTGGTAATAATTTTATAGGCATACAAAGGATGCGCCTGCATACGCTGGAGCTCTGCTTCGGAAAGTCCGCCGGTTTTGTCGGTAATTTCCTTGGGCAGTCTGAGCATCCCAATATCGTGCAACAGAGCGCCGGTAACTATTTGCATTACCTTATGGTGGGTAAACCTTAATTCCATGGAAATAAGGGAGGCTAAAATAGCAGTATTAACCGAATTCTTCGCCAACATATGTCCGTGAACCTCGCCGCCCAGGATAAAACCAATAATATGGTCACGTTCCTCTCTGACTGCCTGCAGCAGCCGTCCGGTTAGATTGTCGACTGTCCGCGGTTCTACAGAAACTCCGGAACTACTGTTGGAAAAGACCGAATCAAGCCGTTCAATAAGATCAATATAACTGCGATACGCTCCTTTATTTTCCTGAACATCAACCAAAGAAAGTACATTTCCCGCTGTTTTTTTTGTACCGCCTGAAAGACCCGGAAGAGCTTCATCTTCAACAACCGTTTCCGGAATTTCTTCTTTAACCGGTTCAAGGATTGGTTCAGCAGGAGCGGGTTGTACCGGATCCCCTTCCGTAGAAACAACTGTATAACCCCAGTTAATCAGATGATCGATATCTTTCTTGCGGATGGCAATACCGGCAGGAACCAACAGGTTATTTCCCTCTATATATACCGGGGCAGAAAAAACCATACCTGGGGTAAGGGTTTTTACTTCGATTTTTTTCATAGCTTCTTCATCCCGTTCATTCTAAAGATTCATTTTCCCTTGCTAACACAAAAGCAAGTATTTTTGCCGCTGCTTCCCAGCACCAGGAAGGGATGTAATCCCCCGGCCTGGCAGCTTCCAGTAAAGAGGCAAGCCCTGCATCCTCCACTATGGCAACACCGGCTTTATGCGCTTCTTCCAAAATACGTTCAGCGTCCCTGCCTCTCCCGGCAGCCAAAAGCAGCGGCGCCGGTGCGGGCGGAGTATAGGCAATTGCTGCTGCCTTTTTTCCTGGATCTATTCTATACCTCCTCATACACCGATCGCAAGTGATCTTCCCGTGAATCGGCATAAAGAAGCGGTTTTTCCATGATTTCTACCCCGTCAAGAGGTATGTTTAAAGCCTTTGCCAAATCCCGCTTTAACCGTTTTTTTTCCGATAGAGAATTCGCCGCCGTTTCAGAAAAAACACTCACCCGGCAGCCGGTTAATACAGCTTTGTCCGCCAAAGCCAATTTTGGCTTCTCCAGGCTGATAATCCAGCGTCTTTGCTTTTCTGCTCCGGCCAAATCCGTTATATTTTCACCCGCCCTCTTTATATTAATATCTGCTGTTAAGCGTTCAATAATTACAGATTCTGCAAAAGAAATATTATTTTCATATAATAATATACGCAGAGAAACATTTAATTCAAAGCCATCCTGATTATATGAAAAAGGAATAACTATCCAGCGGCCTTTTTTTCCGGGAATTCGGTTTATCAGGTCGAGTAAAGGCTTTTCGTTAAGTATTTCCGTTACCTGACGCTTTAAATTACCGTTTGCCGTGTCTTTTTGCCTGTCATTGTCTTTTCGATGTTCATTTTCCGAAAAAGAACCTCCGCCTTTCGGGTTCTGCGAAGTGTCCTGTTTTTGCTGCTCTCCGTCTTCCCTGTCATTTATCTGCCGGTTAATCTCCGGTTCTTCCGTACTTTTCCCGATAAAACTCTTTAATGAGCCTTCAATAGCAGCTGCATATTCGCCAAGTGCCTTTTTGCCGAGTTTTAATCCTTTATCTGCCGCAGCTGCCGAGCCCAGTACCGCAGCTTCCCGAAGGGCCATTCCTTTATCCGGCAGGCTTAGTACATCCCTTCTGAGTGAATTGAGGAATTTTGGCTCCAGGGGAAGGGAAAAAAAACGGGCAAAAGCAATTATTGAACGAGACAGATTATCATGCGGCAGTTTAAGTGCAGACAGAAGATTCGCCAGGCTTGCGGCTGCATTTCCCGGTAAAAGAGCCGGTTTACCGGTAGCCGCAACCGGTTTAGTTGCGGCATCAGCTGTATTGGTTATGTTGGCCGGGACACGAACAACTTTGCCGGTATTTTCTGCAGTTTTTTTTGGAATAAAGGCGTTTTTTTGAGGCTCAGCGGGGATTTTCAATCTTGCCTTCTAATCCTCTTGGAGATTATGCCTGGTTCTCTTTTTCCTTTGCTTTGGCTTTTGCGCCTTTTTTTACAATAAGTTCCTTAATTTTGGCGGCTTTACCAATCTTATCGCGGATATAGTACAATTTTGCCCGCCGGACTCTGCCGGGACGTACGAGTTCCACTCTGGCAATACGGGGTGAATGAATGGGAAATACCCGTTCAACTCCGACACCATAAGAATTTTTTCGAACGGTAAAGGTTTTTCCAATACCTGAATTTTTCATGGCAATTACCAGGCCTTCATATATCTGGATACGCTCGGTTTTCCCTTCCACGATTTTAAAATGGACTTTAACGGTATCACCAATCTTAAAATTGTCCAGTGAAGCCTTCATCTGACCGGCTTCGATCGCTTTTATCTCGTTCATTGTTTCTAATTCCTTCCTCTATAAGTTTTACAGTTTCAGCATCAAATAATCCTTCCCGTAAACCTCGTTCCACAAGTTCGGGCCGGACAGCAAGGGTCTTTTCCACCCGCTTCTTCAGACGCCATTTCCGTATGTTTTCATGATGTCCCGACAGCAAAATTTCAGGAACTTTAATTGTATCAAAAATTTCTGGCCGTGTATACTGGGGGTACTCCAAAAGCCCTCCGGAAAAACTTTCTTCGTCAAGCGATTCTGCGGTAATTACCTTATCCACCAGTCTGTATACTGCATCAATAACCACCAAAGCTGCGGTTTCCCCGGAAGACAACACATAATCCCCTGCAGAAAGCTCCTCGTCCACATAGGTATCGATAATCCGCTGGTCAATGCCTTCATAACGGCCGCAAATAAGTACTATTTCTTCCAGGGCGGCAAGTTCCTGCGCCCGCTTTTGTGTAAAAGGCCGCCCCGACGGCGATAAATAGATAACATGAGGAATAACACCCACAGACTCCAGGGCACGGCTTAAAGGCTCGGCCAGCATGAGCATTCCCGGTCCGCCGCCATAAGGAGCATCATCGCAGGTTTTATGTTTATCCATGGCAAAATCCCGGATATTCACAGCCCTGTACCGGATAATTCCCTTGTCCAATGCTTTAGCCATAATTGAACTGGCAAAATAAGCGTCTGTAATTTCCGGGAACAGGGTCAGAACGGTAAATTTCATTCCAGAATCCATACATTTACCAATTCAGCAGTGCCGGCAACAAGGTCAATTTTGCCGAAAAATTCATTCCTGAAAGGAACGAGTTTCTTTTCTCCCGAACCAAGGAGAACCTCTGCCAAAAAACCGCCGCCCCCTTCAATTACATCGCTAATGATTCCTACGATGTTACTTTCAGCAATTACATCCAGACCCCGCAGATCTTCGATATAGAATTCCCCTTCATTAAGGGGAGCCGCATGATCCCTGGAAAATAAAATTTCTGCGCTCCTTAATGTTTTGGCCGCTTCAGGGGTGTTGATTCCTTTAAGCTTAAATGAAAGCGGAAAAGCAAATACTTCTTCAACTATATATTCTTTTTCCAGCCCTTCCTTGCGAAGTGTTACTTTTTGCAGTTCTAAAAGATGGTTTTTTTCCCCGGACAGGGATTCAATTTTTACTCGTCCGGTAAGGCCAAAGGGAGAGCCCAGAAGTGCGACAACAAAACGCTCTGTCATTTTTCTAATCCGATGCTTAACCGGAATGGAAAGTTCTAGTCCAGGATTTCCAAAACCGTGTGCTTGCCGCTTTTGGCTGTAGCCGCCTGGAGTAAGGTTCGCATGGCCTTGGCTATGCGCCCATGCTTGCCGATAACTTTGCCAATGTCATCCGGAGCAACACGGAGCTCCAGGATGGTAGATTTTTCCCCTTCGACAAGGTTAACTGAAACATCGCTGGGGTTATCAACCAAAGATTTGGCGACATATTCAACAAAATCTTTTTCCATAATAGTATTCACCTTCATTTTACAGAGAGATTCTTTTTGTTCAGAATACTCCGTACAGTATCTGTTACTGTAGCGCCATTTTGAATCCAGGTTTTAACCTTGTCGGCATCAAACACTATCTGTTTGTCCTCAGCTTCAATAGGATGGTAGTAACCCAGTTCTTCAATGGTTTTTCCGTCTCTTGGGGCGCGGTTATCCATTACCACTATCCGGTAATAGGGCCGCTTTTTGGTCCCGAATTTTTTGAGCCTAATCCTTGCGCCCATACAACAATCCTCCTACTATATTACAACCGCTCAACGGGTAATGTACACGTGGAATTTCCAGTATAACCGAAATAATGATTCTAGTCAATTACGTTACTCGAATAATGGTATTACCCGAATAATGGTGTAGATTTTTAGCACGTCTTTGCCGGCTGTATTTCAGAGAGTTCCTTTACACTTCGAATTAATTCGCTGTCCTCGCGTATTTCGCTTATTGGCGCAGGAATCCTGTATGTCCAGTTAAAATCATTTATAGTGCCCGGAACATTAATTCGTTCCGAAGCAGGATCGGCGGCATACCACTTTTTGGATAAATGGAGCATATCCTGGATCTGGAAAACACGGAACCGGGAAGCGGCGGCTGCGGCATGCTTTAGAAAAATCTTTGCTGTACCGGGATTGTACACTTTGGGCAGTGAAGGTTTTCCGATAAAACCGGCAAAAGCTTTCTGATCTGCTTCGCCATCCCACCATTCACGCAGGGTTGAACTGTCGTGTACTGACGGAGTACAGACGCTTTGTTCGGGATACTCCTCAAAAGGCACATAAGGCTGTTCTTCTTCATCCCAAAGGCGGCACCAGCGAATTACCCTAAGCCCCAGTATTTTTAACTGGGAAAGAACCCGCGGCACACACTCCGGTACTGCTCCCAGATCTTCCGCACAGGGAAGCATAGAAGAAGATTCAATTAATACCGAAAGAAGCTTTTTCCCTTCTTTTTCCCATATCTTTTCCGATTCAGCCTGACGCTTTAAAAGAACCTCTTCCAGTGCAAGTTTTTCTTTTTCCGAAAGGGAAGCATAAGCACGGGAATCACGGTAATACCATACAGGAAAAAATTTGTCTTTTTCATATTCATAAAACAACCGGTTATGCCATGCTTTGATTAACATCTTTTCAGAAACAGGCCGCAGTCCCAAAGCACAGATGCTTTTTTCTCCCTTAATGGTTTCCTTAAAAAGGAAGAGCTCTTCGTTGCCAATCCGGTCGAGGGCAAGATCGATAACCCGCTCTGCTTCCGAAGAAATTTCCCCTGCAGAAGTTGGATGTCCCCAGTTGTCCCGTAAGCCGTCCCAAATTTCTTCTGTAGGGATATGAGGCATGGAAAGCCAGCGTATCCGTTCTTTGGTGAATTCCAGTTTTTCCAGATCATTCCGGGTAACCGGAGTATACGGAACAAAACGGCCCAGTGTGGAAGAAGTATCGTACCGGGAAGAAGCCCAGATACGGAAAAATCCCAAAACATGATCGATACGATAGGCACTATAGAATTTTTCTGCAGCTTTTAATCTCTCTTTCCACCAAAGGTAATTATTTCCGGCCTGGGTTTCCCAATTATAAATCGGGAAACCCCAGTTCTGGCCTTCCGAGTTGTACATATCGGGCGGAGCTCCTGCAGACAATTCGGAATGGAAAACATCACCGTTGATCCAGTGATCGCAGGAATCTTCGTTCATTAAAATGGGAATATCCCCCTCAAGCAAAATACCCATTTCCCGTATTGCCTTTGCCGCCTTGGAAAACTGGCTGTCCAGAACATTCTGTAACCATGCCCAAAATAAATGCTCTTCTTCAAAGGCCGGATCATTCCATAGCTTCTCTATATCTTTCTTGCATACTTCACGATGCGTTTCCCATTCTTTCCAGCTTTTTTCCTGATTGGATTCTTTTAACCTTCGGAATACCGCATAGGATATGACCCATGAATTTTCTTTTATCCATTCGGCAAGGCTGCCGGTTTTTGCATTATCAAGAATGATCTTTTTATTACTTCCATAGATTTTCCGCAGCAATTCCATTTTTTCTTTTAAAAGCTCATAGTAGGGAAACCGTTCTTTCCCGCCGTATTTTTTTCCCAATGCTGCGATTTCACCGGAAAAAGGAGCTGCTTCCTCCAGGGCGCTTAATCTTATGTACAGGGGATGAAGGGCAAAAGCAGTAAGCGCGCTGTAAGGCGAGCTTTCGTAACCTGTGTCGTTTATCGGAAGGATTTGAATAAGCCCTATGCCCATATCAGCACAAAGACCGGCAAATTCAATTAAATCCAGGAATTCTCCTACGCCGGTACTCTCGCTGCTTCTTAAAGCTCCCACGGGTACCACTACTCCAATACGTCTTTTTTGGTTAGATGCGTCTGCGATGACGGTTCCGCCGCTTTTTGCCATATTTTTTCTCCTGATACAGTATACCACATAATTCAGAAACGGTGTACTATAATGATATTAAGCATAATCAGGGGAACTTTTATGTTAAATCTTCGCAGAGCTGCCCTATTTTTAACGGTAATGGCTAATGTATTATTGGCAGTACATTTATATTCACAAAAGCCGCGGACAAACATTCAGGAAGTTCGGGTAAGCACGGCCCGCAATACTGCGCTTGTCGATGGATTTAGGTCGAATGCTGCAAGTTATGAAATTGTCAATCTTCCATTGGATGGACGAACCAATGTTATAAAGATAAATGGCAGAGACTGCGACTGGAATGTGATAAGTTATTCTCTGGCTGCATACAGGGGAAAGCAGATAACAATCAATTTTTCTGCAGATGTTATGCGTATGGGAGCTGAAGGACAACTGCAATGGCAATATAATAACGAACCGGATTATCCTATAGTGGCACAGTTAAAGAATGCAGTACCGGGAGTGTGGTATAGGATGAGTAATACGCTCGTTATTACTCCCGCTCATAGAGATACATTATTGTATTTAAATACATGGGAAAACAGTGCCACAAATACAATTTTCTATATTGATAACCTCAGTATCAATATAACAATGGAAACATGGGATTATACCCCGGCTTCCGTGATTTCAACTGTTGGTGAAGCCAACAATAACAGCACACGGAATTTGTATGTCAGCGCAAGTAATGGCTCTGATAACGGAAATGGCACACAAACCCGTCCATTCCAAAAAATCGCGCACGCAATGTATTATGTCAAACCCGGCGATACCGTACTGGTCGATTCCGGCACTTATTATGAAAGATTTAAGATACCAGGCGGCACAGCAGGAAGACCTGTTACCTTAACCGCAATGCCCGGCGCTGAAGTTATATTGACACCGGCAGTTTCAATTACACCTGAATGGAGGCAGCACGCAAAAAACATCTATGTTGCAGATATAAGCCGGTATGTTAAAGACATAGATACAGAATTCCCCCAGCTTTTTGCTGACAGGGATTCTATGGTAGAAGCAAGATACCCAAATATGGGCACTTCTATGTCTATGATACATGATTATAAACGCGATATTGCCGGGAGAGGTACAAATAAAAACACAGTAACAGCAAGTAAAAATATACCTTCTGCCATTATCGGCGCAAGAGTAGTTATTTGTCCGGGACAAAACGGCTTATCATGGGAAACAGCTTCTTCATTGGTTCAATCAGTTAACGGCAGAACAATAAAGCTGGCGAGCGAAATAACAAATCCCGATCCACTTTCCGGCGGTGACCCGTACACTCCCCATCCCGGGAATCCTTTTTATATTACAGGAGCGTTATCACTACTGGATGCGCCGGGTGAATATTATTTTGACAGGCAGACTAATCTTCTGTATTTTTATCCGCCGTGGAACGGCAGACCGGATACACGCGCTCTTACAATGAGGCATTTTAATGGCATAGCAATTCATGCAGAAAATACATCTTTTGTAAACATAAAAAATATTACTGTATACGGCGGCGGTATATTTATGAAGAATACCAAAAACAGCACGCTGGAAAATTGCCGTATAAATTATGCCGAGCATTTTTATCTCAATGGCGTTAATGGTTTTCAATGGTGGACAAAAGCAGACAGAATGATTGTATCAGGTTCGAATAACCGTATAGAAAGATGTGAGTTTGGTCCAACAGCGGGAAGCGGAATTATTCTGGAAGGTGAAAACAATATTTTTACCAATAATATCGTCCATAACACCAGTTATACAGGTTTTCCTTATTATGGAATAAATGTAAGGCAATCCAAAAGACTGGAAATTTCGCACAATACAATAATAAATTCGGCACATTCACATATTCGTTTTACAGAGTGGAGCGCTCATAAACTTGAAATTTCAATAATAAAAGCGGAAGAATATCATGCCGATTATGAGCGCTGTATAATTCGCAACAATTATTTTGAGAATCATTCTACCTTAAACAGTGACGGCGGGGCTTTTTACGCATGGGGTTCTGACGGCGGAGGTACAGAAATATACAACAATTTTATTGTATGCGGAAACAAGAACAATCAGGGCGCTTTTGACAAACTTCGTTTTGGTCTTTATACGGACAATTACACGTTAAATTATATTGTTCATCATAATATTGTGATTGGCGGCATGAATGGTTTAAAAATGAATTTGTGGAGCAAGGCGGTAAGGTTTTATAATAATACGGTCATTGGCGCTGATGCCGGTATTGGTATGTATGGTTACCCTGTTGATAATGCCGATGCAAGCACTTCTTTTTTTACCGACAATTTATTTGTAAAGACTAAATACCGTGATATCGGGTATTACGGACATGAAAACGGCAAACCGGTCAATTATAATGGAAATTTTGTAAACGGAACCATACCTGCGCCTATAAGACGGGAAGGCCGTGTACAATCATCAGGCAACGCCCGCGGCACGGTAGATGCTCAATACCGCCCCACCGGCAAAACACCTGACATCGGCGCAATTCCGCGTAATGGTACAATGTTCCCTTACGGAGCGAATTGGAAACTTGGGGATAAATGAGGCTCCCACGTCGAGGCCGTAAACTTGACCCCAATTAATGAATACGCTATACTTAAGCCATGACATTAATGGTTGAAGTCATAC
>Ga0082212_10001566_pt1 | contig 33773 bp, 38 predicted proteins | sample TergutNt197P3_FD_71548 | JGI IMG/M metagenome (GOLD analysis project Ga0082212, IMG submission 71548) | Neocapritermes taracua P3 segment gut microbial communities from Petit-Saut dam, French Guiana - Nt197 P3 | ecosystem: Host-associated > Arthropoda: Insects > Digestive system > Gut ... | reverse complement strand
TAACCACACCGGAGAAGGGAATGAACTTGGCCCCACTTTTTCTTTCCGCGGGCTGGATAACCAGATATACTATATCCTTAACGAAAACCGCCGCTTCTACCAGAACTTTTCCGGGTGCGGCAATACGGTAAACTGCAACCACCCTGTTGTACGGCAATTTATTATCGACTGCCTGCATTACTGGGTAACAGAAATGCATGTAGACGGGTTCCGTTTCGACCTTGGTTCAATCCTTGGCCGGGATCAAAAAGGTAGATTGATGGAAAACCCGCCCACACTGGAACTGATTGCAGAGGACCCTGTTTTAAGCCACACAAAAATTATTGCCGAAGCATGGGATGCCGGCGGCGCTTACCAGGTTGGCTGGTTCCCCGGAGGGCGTTGGGCGGAATGGAATGACCGCTACCGGGACGATGTACGGCTCTTCTGGCGCGGGGACCCCGGACAAACCCGGCACCTTGCAACCAGGCTTTCGGGCTCCAGCGACCTGTACCTGCGCGACGGGCGCAAACCCTTCCATTCAATTAATTTTATTACAAGCCACGACGGGTTTACACTAAAGGATCTTGTTTCGTACAACAGCAAACACAACGAAGACAACGGGGAAGAAAACCGCGACGGCAGCGATAACAATTGCAGCTACAACAACGGGGAAGAGGGGCCTTCTATCGATCTGGTGGTAGAACAAACACGGGAGCGCCTTTTAAAAAATTTCATCGCAACCATGATGATCTCGCTTGGAACACCAATGATACTTGGCGGCGACGAAATGGGGCGTACCCAAAAAGGGAACAATAACGCATATTGCCAGGATAACGAAATTTCCTGGTATGACTGGCAGCTTTTAACAAAAAACAGCGGGCTCTTCCGTTTTGCAAAAGAGATGATCGCGTTCCGGCTGCGCCACCATGGATTTATGCGGCCCGAATTTTACACTGGCCGCGACGGCAACTACAATGCCATACCGGATATTACCTGGTTTGATGAATCAGGCAGGACCCCCAATTGGGACAACATTGATTATTGCATGGCATTACGAATGGACGGAAGCAAAGCGGAGATTCTGGCGGATAAAGACGATAACGACTTTTTTATTATGATTAATGGCGGGCCCAAAAAAGTTGTATTCTCTGTCTGCCAACCCCTTAGCGGGAAACGCTGGTTAAGGGCTGTGGATACAGCATTGCACAGCCCCGAAGATATTCTTTTGCCCGGGTCAGAAAAGGAGCTCACTTTGCCGGACCGCTACACAATCCAGGCCCGCAGCATCGCGATTCTTATTTCAAAGGACATATAATGGACGAAAGCAGTTTTATTCTGGGCGTGGATTTGGACGGCGTGGTAGGGGATTTCTACGGCGCCATGCGGAAGATTGCTGCCGAATGGCTGAACAAGCCGGAAGAAAAACTAACAAAAGATGTAACTTTTGGCCTGGAAGAATGGGGTATTGCGGAATTCGGCGGCTATGACAGGCTCCACCGTTTTGCCGTAACCCAACGCAACCTTTTCCGCGACATGCTGCCCATAAAAGACGCGCCGGGCATATTAAGGAAACTATCCGGCAGGGGGGTAAGGATACGGATTATTACCCACCGCCTTTTCCTAAAATATTCCCACCGTACCAGCATTACCCAGACAGTGGACTGGCTTGACAACTATGACATCCCGTACTGGGATATTTGTTTTATGAACGACAAGGTAGCCGTTGGCGCCCATGTGTATATAGATGATTCACCTTTTAACATAACCCAGCTTCGCGAACAGGGGCATAAAACAATCGTTTTTTCCAACTCAACCAACCGCGGAATTCCCGGCCCCCGGGCAGATTCCTGGCTGGAAGCGGAAAAAATAGTCCTTGAGGCGATAGAAGAATGGCGTACCGGGACAACAAACCTGTTTTCCCAGTAATTTGAGGCTGTTCCAAAACTTCGGTTTTTGGAACAAGCTCAATTCAATATAAACACAAGAAATATTTCTTTCATATGCAAATTTTCTTTGCTTTTTAAGCATTTTTTATTATTTTATATATAGGACATCTCTAAAAACTTCAGTTTTTGGAGATGATCCGCTATGAAATGCATGTTTCGCAGCCTGAAAGGCGAGAAACTGCAAGGGAACCTCTAAAAACAACAGGTTTTTAGAGGTTCCCTATATATTAACTTCACTTTCACGGCAAGATTTAAAAAAGCTAATTGGTAAGGAGATAATTATGACTGAACGGCAGGACAGGATACTGGAAATTCTGGCAGGTACCCGGAGGGTTGATGTTTCTGTACTTGCAAAAGCCATGGAAGTCTCGCAGGTAACAATAAGAAAAGACCTGGATTACCTGGATGAACTGGGTTATATAAAACGTGAGCATGGCTATGCCCAGTTCGGATCAATTGAAGATATCGGCGCCCGTATTGCCGTTAACTACGAAATAAAACGCCGCATTGCAAGGACTGCGGCAAGAACCGTGGACGACGGGGAAACAGTTATGATTGAATCCGGCTCCTGCTGCGCCCTTTTGGCAGAAGAGCTTGCAAACCATAAGCGGGTAACGATTATTACCAATTCTGCCTTTATTGCAAACCATATCCGCCATGCCCCCTTTGCCAATGTGCTGGTTTTGGGCGGCGAATACCAGAATTCTTCCCAGGTATTGGTTGGGGCAATGACCAGCAAATGGGCGGAAATTTTTATGTCGGACAAGTTTTTTGTAGGGGCAGACGGGTTTACGGAAAAATACGGCTTTACCGGAAAAGACCATCTTCGCGTCCAGACTGCCCGCGATATAGCACGGCAGGCAAAACAGGTGATTGTCCTTACCGATTCCGACAAATTCCTCCACCAGGGATCGGAAGGGCTGGTACGTACCGAACATGTTTCTGCTGTCTACACCGACGACAGGATAAAGCCGGAAACCGAAGCGTTCCTCCAGGAAAAAAGGGTTACTGTTCACAAAGTGCCCAGTGCAAAGGCTGCATAAACAGTATTACGAACTGCCAAAACAAAAGCGCCGGATCAACTGTTGAGTATTATCCATAACAGCAGTATCCTTTTTGAATGAACCTCAATTTTTTAATGCCGTCCCGTCTCGTAATGGGGGAAAACTGTGTTTTTGAAAAACGGGCATTGCTTGCTGCCCTTGGGGAAAAAGCTCTCGTTGTAACAGGGAAAAAATCCGCCCGTACCAATGGCGCACTCGATGACACCATAAAAGCCCTGGAAGCCAACAATCAAAACCATGTGCTGTACGACAGTGTAATGTCCAACCCCACCGATGCCTGTGTAAGCGAGGCAGGGAAGCTGGCCAGGGAACAATGCTGTGATTTTGTGATCGGCATAGGCGGCGGGTCCCCCATGGATGCTGCAAAGGCAATCGCAGTCCTTGCAAAAAACAATATATCCAAGGAGGAAATGTTCAGCCTTGCCTTTACAAGCGCACTGCCAATAGCCGCTATCCCTACAACAGCAGGCACCGGATCGGAAACCACCCCGTATTCGGTGCTGGTTGACACTACAGAAGCAGACAGCAAAACACCCAAAGCGGGCGGCCCGGCAAAACGATCTGTCGGATCCCCGCTGCTTTTCCCCCAAATAGCGCTGCTTGACGCAAAATATATGCGCCCCCTTAACCGTGATATTACCGTACACACGGCAATAGACGCATTGTCCCATGCAGTGGAAGGTATGCTTACCTTTAAATCCAATTATTTTTCCGACATGCTGGCCGGAAAAAGCATAGAGATGATCCTGGGTTGTATGGATGCCCTTCTGGAATTCCCTTCTGATCCGTTCTCTTTCCCCATGGAAATACGGGAAAAACTTCTCCTTGCCTCTGCAATCGCCGGGATGGTGATCGCCCAGAGCGGGACTGCAGCCCCGCACTCAATGGGGTATCATTTTACCCTTAACTGGGGTACCGATCATGGCAGGGCAAACGGCCTTTTAATGAAAAGCTTTCTTCTGCTGTGCCGGGAAAAAGAAAAGATCATGCAAAACGCCGATAATTCTTTTAGGCCAAGGATACCAAAACTCCGGGATACCCTTGGGATGGAACTGGAAGAATTCTTCGAGCTTGTGGAAAAACTGCTTGGAAAAAGGGAAAAGGCAAGCGGGGAAGAAATAAAAACCTGGAGCGCGCTTCCCATGAAAAATGCATTCAATACCTATACCACGCCGGATAAAGAAGAAATAGAAAAAATGTTCAGGGAGTCTGTGGGGTAGCTTTATTGGGCGGCTGTTGATTCCCGAATAACAAGATGGGGTTCCAGCAAATATTTTGTCGTGGACGTTTTTTCCTGCTGGATGCAGGCAAGAAGGGTTTCGGCCGCTATGCGGCCCATGTCCCGGACTGACTGCGAAACCGTGGTAAGGGGAATACGGCACAACCCGGAAATTCGTATATCGTCAAAACCTGCGACAGCAACCTGCCTGGGAATGGCAATCCCCAGTTCCAGCAGTTTAACAACAACGCCGATGGCGACATAGTCATTGGTTACAAATAAAAAAGTTTTTTTCTTTGCCAGCGAAAATGTTTCCACAATGGATTGGGTTATCCTGTAACCATCCAAATATGTTTTTGCGCTGGAAGACATCATGGGCATTACAGCTTTCCTGTCTATGTTTTCCTCGAACCCGGCTATCCGGTCCTGCACTGTCTGGTGATCCGACACCGGCAGGATAACCAACTGCTCAAAATCAAGCTGCTTTACATATTCCGCCATCAGTTTACCGCCCAGGTAATTATCGCAGCTGACATAAGAAATCTCCGGATCGTCCGTGCGGCAGTTTAGCAGGACAAAGGGGACGGAAGACCTTTTTAATAGCTCGACAGCTTTGCAGTCCGGGGAGCTTGGTGCCATAAGTATTCCCGCAGCACGGTTTATTATCATCGATCTTACATTATAATATTCGCGTTCGGCATCCCACAGCGAACTCATTACCTGCAGGTTATGTTTTTTTGCAGTTATTACACCGTCAATACCATCGGCAAGGTCAATGTAGAAATTGTTTGGAAACTCATCTACCACAAAGCCAATTGTCTTGGACGGCAATCCAGCCAGTCCCTGTGCAAAAACATTGGGGATATAGGAGTGTTTTTCTATAACGGAAAGGATTTTTTCCCTTGTTTTTTCCTTAACCAGGTATGGCCGCGAAATTACCCGCGATACCGTGGATTTGGAGACTCCTGCCTCCCTGGCAATATCATCTATCGTGATATGCTTCATCTGCATGGTTTTAGTATAGATAAAAAACAGCCAAAGAAGAAAGCCCTGTTTATCCAATATAGGGTATCCGGGGAAAAAATTTCATTTGACAATTTTATCTTCTTGCATAAAAATATACTGTATATATGAATTTTTTTAAAAATATCCTTTCGGAACTTTCTGGCGATATTTTCCAGTCTGCATTGACCCTTAGGCTGGGTATTGCAGCATCAGTTGTTATTCTCCAAATATTATTAATCTGGGTTACTGTAGTTTTTTTTGGCTGGCTGAACAAGAAGGTTACTTTTTTGGTAAAGAAATATACGCCATCGGTAACCATTAAAAAAATCCGCATCCTGGAAGTTGCCCAGATACCGGGGGCGATATATTTTGTAATAAAAATATTAAAATGGATTGTTATTGCCGTACAGCTGTTCCTTACCGTCCCCCTGATCCTTAGCCTGTTCGAAAGCACAGCCCATCTTGGCCACTCGTTGTTCGGATATATACTTTCCCCAATTAATATTATAGTTACCGGGTTTATCCGCTATATTCCCAATCTTTTTACCATTATTATTTTTATAGCCGTTGCAAAATATTTAATCCGCTCCCTTAAATACTTTGCCAGGCGCATAGAAAAGGAAAAGCTTGTTATCCCGGGCTTTTTTCCGGAATGGGCCCAGCCAACATTTAACATACTGCGCTTTTTGATTTATGCCTTTACAGTAGCAATTGTTTACCCCTATTTGCCTGGTTCGGATTCCCGTGTATTCCAGGGTGTATCGGTATTTGTAGGGATCATAATATCACTTGGATCCGGGCCGGCTATAGGCAACCTTGTTGCAGGGCTGATTATAACCTACATGCGGCCTTTTAAACTTGGCGACCGTATCCAGCTCCAGAATGTAACAGGGTTTGTCGTAGAAAAATCGCCGGTTATTATAAGGTTAAGGACACATAAAAACGAATATGTTACTTTCCCCAACAGCATAGTCCTTACTTCCAGCATCATAAACTATCACACCTCTTCTGACGAACAGGGGTTAATCCTTAATGCAGAGGTAAGCTTTTGCTATGCTATGGCATGGCAAACAGTCCATGAAATCCTTATCAACGCTGCCAAAAAAACAAACTATATTCTGGAAGACCCAAAACCATTTGTACTCCAAACCGCTTTGGAGGATTTTTACGCACGCTACCAGATTAATGCATATACCAAAACAGTGGATCTAATACCGTCTATTTATTCAGAGTTGTTCGAAAATATACAGAACGGCTTTAAGGAAGCGGGGCTTGATATGACTGCGGCTCACTTTAGGGTCAATCTTGTAGAAGACAGGCGGTAAAACTAACAGAGTTTTAAAAAAATGGCTCAAGCTCTATATAAAGCGGTCAGCAGGAAAAACCCGCTTCGTCCTGCTCCTTGCGAAGCTGCACAATCAATGAATCTTCGTCCAGCAATACATCCGCATAGCAAACCGGATCGCCCTTTTTTACATCGCGCACCATGGAAGTGTTTTTGTTAATAAGTGATATGGGCAGGATATTTTTTTCCTTTGCCTCCAGGGCAGAAATAAAGGTCCCCCGGACTGTATACCCACCTATGCCGTCAAGTTTTTCCCCGGCTTTAAGGCTGCGCTTGGCTATGGTCCCTGTTTCCGCTACCAGCCCGTAACGCGGGACAATGCAGGGCAGCCCTTCCAGACAAGCCTTGGCGACAGAAAGCGGCGTTTCCATGCTGATTAGATGATACGGCCGGTACAGCACATAATTGGGGCCGTCCCCCATACTTATATAGGCAAGTTCCTGCTGGATCACGGGTACCCTGGAAGAAAATATTAAAAAAACCCCGGGGGCTATCCCGTTAATGTATTCAACTGTTTGGTAACGGGAAAGGATACCGCCGCGGCCTTCTGTTTTTAACGAAAGAAGATCCGGCAAATCCTTTAACTGCGCCGCGGCGCCATGGGCGCCCGGTACGTCGGGTAAAAAGCCGGTGGCATTGGCCATGGCTGTCATCTCTACCATGGTTTTTGTGCCGTCCTTAAATGCGCAAAGCATTTTGGAATTCATCCCGCGGCGCGCTGCTTCCTGTTCGACAGTAAGAGGGGTACATTCGTAATCTATGGCATTATTTTTTCCCTTGCCAATAACCCTTACTTCAAAACCCAGGGCATCGGCAAAGTCGAAAAGCTCCATAACGGCGCCTGGCTCATCCCCCGAACTCCCCGAATATACAAGCCCGGCGTCCAGGGCTTTTTTGTAAAGCAGCGGGCCAATACAAACATCTGTTTCCACACTCAGAAGGATTATATGTTTTTTGTTGTTAATTGCGTCCAGGGCTATTTTTGCCCCTGCCTCCGGGACGCCGGTTGCATCGACAGTGCAGTCTACAAGATCACATGCTGTTGCCAGCTCACTGTTCCCGCTTGCAACAAATTTTCCGGACGCAAGAATTTTGTTCCCCTCTTCTACCGAAGCGGCAGCGGCAAAATCTTTCCCTTCTGCCAGGCCTGCTTTTAAAAAAGCACTTTTTGCTTTTTCCGCATCAATATCGCAGACAACGAGCGGCTTCATCCCTTTCATTGACAACATCTGGCAGACAAGGCCCAGGCCCATCTGCCCTGCCCCGACAATGCCCGTATTGATGGGTTTCCCCTGTTTTTCGAGCAAGGCAAGCTTATAATTCATTCCTACCATTTATTCCCACTTCCTATAGCCAGGCCGGCCCCTAAAATCGGCCAGGCAAAAAGCTAAACAGGCAAGCCAATACCACCGCCACCGGGACTGTGATAAGGCGTGTAAATACAATCCCCGGAACCCCTGCGCTTATGGTCTCCGGCTCGTTTTCCCCCAGGGCAAGGCCCGCCGGGATAAAACTACCGCCAAGCTGGGCGTCTACAGACAGCAGGGCTGCCAATGCAAGTACAGGGGTTACAGCGCCCCCGGCGATCTGTTCCCCGGTAAGTATCCCGGCGGCGATGGCGATCAGCAGCCCAGACCCCAAAACAGGGGAGAGTGCGGGAATAAGGCAGGCTGCAAAAATTATAACCAATGCCAAAACCGGGCCTGTCAGGGCAGCCAGTTCCCTGCCGATTAATTCCCCCAGGCCCAGCCAGAACAATACAATAAAAAGGGAAGCCCCAACCAGTAAAGGGGGCGCCAGCTTCTTTAATACTGGCAGCATTTTTTTCCCGGACATTACAAGTAAGCTGCCAAGCGCCCTCCATACCCTGCCAGAAAAGGGGGCGCTTCCCGGCACAGTAAAAAATTTCTTCTGATCCTCGTTATTGCCCGGCACTTTCCTGGCCCCCGCTTAATGTTTCGTTTTTATCCAGTGCACCCGCTTCCTGGCCTGTAGTTTTTTTCGCCAGATATTTTTCCACTGCTTCCACTGCCTGTATTAATGCGCCCTTTCTTTTGGATCTTTTTTCCGGTTTATACCGAAAAAAGACACGCCACAATATTAAATCCCTGCGGTCTTCCTCCACCCCGCGGCGGCGCAGCTCTTCCATGGATAACCCCAGGCAATCATTTTTTTCCCTGAAGCGGGCAAAAATCGAAAAACCGCGCATGGAAAGAACGGTAATTGCTTTGTCTTCCCTTGGGTTATAAACAAGGATCAGGATTTCCCCGGGTCTAAAAAAACCCCGCCTCTGGCCAACACCCAAAACCCCCTTGCCCATCCATTTACGCAGCAATTTTTGATACTGGCGAATATGCAAAAAATAACCAAGGATATTTTGCAATGACAAAAAGGTAAAAATTACCAAAAGGAAAATGAGATGCTGTCCGATACAAAACCTCCGCCGCTAAATTGCAGAATTCCCCTGATGTATAGAATTTAACCAGAAAAAAAGATTTTTTTCTAGGTATTGGGGGTTTATGAAATTATTTATCATTGATATATTGGGGTAATGAAAAAAATTATTGTACCGCTGTTTCTTTTTGCATCAATAATGCTCCTGGAAGCACAGGAAACCATGCCAGCAGATTTTTCGTTAAAAAGCCTGCAAAACTACCCTTACATAACAAGCCCCATTACCATACAGGAACTGGCTTTTAAAAACGAAACCCAATATGCATACAATGTTACTTACAAATCCATGGGATTGACTGTAAGCGCAAGGCTGAGTGTACCTGCCATACAGCGCGAAAATATTAAAGGGATCGTACTAATGCTCCGGGGGCACCAAAACCCCAGGGGCTACAGCACAGGCAAGGGGACAGAGAACCCTGCAAAAGGGTATCTCCAGCGGGGCTGGGCAACTATTTCGCCGGATTTTTTTGGGTATGGCTCTTCTTCCCCCATACCATACCCCCGCGAACTCCACCAGTTTTACTGCACGGTTAATGCAGTTGAACTTTTTAAAAGCCTGGAGGCGCCTGATTTTATTTACGCAAATGGGATCAAGCAGGCAGACAGGGTTACCCTCCCCGGCTCTTTTAAACGAATCGGCCTGTGGGGGCACAGCAACGGCGGGCAGGTTGCCCTGCATTTCCTGGAAATAATTAATAAGCCTGTCCCAACGGTGCTATGGGCCCCTGTAAGCCTCCCTTTTCCCGATTCATGGGCACATTACGGGCGCAATAAAGAATGGGCAGAACGTTTTAAAAAAGAACAGCCCGCCGGTGATTTTTCGCTGATCGTTCATCTGGATAAAATAGCCCCCGGGACGCCAGTTCTGCTTGAACAGGGGGACAAGGATTATGCCGTGCCAAAGGCATGGAGCGACGCCCTTGCCCGCGCCATAAACGAAGAAAACCTGCGCAGGGAAAAATCCGGGATCGGAAAAATTGACCTGCGCTACGAAATCTATGCCAACGCAAACCATAATTTAAACCCATACTGGGGGACTGTGCTTCCAAAAGACGCCGCATTTTGGGAACGATAAACATTTTATTTTAAACAAAGGGATACCTTCCATGGATATTTACAGGGATACTACTGCTGTTCAATTTGCCAATATCGACAAGAGCGATACTTTAACGCTTGCATCTACCTTTGAGCTGTTCCAGGAAGCGGCGATAAACCATGCAGAGGACCTGGGTGTCGGCAGGGGAGCCTTGCAGCAAAACGGCATTGTCTGGATACTCTCGCGGCTTTCGGTTTTTATATCCTGCCGCCCCGCATTTAAAAAAACAATTACCACCCGTTCCTGGCCCCGCGGTTCCAGCAAGCTCTTTGCTATCCGCGACTACGACATCCACTATGCAGATGACATAAGCGGCCGGGAAGACGGCCCAAGCCTCGACAGTGCCCTGGTAAGGGGGCGTAGCGCCTGGCTTGTCCTGGACATGGAAAAACGCAAGCCTTTGCGCCCGCAAATTGTCTCAGAAAAACTGCCGCTTAACGAAGGTATTAATGCCTTGCCCGGCGAATATGCGGCAGGCAACGAGCCGCCCCCATCGCTTACTGCCCGTGATTTTTCTATGGCAGAGCCAATTTTGCGCAAAGCCTGTTATTCAGACATAGACTACAACGGCCATGTAAACAATACCCGGTACATCCAGTGGATCCAGGATTTACTGGAGCCGGAAATTTTAACCAGCGCGGAACAAATAAGGCTCGATATAAATTACCTTGCCGAAGTTTTATACGGGGAAACAATCAGCCTGTTTGTTGTACCTGTCGAAGCAGAAACCATGGCGGATGAAAACCCCCTGCGCCTGCAGAACCCCTGCCCTTGTAAAGGGGCTTTTGCCATAGAAGGCCGGCGCGTGCAGGAAGCCCTGTCTATACCGGTTTTCCGTGCAGAATTGCGGACAGGGTAACGGAAGTAGTTACCGGGTAAGTAGTTACCAGGTAAGCTGCTACCTGTTTTCCAGAAAGTAATATGCCTCGACATTATCCAGGTACATCCCGTCAAAACCTGCATCCAGTATTTTATCGATGTAACCGTAAATAATACTCTGCCATTCGGGGTCCCAAAAAGCCACCCAGAACTCATCGGGGTAGCCTTCGTATTTTCTCTTTAACCACGAAGGGTTACCCTTCTTCCAGCCTTTCTTCCAGTAATACCGGTATTTTTCTGCAGAGCCTATGCTTATATATGCGATAACCAGCCGCTTTTTGCCATTTGGCTTTAGTTGAAGCTCTGCGATGTCTTCCGGGGCAAAAGCAACGCCTTTAAAAAAAAGGTCAATCAAAACAACATCATAATTTGCAGCCTTAATGGCATCTATCATGGCCCTTTTTGTGGCAAACTTTTCATCGCTAATTAAATACAGATAATGTTCCGCATCTTCCAATGCATTAATATCTTTGCTGTTTAATACCGGGGCATTGGCTGCCGGGATGTACATATAATCATAATTATTTTTCCCCCTCGGGAAAGCCAAAAAACCTTCATCTGTACTCAGCATGCTTGCGGCAGGAATATTGGCGTCATTGGAAACATAGTCAGATACCATTACCGGCGGCAATTTGCCTGCATCCTTAAGTTTTTTTAAAATATTCAGTCTTGCATTCGTTTCGCCCGCCGGTAACCGGGAGCCGTTATAAAAAAGCTCTTCGACCCCCATCCCGTCAATCGCGTTAATATATGAAAGGTTTATGCTCCCCCCGGGGTTTGCGTCATTGAAGGCCAGTTCTACCCCATTCTGGGGGATAATTATAAAATCATTCAGGTTTTTAACAGTTTTAACATACCTGGAAATTTCCTCAATAAATTCCTGCATCCTCCCGGGGTACTCTTCCCCGCTAAGGCTCCCGCAGGAAACAGCAGCTACCAAAAAAAATACAATAAAGGCCGGAAAAAGCCAGTGCCGTACTCTCATAACCCCCCCGTTTATGCCAACGCTAATCCATCGGCTCAACATGTATAGTCGTTACCATCCCGAATTTTTCATTAATCCTTTCTTCGATAATAGACGCTATTTTATGCCCCGATTCTATGGTCAAATTTTTCCTTAGCCTTATATGCAGCGTTAGTTCCTTGTGCGAAACATAATTATGTATATGAAAATGATGTATTTTTAAATCGTCATGGTACGCGTCAATAATTTCTTTTGTAATCCTGTCTATTAAATCCTCGCCCGGCTCTTCGCCCAGAATTTTGCTTATTGTTTCTTTCATTATTTTAAAAGTAACATAAAACAGCAATAAAGCCGAAATTACCCCCAAAATGCTGTCTGTCCACCAAAATTGTTTTGCAAATAAAATGCCGCCCAATACAACTGCCGAAGCCAGTGCATCCGATCTGTGGTGCCAGCCGTCGGCGGCAATACTGGAATTGCCGGTTTTTTTCCCCAAATAAAACGCATATTGCGCCAGTAGCTCTTTTATTATTACCGAAACTGCAGTTACAACAACTGCAAATAACCCATATTCAACTTTTTCCCTGCTGTTAAACCTTACTATGGAATTTCGAAAAAATTCATACGCCACAATCCCAAGGATAAGGGCAATAAGAAGGGATGCTATATATTCCCAGCGCCCATGGCCAAAGGGATGTTCCTTGTCCGCTTTTCTGGAAGATAATTTTGCGGCAGCTACAACTACCACCGAGCTTATGGAATCGGAAAGTGCATGCCAGGCATCTGCGGCAAGCGCGATAGAACCGGTTAACACACTTGCCCACATCTTTAGAACAAACAACGCAACATTAACTAGTATAGATATAATACCTTCTTTATACCCGGCTTTTGTTGTATCGATCGGTTTTACTTCCACATTTTTCATTATAGCGTTATACTTGTTTAATGACAAGCAGGAACATAAAAATTATTGATAAAGGGGACGTTGTATGCGTTCACGAGGAATTGGATACAACCGGGTTAGATGACGGTGAAATTTTAATACACAACGAAGCTTCGCTTATAAGTACAGGCACCGAACTATCCAGGGTTTTTGCGCTAAAAAAAGGCGTCGAGTATCCGGTATACCCGGGTTATGCCTCGGTCGGAAGGGTAATAGAAACAGGGAACGGCGTAAATTTTTTAAAGGAGGACAGGGTCCTCTACAGCGGGCAGCACAGGGAATTCCAAAAATATTCGGTAGGGGCAATGAGCAGCCTGAGCAAGATAGTTAAACTGGGGGGAGAATTCGACAAGCTTGGCAGCATAGATGCGAGCCTTCTCCACCTTGGCCTTGTGGCAATGAACGGCATACTCCCCGCCGACCTGAAATTAGGGGACAGTGTCTGCGTTTTTGGCCTTGGCGTTGTCGGCCTTTTAACGGCCCTGTTGTACCAGGAAGCCGGCGCAAAGGTGCTGGGGATAGATACCGTGGAAAACCGTGCCGCACATGCCAAAAACGCAGGATTGCGCAGCGCAATTGCTGCACAGGGCGATGATCAGGTAAAAGCCGTTACCGGTTTTTTGGGGAAAGAACCGGACATTACGGTAGACGCCACAGGCCGCTCCGAGGGGATTATCAATGCTGTCATGTGCTGCGGAAAAAATGGGCAGGTGGTATTGCTTGGTTCCCCCAGGGAAGATTATACCTGTAACGTTACCGGTGTTTTTAACCGCCTCCACATGAACATGATCACCCTTATTGGCGCATTTAACGGCCGCTACCCCTATTACCGCAAAGAAGGAAGCCGTGAATCGATCGAAAGGAACCTTGCAAGCATCGGCGCACTGATAATTGGAGGGGTAATCAATCCAGGAAAAATAATAAGCCATGTGCTAAAACCCGAAGCTGCCATGGAAGCTTATGAGGGTTTATATAAGCACCGGGACACGTACTACTGTGTTGCTTTTGACTGGAGTTAACAAAATTTTTACAGGGTAACTTAAACTTTACGCTGTAGCCGAACCGGGTTCCGGCTGGTTCCGCTGAATTTTGAAAAGCAGGCCCGCGCCCCAGACACTTGACCGGTTGCGGCCGTTTTCTTTGGATTGGTACAAAGCTTCATCGGCACGGGAAATAATCTCTTCTGCGGATGCGTTGGTTTTGCTGTCAAAACTTACCAGCCCCATGCTGATTGTTACCTGGGGCAGCGGCGGCTCCCATGGCACTTTCATTGCAGCTACAGACATGCGCAGGCGCTCGGCGACAAGCCATGCGGTCTGCCGGGGGGTGTTGGTTAAGAGTATGGTAAATTCCTCGCCGCCAAAACGCGAAGGGATATCCCCGGTACGCAATGACTGCCTTATGGTATAGGCAAGGCTTTCCAAAACACGGTCGCCGGCCAGGTGCCCGTAAGTGTCGTTAAATATTTTAAATTTATCAACGTCCATAACCAGTAGCGAAGAAACAGCACTTTCCCTTTTTGTTCTGGCAATTTCTTCTGCAAGGCGGGTTAAAAAATAGCCGTGGTTGTAAAGCCCTGTTTTTACATCGCGGACCGAATGCTCATAGTGCAGGTTATTCTGTACAGCCTGTGAAAGGAAAGACATGAGCTGTTCAAGAAAAAACAGTTCATCGGGGGTATAGCCCCTGGAAAGCATTTTTCTGCCTATCAATACAACGCCATAAAGACCATAAGGCCCCATAATCGGGATTAGCAGTTCGGGATCAAGTTCTTTAAGGCTGTTGAGAATTTCTGAATCAATATTTTTTTCCTGGTACTCAAATATCTCGTAAGCCACCGGTTTTGGGAAACGCCGGAAAAACGGCTCGAAGGGCGCCAAAGTCTGGATGGGGATGGGGATTTCTACCGGTTTATAGTTTTTGTAGCTTTTTATTGTAACATCTTCGCGGTTTTGGTGCGGTTTCCATAAAAAGGTAATGAACGAAGGTAAAAACTGATCAGAAATTTTCCATACTGCGGCATCAAGTATATCGCCTATGGAAATTTTATTAAAAATATCAACAGCGCCGGAAAGAAGGTTCTTGCAGTCCTTTAATTCCTTATTAAGCTTGTCTATATATTTAAATACACCGCATTCATCCAAAAACTGGTAATTTGCAACAACTTTGGGGCTGGAAAGGAAAGTTTTGCTTTCTGCTTCATCTTCTATCATGTTATTGAGTAGTGGTCGGCAATAACATCCCGCCATTGCGACCTTTTTTCCTTATCTTCCCATTCCAGAATTTTTTTGATCGTAAAACTTTTATCGCCATTTCTGCCATTTTCAAAATGAACAATCCCAAAACGGCCGCCGCCAATATAGGAAAGGGCATCCCCCGGCTCCAGTTTTTCCTGCTTATTCAATTCTGCCATAACGCAGTCAAAATGAACAGGCTCTCCGCTTGCCCTGTCCGAAAGCGCCGCATGGGCATCGGTGATGGGCTGGCCGCAGCGTATGCAGTTTAATGCAGGCAGGGGCTCGGTGCTCACTGGGGGGGCGACCCAGTTTAACCGTTCTGCAGGGGTGTTTTTACGGTAATTAACGGGCCTGTCGCCGGGTTTTTGCGCCTGGGGATCGTTTTTGGGTTTACCGTCCCGGCTATTCCCGTCCCTTCCGGGCGATCTGTCGAAGCGCTCCGAATTGCGCCCCCGGAAAGGCCTGCGGCGGCCCCTGTTATCTCTTCCGTTCACCTTTCCCCCTCCCCGGGATACCGGTTATTTCGTTGCTGAGTACCTGGGCAATCCGCTGGATTGCCTCGTACAGGTAGTCGTCATCGTCTATTTTTCTCTTGAGGAGGCTTAACTTGTTTGGCAGGTCATTTTCCCCCAGAGGAAAAATGTCCTCTTCCACCGCAATCATGTTGACTCCGTAAATGCCGATACCAGGTGCACCATGGGTTCGCCGGGCTTTAAAAAAACGACATCAAACCTAATCGATCTATATTTATATTCTCGATGGGCGGCAAGGAAATACTTAGCAGTTTCTATTATCCGGCGCTGCTTTTTTGGGTTTACCGCCAACTCCAGGTTTTCCAGCCCATATACCGGCCATTTTTTTACCTCCGCAAAAACCAGGGCTTCCCCATCCAGAAGGATCAGATCAATTTCGCCTGTTTTAGTGCGGAAATTCCGGAAAACAAGCTGCATACCCTTCCCTTCCAGGGCAGAAGCGGCGTCTGATTCTCCGGTTATACCTACCATCCGGGTAGTGTTAGACACGTTTCTTGGAAATTTCCTTGGGGTCAAGGGCCCGGGCTATAAAAAGGCTTTTTTCCGTTAAAAGATCGATTACTTCCCCCTCATCCTGCTTGAACATTTTGCCAAATTCATCAATTAAAATACGAATCCTGGGGCGCAACGGGGCATCGCCCTGGACTTCCACAACCCTGGCAATTATCCCATTGTTAAGCAAAATTATTGACCCGATTGGGTAGATACCCATGGTTTTAATAAAGGATTTTAAAATATCCGGGTCAAAACGCCTGGAATTGTCCGAAAGCAGGTTTTTCATGGCCTGGTAGCCCATCATGGAGTTCCTGTACGGCTTTTCGCTTACCATTGCTTCGAATGCGTCCGCCACGGACACAATACGGGCGCCAATGTCGATGTCGGCCCCGGAAATGCGCCTTGGGTAACCTTCCCCGTCCCACCTTTCATGGTGCTGCAGGGCTACCAGCCCGACATCTTCCGGGTAAAGAAGCTCCTTGGTAATAATTTTATAGGTATAAAGGGGATGGGCCTGCATACGCTGGATTTCCGCATCGGAAAGGCCGCCCGACTTATCGGTAATTTCCTTTGGCAGGCGGAGCATACCGACATCATGGAGCAGGGCGCCGGTTACAACCTGCATTACCTTGTGATGCGAAAATTTTAACTCCATTGCGATAAGGGAGGCCAAAATAGCGGTATTAACCGAGTTTTTAGCCATCATGTGCCCGTGGACCTCGCCGCCCAGGATAAACCCGATAATATGATCCCGTTCTTCCCTGACTGCCTGGAGCAGGCGGCTGGTAAGGTTGTCCACGGTTCGGGGCTCTACAGATACCCCGGACCCAATATTGTTAAATACAGAATCAAGCCTTTCTATAAGGTCTATATAACTGCGGTACGCCCCCTTGTTTTCCTGAACATCAACCAAAGAGAGCACGTTCCCCGCCGCCTTTTTTGTCCCGCCGGAAAGCCCCGGTTCCAAATCCTGTTTGGCTGCTTCTACTTCTTCATGGAGTTCCTCTGCCTCTGCCGGCTCCTCGTCCTTTTCGGCAGCCTTGGGCTGTACGGGGTCCCCCTCTGTTGTAACAACTTTATAGCCCCAGTTAATAAGATGATCGATGTCTTTTTTACGGATGGCAATGCCGGCAGGTACCAGAAGGTTATTCCCCTCGATGTATACAGGGGCGGAAAAAACCATACCTGGACTAAGGGTTTTTACGTCGATCTTTTTCATAGCCTAATCATCCCATTTTTTTTAACGATTCGTTTTCCTTTGTCAATACAAAGGCAAGGATCTTTGCCATTGCTTCCCAGCACCAGGAAGGAATATAATCCCCCGGTTTAACCGCCTGAAGCAAAGAAACAAGCCCGGCATCTTCTACGATGGTAACCCCGGCTTTACGGGCCTCGTCGAGAATTTGTTCGGCTAGCCTGCCGGTCCCGGCTGCCAAGAGCAATGGCGCAGGGTCATCGGGGGTATAGGCAACAGCAGCTGCCTTTTTGCCTATTTCTATTCTATACCTCCTCATCCACCGATCGCAAGTGATCTATACGTGAATCGGCAAAAAGAAGCGGTTTTTCAATAACTTCGACCCGCTTAAGGGGCAGATTCAGGGCTTTTGCCAGTTCTTTCCGGAGCCGCCCTTTTTCCCCTGGCGACCCTTCTGCCGCACTGGAATAAACCTTTACCTGGGCAGCCCCGCCCGTGTTGTTAATACTGCCGGGTAAATCAGCGCCATCGGGCGGCTTTTCCAGGCAGATAAACCAGCGGCTAACAATCCCGCTCTCTCTAACAGCAGCTTCGCCTGCTGCAGCTTCCCCTATAGCAGCTTCACATGCTTTTTTGACGGTAATATCCGCCGTTAGCCGTTCAGCGGCATCCCCTGCCAATTGCCTGCCGTTCTGTAACAATATACGAAGAGAAACGTTAAATTCAAAGCCCTTTTGTAGAAAAGAGAACGGGACAACAATCCAGCGGCCTTTTTTCCCGGGGACCCTGTTTAAGAAGTCAAGCATTGGCCTGGCTTTCAATAATTCAGTCAGCTCATGCTGCAATTGGCGCCTGTCCCCCTGGCCCTGACGGTTGCTGTCCCCGAAAGCGCCGCCGGGATTCTGCCCGCTGCCCCCCTTCGGGGCTGAACTTTCGCCCTCCCCGTCTGGCGCATTACCCTGCCCATGGCCCCCGCCGGCTTCCCGGTCATGGACAGGCCGGTTTACATCCAGGCTTTGGTCGCCCTTGCCCGGGAAACTTTTAAGTGAGCCTTCTATGGCAGCGGCATATTCGGCGAGCGCCTTTTTGTCCAATTGCAGGCCCTTGTCCGCAGCAGCGGCCGCACCCAGTGCCGCCGCTTCCCGCTGGGGCGCAGCCTTTCCAGCAAGATCGGGCTGCCCGCCCCTAAGGCTATTAAGCAATTTTGAATCCAAAGGCAGCGAGAAAAAACGGGCAAATGCAATAACCGAGCGCGAAAGGCTATCCTGTGGGAGTTTAAGCGAAGACAGCAGGTTTGCTATGTTTGCAGCGGTATTTGCCGGCACAGGGGCAGGTTTTGCCGGGGCGGCAGCCGCTGGTTTTTCCATGCCGGCAGTTTTCGGCAGATAACCGGGACCCCGGGCAGCACTGCCGGTATTTTTGGCAGGTTTTTCTGGTATTACAGCATTTTTTGGGGGATCAATGGGTATTTTCAATTTTTTTCGCTAATTACTCGCACAGTGACACGGAGATCGAGGAGAACACAAAGAAAAGCATCACTATTTCTATCTATCTCCGTGCCCTCCGTTAACCCTGTGCCTCTGTGTGATAATAATTGGGGACTATGCCTGGCTCTCCGTGGCTTTTGCCTTGGGTTTTGCGCTTTTTTTGACAATAAGCTCTTTAATCTTGGCAGCCTTGCCGATTTTATCCCGTATGTAGTACAGTTTGGCGCGCCGTACCCGGCCGGGCCGCACGAGCTCCACCCGGGCAATGCGGGGCGAATGGATGGGGAATACCCGTTCAACGCCGACGCCGTATGAATTCTTCCGGACGGTAAAAGTCCTGCCAACGCCGGAGTTTTTCATTGCTATTACGAGCCCTTCGTATATCTGGATACGCTCGGTTTTTCCTTCCACTATTTTAAAGTGGACCTTAACGGTATCCCCAATCTTAAAATTGTCCAGTGTTTCCTTCATTTGTTCGGCTTCGATTGCCTTAATCTCGTTCATCGTTTTTCTTCCCTTCCTCTATAAGTTTAACGGTTTCAGCATCAAAAATCCCGTCCCGAAGACCCTGTTCCACAAGTTCCGGCCGCACAGCAAGGGTTTTTTCTACCCTCTTCTTTAGACGCCATTTCCGTATATTTTCGTGATGCCCCGAAAGCAATATTTCCGGGACTTTTATACTAGCAAAAATTTCGGGTCGTGTATACTGGGGGTACTCCAAAAGCCCGCCGCCAAAGCTTTCCTCCTCCAGCGATTGGGCGGTAATAACCTTGTCCACCAGGCGGTACACCGTATCGATAACCACAAGCGCCGCCGTTTCCCCGGAAGACAGGACATAATCCCCCACCGAAAGCTCCTCGTCCACATAAGCGTCGATTACCCGCTGGTCAACCCCCTCGTAACGGCCGCAGACAAGGACAATTTCCCGCAGGGCAGAAAGCTCCGCTGCCCGCTTTTGCGTAAAAGGCCGCCCCGATGGTGTAAGGTAGATCACATGAGGTTTAGTGTCTGTCACCGATTCCAGGGCGCGGCTAAGGGGCTCGGCCAGCATAAGCATACCGGGGCCGCCGCCATAAGGCGCGTCATCGCAGGTTTTATGCTTGTCCAGGGCAAAATCCCGGATATTCACCGGGTGGTATTGGATAATTCCTTTTTCCAGGGCTTTGGCCATGATCGAACTGGCAAAATATGTGTCGGTAATCTCCGGGAAAAGCGTTAAAACGGTAAATTTCATTCCAATATCCACGTATTAAGCAATTCAGCTTTGCCTGCTGCAAGGTCGATTTGGCCAAAAAATTCATCCCGGAAGGGGACAAGCTTCGCAGACCCGTCTACAAGCGTAATTTCCGCCAGGAAACCGCCGCCGCCTTCCAGGACGCCGCTGATTTTCCCCATTGTCTTTCCTTCTGCAACGACTTCCAGGCCGCGGAGATCTTCGATATAATACTCCCCTTCGGAAAGGGGCGCCGCATAATCCCTGGGGACAAGGATTTCCGCACCCTTGAGCGCCTTTGCCGCCTCCGGGTTGTCTATCCCTGTTAGTTTTAACGACAAGGGGGAGCTAAAAACTTCCTCGATTGTATATTCCTGTTCCAGCCCACCTTGGCGAAGTGTTACTTTTGTAAGTCCAAAAAGGTGGTTTTCTTCGCCGGAAAGCGGCTCGATTTTTACCCGCCCGGAAAGGCCAAAAGGGGCACCTATAACGGCAGTAACAAAACGCCCGTCCAATTAATCCAGGATTTCCAGAACCGTATGTTTGCCGCTTTTGGCTGTCGCTGCCTGGAGCACGGTGCGCATGGCCTTGGCTATGCGGCCGTGTTTGCCGATAACTTTGCCAATATCATCGGGGGCCACGCGGAGTTCCAGGATGGTGGATTTTTCGCCTTCGACAAGGTTTACCGTAACATCGCCCGGGTTATCAACCAGGGATTTTGCGATATACTCGATTAAATCTTTTTCCATTGCAGTACCACCCTTATTTCAGCGAAAAATTCTTTTTGTTCAGAATACTGCGCACCGTATCTGTTACTGTGGCGCCGTTTTGAACCCAGGTTTTAACCCTTTCTGCATCAAACACGATCTGTTTGTCTTCCGCCTCGATGGGATGGTAGTACCCCAGCTCTTCGATGGTTTTCCCGTCCCTGGGGGCGCGGTTATCCATTACCACGATCCGGTAATAGGGCCGCTTTTTTGTCCCGAATTTTTTGAGCCTAATTCTTGCTCCCATTCAACAATCCTCCTGCTATATTACAACCGCTCAACGCGTAATTCACACCCGGAAACTTAAACATACCCAAAGAGGGGAATAAAGTCAATTGAGGAAAATCTAACCCTTCCCCCTTGACTTTAATTATTTATTGTATTATAAATTGTATTACAGGAGGTTTTATATATATGTATAATTTAGTAACTACAGCCAGGCTTCCAGTGGATACCCGTAATAAACTCCTTGCCCTTTCCAGGATTAAAGGCAAAACAAAGTCGGATATTATCAAAGAATCGCTGGATATGTACTATGAGCGCGAAGAAAACGAGATAAGTTCCTACTTTTTGGGTGAGCCCTTCTTTGGCAGGTATGGTTCCGGCGAAAAAGACCGTGCCACCACCTATAAAAGCCATATTAAACAGAAACTTTCGGTTAGGTTGGGCTAATGCTCAATTCTATATTGATTGACGCCGGCCCGCTCATTGCCCTTTTTGACTCAAGCGAAAGGCACCACAAGCCCGTAAAGGCGTTTTTAAAGAAACACCCGTACCGTTTCGTAAGTACCATAGCGGTCTTTACGGAAGTTTCGCATATGCTGGACTTTAGCGCCGCGGCGCAAAAGGATTTTTACGAGTGGGTAATGTACAAGGGGGTGCTAATCAGCGACATTAACCAGAACGACATGCCCCGGATCGCGGAATTAACCCAAAAATACGCCGATATCCCTGCCGATTTTGCCGACGCCACCCTGATCGTTACGGCAGAAAAAACCGGCATCCGGGAAATTATCAGCCTGGACAGGGATTTCGACGTTTACCGGCTGCCCGGCAAAGAGAAGATACAGAATGTATACCGACCTTAATGCACTTTACCTGCAGCGTGGAGTTTTGCGCCTTTCAATTAACACCTGACCCAGGTGTAGGCCGGCGCAAAACTCGATAAAAAATCGTTATTTATGACGATTTTTTATCACTTCACGCAAATCCCAGCGGCATAATAGTCTTCGGCACCTGCGGGCTTGGAAAGGTCTGGTTGTTTTACCCCGTCCTTATAGTAGCAGGCTTTTTCTTTGCCGCTGGTGGTGCCATATGATACCGAGACGTAGACCGTGCCGCCCGACACGGCGATGCCGGTGGCATCGGACCATGTTGAGCCAGATGGCTTCAGGTCTTTTTTTGCCGTCCCCTTCCAGTAGCAGGCCACATAATCCGTGCTGTCATAGTAATAACCCGCAGTGTAGATATCCGAGCCAACCGCAGTAATGGCATTGGCCACGGAATCAACGTCACAGACTTCTACTTCCGATCCCCCGACTTTCCAATAGCAGGCTACATCGTCGCTGCTATTATAACGGCGGCCCGAGATGTATACGTTTGAGTATTTTCTACTTTGCAAACTCCAAAAGGAGCCCATCAATTGGAGATTTTTGAGGTCATTAATCGAAAAAATCTACAAGTCCGACAGGCTCCTAGAGTTCCTGGCACCCAAATTGTAGTATGTACGGCTGCCAGGACGTTATATTATCCCTTTAATCAAAACAGATCGCAAAAAACCACACTGTGTCATCAATAGCGGCTATAATTTTATCAAAAACCAGCGAAAAATCTTTTGGCTTGGGTAAAATACCTTCATACATAAACAATGCATATTCCCCATCATTGGTAATTGTTACTTTGGTACAGCTCTTTTGGATATTTGTGTAATTAGCCGCCGGAATGGTTGTCCCCAGCTGATGCCCCGCCAAATTTACAAATGTATAGACATAAAAATTCTGGGGCTCATTTTCATTTACAATAATATAATACCCCGATCCTTCTGCTGTCCGGAAATATACTTCCCCGTTATCCATAATGCTGCATTCCAGCTTTTTCTTTTTTAGGTAATCCATATACATTTTTTGGAAATCACTGCGTGTTTTTTGGGCTGCAGCAGGAATTATAACAAATAACCCAAAAATTAAAATTGAAAATAAAATTTTCCCGGATTTTTTCATCTCTGGCTCCTTACACAAATATTGATATCCATTATATAGCATAAAATGCTATTCGTACATGGTAAAAGCCGCCCAATAGAACGGGTGGCTCCAACGGTTATTGCTGCGGAATTCGTTCTTAACAAGGAAATAAGCTTCCTTAAAACTCTTCTTTTCCTTTAAAACCCTGGTGTACACGGCTGTCATAAACGCCATCGTTGCTTCATCGTCTATAGACCACAGGCTTACCCCTACATTCTTTACACCGCTTACAAGGAATGCCCTTGCCATACCTGTCATCCCGTCCCCGCGTTTAATGGTTCCAAGCCCTGTCTCGCAGGCAGACAGTATTACCATCTGCGCTTTTAGATCAAGCAGGACAATTTCCGGTATGGTTAAATACCCGTCTTCCCCGGTATTAATAAGGCCCGATACTTCCGAAAGAACAATGCCAGAGCGATCCGGATCATTTTCGTTAAAGTAGCCATGGCAGGCAAAGTGCAGTATGGGGTATTTTGCAAGCTCCCCTCTCCTGGAAAGGTCTTTTATCTGAAACTCGCTGACATTTCTCCCCAGAAAAACCTGCATTCCTTTTGGGGAATTAATTATCTCTTCCAGGTTTTTTACTTCTTTTTCCGTTCCGGGAAGGTCGAGCCAGAGAAGAGCCCTGCTTTCCTGTTGACCCGGTGCAAGGTTAAACCCCCGCTGCCCGCGGTCAACCGATTTTTTCCCAAGATCATACCAGGCGCCGCCAAATGCAATTACGGGAAGGGTTTGCTTTACGTTGAGCTTCGCGGAAAGTACACTTACCGAAACCGACGGCGATAAACTAATCCGGTATTTTTCGCCAAGATCCGGGCTGCGGCTGTTTTCGCGGAGTATGTCGAAGGGAAGATGGCCAAGGTTACTGTCGGGAATTATAACAAGTTCCCTAATACCGGCAGGAAGATGGGAAAGCACCGGCTTGATAAGACTGCCAAAAAGGTCATTCCGGTCTTTTTCCAGTTCGGCAATGTTTCTTCGCATGGTAATCCCATCCCGCAAACGGTTAACCGCACCGGAATAATCATAGGCGGGATCGAGGCGGACAGGGGTAACGCCCTTGCTGGTAATAACCAGGCAGTACGAATTGATTGTAGGGCGATCCGGAAAACTGCTTTTGGCAAAATGGCTGGAAGGCGCCGTAAACTCTACGCTTTCATCCCAAATAACAAATTCAAGGATAGCCCTGTCCTTGCCTGCAAACGATTTGGCCTGGGAAAGGGTTGCCATTTTGGGGTTTCTGAGTTCGGAAAAGCGCGGTGTTTTTTTCGCTATTGTTTTTTCCAGGGCTGCCAGGGAGTTTTCCGCTCTGGTAAGGGCAAGCCCGGCTTCGGCATATTTTTCACCTTCCCTTTGCGGGTTAAGCCGGGAAAGCAGATCCTGCTGTTCTTCGATTGCCGCAAGAAGTTCGCGCATTTTTTTGGCATCCCCTTCTGCAATGCCGGGGAGTTTTAGCGCCGCCTCTGTACCCATCTGTTCAAGGAAACCCCTGCTGCGCAGCGATTCAGAGTATTGAAAAGCTTTTTCAACCGAACCGTAGTTTACCTCAAAATCCACCCCCGCATAGTATTGGTAAAGCTGCCCGGCCATTAGCTGTGCGCCGCGGGAACCAAGGCTGGAACGGACCTGTTCTGCCCTGGCAATACTTTTGCCAAGGGCATCGCGTGCAAGGATCTCATACTGTTTGTCAAAATTTTTTTTAGACGGATCTGCAAGATACGGGTTTTCCTGGTAAATCACCCCTACATATTCCCAGGAGCGGTAAAAAATTTCCATTATATTACCGCTCTTGTCTGCGGCGTTAAGTGATTGCTGGTAGTTTTTCATAGCCTTATCGGTATCACCCGCTGCAGTATATGCGCTTGCCAGGCTTTCCCAGGCAGCGCCCAGGTTGGGGTTTAATTCGACTGCTTTGGTATAGTCCGCAATGGCCCGGTTAATTTCGCCTTTTGCCATGTAGACATTTCCCCTCCCATGGTAGCCATTGGCAAAATCCGGGTTAAGGCTGATCGATTTGTTGTAATCTGCCAGCGCCCTGTCATAATCACCCCTGTTTTTATAAACATTTCCCCGGCCATGATAGGAAAAAAACGAATCGGGGTTTAAGCTTATGGCTTTCTCATAATCCGTAAAAGCCCTGTCGTAATTTTCCATTGCCAAATATGTATTCCCGCGGTTGTTATACGTTTCATAACGGTTTGGATCCAACGCGATAGCCCTGTTAAGATCGTCCAAAGATTTGTTAAGATCGCCCGTCTCCAAATATGCGGTCCCGCGGTTAATCAGGGGGGAAAAGTAATTGGGGTTTAAGGCAAGCGCCCTGCTAAAACTTTCAATTGCCCTGTCGTAATTACCCTTCGCCGAATAAGCATTCCCCAGATCGTTCCAGATCAATGGGTCATCGCTTTTTATGGCAAGCGCTCTGGTATAATCCCCTATAACCATGTCGAAATTGGCTTTCTGTGAATATACAGCGCCCCGCAAGGCCCAAGCCTCATAAACATTTGGGTTAATTTCAATTGCTTTGGTAAAATCTGCAATGGCTTTGTCCAGTTCCATCCTGGCAATGTAAATCGACCCTCGGTTTAAATATGCCCCAAAATACTTTGAGTCCAAAGAGATTGCCTTGCTGTAATTTTTTAGCGCCTCGTCTAAATTTCTCTTTTCGTGGTTTGCAAGCCCCTGTTTGTAATAATAATCCGCATCCTGTGCTGCAACCGGCGATATGACAAAAAGGGCAATTATTGCCAATAATGCCAGTTTTTTCATATATTACCCCTCTGTCTCATTATAGTAAAACAACCATGCCGCTGTTAGCCTGATTATAAGCTGATCAAAAACCAGCGAAAAATCTTTTGGTTTTGGTAAAAGCTGTTCGACAGAGAAGCACACTACCCCGTTATCCGGATAAACAGCGGCTTTAACCCCAAAATTATTCTGGTTTGTCCAATGAGCCGCCATCATGGCCTTGTCTGCTGTTGTCGATAACGAAACATTCAGGAATGCAACAAAAAGCTGGGGCTCTTTTTCATTTATAAAAATATTGAACCCGAGCTGTTCTATGTAGAAAACAATATATCCATCATTATTGGGCTGTGGATTAAACCCCCTCTTTTTCAGGTAATCCACATACATTTTCTGGAAATCCGCCTTGGTCTTTTGGGCTGCAGCCGGAAGCACAACCATTAACCCAAAAATTAAAACCGCTACCAAAATTTTCCCGAATTTTTTCATCTTATACTCCTTTTATTTTTGGCCGTTCCAAAACCCGCCTGCCCACTTTATAAAAGTGGCCAGTTACAGTTTTTGGAACAAGCTCATTAAAAAATCTACTTTTTCTTCCTTGCCGGCTTAACTTCGGCCAATTCCCGGACGCATTGTATCAACTCGCTGTCTTCGCGCAGTATGCTTATTGGCGCCGGGATCCGGTAGGTCCAGTTAAACTCATTTGCACTGCCAGGCACATTGATCCGTTCGGAAGCGGGATCGGCGGCGTACCATTTTTGCGACAGATGAAGGAGGTCCTGGATCTGGAAAACACGGAACCGCGAGACGGCGGAGGCGGCATTCCGAAGGAATATCTTTGCCGTACCCGGGTTGTACTTTTTGGGCAAAGAAGGCTTGCCGATAAAACCGGCAAAAATACCCTGCTCCGCCTCGCTGTCCCACCATTCGCGCAGGGTGGAACTGTCATGGACAGAAGGTGTGCAGACGCTCAGTTCGGGGTACTCCGCAAAAGGCACATAAGGCTCGCCTTCTTCGTCCCATAGCCGCGACCAGCGGACAACCCTAAGCCCCAGTACCTGCAGCTGGGCCAGGACCCTGGGTACACATTCCGGCACTGCGCCAAGGTCTTCCGCACAGGGGAGCATGGGGGAAGATTCGATTAAAACAGAAAGAAGTTTCTTCCCTTCTTTTTCCCAGATTTTTTCCGATTCGGTACGGCGCTCCAGAATAAGCGCTTCCAATCCGGTTTTTTCTTTTTCCGAAAGCGAAGCATACGCGCGGGAATCCCGGTAATACCAGACAGGGAAATATTCACCTTCTTCGTATTCGTAAAGCAGCCGGTTATGCCAGGCTTTAATTAATACTTTTTCCGAAGCTGGGCGAAGGCCCAGGGAACAAATATCTTTTTCGCCCTGTATGCTTTCCTTAAAGAGCCATAGCTCCTCGTTGCCGATCCTCTCCAGTGCCAGGGCAAAAATACGTTCCGCTTCTGCGGAAACTTCGCCGCCGGATGTAACATGGCCCCAGTTTTCCTGCAGGCCGTCCCATATTTCCCCGGTTGGTATATGGGGCCTGGAAAGCCACCGGATCCTTTCTTTGGTAAATTCCATCTTTTCCAGATCATCGCCAGTTACCGGGACAAAAGGTATGTAACGGCCAAGCGCAGACGAATTGTCTTTCCGGGAAGAAGCCCAGATGCGGAAAAACCCCAGCACATGATCGATGCGGTAGGCGTCGTAGAATTTTTCCGCTGCTTTAAGGCGCTCTTTCCACCATGCATATTTATTTTTTGCCTGCTCTTCCCAATTGTAGATGGGGAAACCCCAGTTCTGCCCTTCGGGGCTGTACATATCCGGCGGCGCCCCTGCAGACAGGGCTGCATGGAAAATACCGCCATGGAGCCACACATCGCATGAATCTTCGTTCATTAAAATGGGAAGGTCGCCTTCCAGCAAAATCCCCATGTCCCGGACCGCGCGCGCCGCCCGGGCAAACTGCCTGTCCAGGGCTTTTTGCAGCCAGGCCCAAAAAACATGCTGTTCTTTTAGCGCCGGATCATCCCAAAGCTTTGCTATCGTGCTTTCGCTGATCTGTCCGTGTTCGCTCCATTCTTTCCAGCTTTTTTCCCCGTTGGATTCCTTAAGGGTACGGAATACAGCGTATGGGATTACCCATGGGTTTTCTTCTACCCATTTAGCAAGGGCGCCCGACGCTGCATCGTCCAAAATGGTTTTTTTATTGCTGCCGTATATTTTCCTTAAAAGCGCCATTTTATCTTTTAAAAGATCATAATAGGGAAAACGTTCTTTTTTGCCGTACTTCCTGCCAAGTGCATCGATTTCTGCGGAAAAAGGCGCAGCTTCTTCCAAAGCGCTTAATCGTATGTAAAGAGGGTGAAGGGCAAAAGCTGTGAGTGCGCTGTAAGGGGAACTTTCGTAACCTGTATCGTTTACCGGGAGTATCTGGATTAACCCAATACCCATATCGGAACACAGGGAAGCCAGTTCAATTAAATCAAGGTACTCCCCCACGCCGGAAATTTCACTGCCCTTTAAAGCCCCAACCGGGACAACAACCCCAATAAGCCTTTTCTGGGCCGGTTCGACAGTTTTTGCCATTTTTTTCTCCTGTAAACATTATAGCATAAAAACAGGGAATAGGGGTATAAAAAATTTCGCTTCCATTATACTATTGGTTATAAATGTTATTAGCTGTTAACTTTCCTTCCTGGATTAATCCGGAAATAATCCCGGGCCTCCCTTTCCGCTGGTATGGCCTTATGTATATTGTTGCATTCGGCATCTGCTGGCTGCTCTACCGTGTTCAGGTTAAGGAACGGAATTTCCCCATAAGCGATGACGACCTTTCGGGGCTTTTCTTCTGGACCATACTCGCCATGATCGCCGGCGCCCGGATCTTTTCCACGCTGGTTTACGACTCGAACCCAATGTACCGCCGCGCCCCCTGGCTGATTTTCTGGCCCTTCCAGAACGGGAGATTCACCGGCCTTTTGGGCATGAGCTACCACGGCGGAGTTATCGGGGCATTGCTGGCAGTGATCATTTATTCCGTGCGCCACCGCTATGATTTCCGTGAAATCGGCGACATGTTTTCCGCCGCCATCCCGCTGGGTTATACGTTTGGGCGGCTTGGTAATTTTATTAATGCAGAACTTTACGGGCGCGTTACGGGGAGTTCGTTTGGGATGCTCTTTCCCGGGGCGCAGGTTTCCACTGGCCAGGCATGGGCACGGGAAATTGCGGAAAAACTGGGCATCGACGGATCCTTAAATTACGTTAACCTGCCCCGCCACCCGTCCCAGCTTTACGAAGCGGTTTTCGAAGGGGTCGTACTCTGGCTTATTCTATGGGCCTTGCGGAACAAAAAGCCGTTTAAAGGTTTTTTGATGGGAATTTACCTTATAGGTTATGGCTTTTTCCGCTTTATTATTGAATATTTCCGGGAACCGGACGCTAACATGGGTTACAGGATAACCCTGGTAAAAACGGGCATCCCGCCCGCCCTCTTTTCTTCGCTGTTTAATTTTACCACCGGGCAGGTTTTCTGTTTTGCCATGATTATGCTTGGTCTTGCCTGGTTAATTATTGCGTCGCGCCTGCCGGGAAAAGAGCCAGTCATTACCTATCCATTAAAGGGAAAAGTTGTTGATGAAGAAGAAAAGCGCCGCCAAAAACAGCAGAGACGAAAGATGCGGAAAAAACTGGGCTAATCCCCGCCTTCTTCGCCCAGAACAGATTTAACCCGTTTAATAAGGGCGTCGGGAATGAATGGTTTAACGATGTACCCTTCTGCTTCGAACGCCATTGCCTGATCGATAAACTGCGGGTTAGCATGGCTTGTAACAAAAATTACCGGGACACTTTTTAGTTCGGGGCTTTTTTTAAGAAGGCCGACAAATTCCAACCCGGAAATTTCGGGCATTTCTATATCCAGGAGTATAAGGTCTACTTTAAACTGCTTTAACATCTCCAGCGCCAATGTTGCCGATTTGGCCAGCCGGACATCATATTCGTGCTGAAGGATGGTGCGGATAGTTGTAAGGCTAACCGCCATATCATCAACCGCCAATATTACTTTTTTATCTGATGTTTCTGCCATGGCATCAATATACACGATCTGGTATACTTTTGCAAGTCCCATGTTTTACCTTAGTACCAAAAACAAAAGTCAAGCCTATTCGTTTGCCAAAGCGGCAATCGGCGGCCTGGCGCCCGACGGGGGGCTCTATATCCCGGAAACCATACCCTGTTACCGGGAAACCGTACGAAAATCGCTCCAGGCTATGTCGTTTACCGAAATAGCTTTCGAGACAATAATGCCCTATGTACAGGGGGATATCCCCAGCCCTGTCCTGGAAGAGCTCTGTAACCTGGCGTTTCCCTTTACTGCGCCCCTTGTACCGGTTAGCCATAGCGCCAATATGCCATTATCCGGGCCTTTCCTTTTGGAACTGTTCCATGGGCCAACGGCGGCTTTTAAGGACTTTGGCGCCCGTTTTATGGCAAGGACATTTTCTTACCTCCGGCGGGGGGAAGGAAAGCCCCTTACTATCCTTGTTGCAACCTCCGGCGACACAGGGGGCGCTGTAGCTGACGGTTTTTTTGGCGTGGAAGGTATTTCTGTAACGGTTTTATACCCAAAAGGCAGGGTTTCCGAGTTGCAGGAGAAGCAAATTGCCGGCCTTGGCGGCAATATCAGCGCCCTGGCCGTCGAAGGGAGCTTTGACGACTGCCAGGCCCTGGTAAAAAGCGCCTTTGCCGATACCGTTTTAATGGAAAAACTTGCCCTTTCCTCTGCCAATTCCATCAATATTTCCCGGCTCATCCCACAAGCGGTGTACTATGCCGCCGCTGCGGGGAAAGCCCAGTCCGGCCTCCACGACGATGACGGCGAGGCGACGCCCCGTACCATGAGGCAGGCAGCGGCAAAGTCTTCCGCGCCACAGCCTTCTGTGCCACAGCCAGCGGCGCATTTAAAGGGCGCGCCGGTAACATTCTGCGTACCCAGCGGTAACTTTGGGAACCTGACGGCGGGCCTCTATGCCAGGGCCATGGGTGCGCCCATTGCGGGTTTTATCGCCGCGACCAATATCAACAAAACCGTGCCCGAATACCTGGAAAGCGGGGAATATAAAACCCGCGTTTCCCAGGCGACCATTTCCAATGCCATGGATGTAGGCGCGCCCAGCAATTTTGAGCGTATGGCCGCCCACTGGAGCCATGCGGAACTGCGGCAGATGATCCACGGCGTATCTGTAACCGACGACGAAACCCGCCAAACCATCGCCGATGTATACCATGACTACGGTTATTACCTTGACCCCCACGGGGCGGTTGGCTGGGCCGGCACGCAAAAACTAAAAGCTCTTGGCGGGGCCCTGCCCGGCACTATTGCTGTTGCGGCAACCGCGCACCCGGCAAAATTTTCCGAAACGGTAGAAAGCATAACAGGCGCTGTACCCGTCCCCGCAGCCATAAAAAAAGCCATGGGAAAGACTGCCCGGTCTCTTACCATCCCGGCGGACTTATCTGCGCTGCGGGATTACCTGCTTGGGGATTCATGATAAAATCGTTCAAATGCAAGGAAACAACAAAAATATTCAATGGCTTATTTTCCGGAAAATTCCCTACCAACATCCAAATTCGTGCCTTTAATAAGCTTGCAGCTTCCGTAGTATATAATACAGAATAGAAGGAGAAATTAGTGAAAAAAAATATCCCTCTTGACCATATAGGAAAAATCCTTTTTGAAGAATTTATGGAGCCATATAAAATGACCCAAAATGCACTTGCAAAAGCCATTGGTGTTGCGCCGAGCCGTATTACAGACATTGTAAACGGTCATAGAGGTATTACAGCCGATACTGATTTACGTCTTACCAGGCTTTTTGGCCTTTCAGAAGGATACTTTCTACGATTACAAGAACATATTGAAACAACATTGATAAAGCAAAAAATCGGTGCGGAAATTGAAAAAATAATTCCCCTCATTAAAAAAACAGCCTAATCCCACTATTGCCGCCAAACGCCCGGTTTACCCAAAAGCCGCTGCAAATTGGGCAAGGCTTCCCGGCGCTGCACCCAATGTACGTTCCATTGCACAAATATAGGCAAACATACGCTTCGCCTGCTCTTCGCCGGTCCAGTTGAAGTACGCATCATCAAAAATGACCAGGGCGGCGGCGAGGAGCATCTCGACACTTTCCCTGGGGTAGTCAGTACGAAAAATTGAACGGTTTATCCCTTCTTCTACAATTTCTGCCAATACCGGGGAGAGCTCCGTAATAATACTGGAAAGCATTTTTTGGTGGAGCAGGGAATTGCCCTCTTCGTTTAAAACCGCGTTAAATTTTTCCTCTACAGGGTTCTGCGGTTTTTGCGCCATAACCGCAAATAGAAGCTTTTCTTCTACAGAAAGATGCTTGTCTGCTGCAACTGCTTTTGCCTTTTCCAGCCCTTCGGTAATTCGGCGGCGGACTATGCCGTCGAGCGCTTCTTCTTTGGATTTAAAGTAATGGTAGAAAGTCCCCTTGGCAATGCCCAGAGTGCCGAGTATATCGTTTACCGTAGTTTTATCAAAACCCTTTTCCACAAAAAGCTTTTCTGCTGCATCAAGGATTTCGTTTTTCCGTACTTCCGGCTGTTTAATTGTTCTCATGGTTTTTATCAAAAAAGAATTTCTTTTCTTTTATTAAAAGAAAAACACAGAAAATCATAAGCAGTACTGTATGGATAACCTTGCTGTCCGGGTGGGTGCGGAAAAGCTCCATGGAAAAACCAAACACAAAGTGCTGGGCTATTTGCAGAAACATATTCCGTTTGGTTTTGTAGTAACACCAGTTGTCGATGATAAGGTACGGGATAAGGCTTACCATAAAATTAATCTGATAGATCACCCCTGTTGCTGCAAGGTTACTCTGATAATAGTCTTTTACTGTAGACAGGGGCATATGCCAGACCCCCCAAACAATGCCGAAAACAAAACAGGTGGTAAAAAGGTTAAAACGGCGGCGGACACAGTGGACGCCGTAGGTATGCCAGCCGAATTCTTCGATAACGGGGGCAACAAGCATTACTACCCAGGCAGGAATGATTCCTATGCCGTTAAAGGAAAGGTTGGGGTTCAGGCGGAATTGCTCCGGACTGTAACCAAAAAGAAGAGAAATAGCCATTGCCGCCAGTATGCTTGCAGTGGGGAATATAAAGTGGAACGCCCACCATTTCCAGTGAATTCCCTTAATATTGAAACAGGCGGATGCAAGCTCTTTTCGCATATCCTTGTCAGGGAGAATTAGGGCAAAGGCTATAATCATAGGGGCCAATGATCCCAAAACAGCCAAAATACTGGCAAATGCCAGCCAGCTACGATTTTCCCACAGGCGGGAACTTGAAATACCCCCGGTTATGAACCACAGTACCCAGGGAACTATAACAGCGACCCCATAAAATAGGAAAGGGCGGTTGTACTTTTCCATCTTCATAAAATTACTCCAAATAATTATTAATAGACCGACTGTCGGTCTATTAATATATTACAATTTCTCTCCTAAATATGTCAATAGGCTTTTTAAACCCTATATTCAAATATATACGACCAATTTAGGCAGCTTTTCGCAGAATGTCCTGGCTGGTAAACCCTACCGGAATGAGGCGTAGAAGCGAGGGCGAAGACCGACCGACTTAGCAAAACTGGATTCCGAGCCGCTTGAACAGGCGGCGTAGCACTTACAGTCAAATGCCTGATAGCCAATTAAAGTAACACTGTCGGGAATTGTTACATTGGTTAATTACTTATTAAAAAAAGCCTATTCACCAATATTGCCGTAGGTTTATTTTGACTGGAAGTCGCTAATATAGCCAATTTTGCCTCACCAATTTGATTAAATACTTTTTCCAGCTCAATTTTAAAATTCAGTTGTTCCACAGCATTTTCCTCATTAAAATAATATACATAATATTTAT
>Ga0082212_10001565_pt1 | contig 33783 bp, 30 predicted proteins | sample TergutNt197P3_FD_71548 | JGI IMG/M metagenome (GOLD analysis project Ga0082212, IMG submission 71548) | Neocapritermes taracua P3 segment gut microbial communities from Petit-Saut dam, French Guiana - Nt197 P3 | ecosystem: Host-associated > Arthropoda: Insects > Digestive system > Gut ... | reverse complement strand
TCGGATCGACGCCTATCGGGCCGGGAGGCGGATAGATTGCCGGCATGACCGCCGTGTTATTATTGTACGAATACGCAATAAAACGATAGGACTTGCCGATGTCCAATATGATCGGAGACGCGCTTACCCGCGTAAGTCTGGGGATAAGGTCGTCGTCGGTAATGTCCACCTCGAACTCTACGTGATTGTGGTACGACGGGCCTGATACGCTATGCTCATACGCCACGATATGGAGCAGCGATGCGTGGTTGAAGGCGCGCAGCCCGACATCCGACCTTGTACGGACGCCTTCGGATGCTGCTGAAAGCGTCGCAATCATGGACATGCCGTTGTCGAGCGGGACAACGACCGTTTCAGGCCCCGAGTCTGCGGCCTCGCTACGGGTAGCAACATCTTCATCCTGGCCATAAGCGCCGAAATTGATCATAAAGTCAATGTTACCGTCGCTGACATTGATTTGCTGGTTGTCAGGCGTAAATTCATCAATAATGGCAATCTCTCTGCAAGAAGACAGATGCAACATCATGCCGCACAGCAAAAAAACGACAAACCATGTATTTTTCAGGTATTGTCGCAGGGCAGGCTTTTCTTTCGTCTTATTCGTCGCGCATGGTTTGTACTTTATGACAGATTGTACATCATGCGTTCCGAAATGTTCAAAATCTTTGTTCATTTTGGTTTTTTAGTTTAATTGATTATGTTTTGCAAATAATAATCACCGTATACGGGTCGGCAAAATTATTGAAAATAAATGATAACACTAAATTTTTTTATGATATTTTTGTATTTTTTTTTTGTAAATTCTTTTATATATTATTTTGGTTTATAATTAATGTATTATATTTTATATTATTTTTTATAAATATTTTTTGTTTCTCAGGTCGATTTTATGGCCATTAAGAATCTTCCTGTGCCGCTTTGAGGTTTTTTTTATTCACGGAAATTGACACATAAAAAGAGAATTTGCTATCTTTGCCATCTGCTTCATCCTGAAAGGCGGAAATGAACTGAAAAAAATATATTATCATGGCCGGTTTGTATATCCATGTTCCATTTTGTAAGACGCGTTGCGCTTATTGCGACTTTTTCACGCAAACGCAGCTATCGCATAAAGATGAATATGTGCAAGCTGTTGTCAGCGAACTCGAACTGCGCAAAGACTATGTGAACGAAGAGGCTATACACACCATCTATTGGGGAGGGGGGACGCCGTCGTTGTTGCAGCCTGAAGATTTTGAAACGGTTTTCGAGGCCGTCAGCCGTTTGTATACGTTATCGCCCGATCCGGAAATCACGCTGGAAGCAAATCCCGACGATATATCCGCCGGATACCTGTCGGCGCTTCAACAGCTGCCCTTCAACCGGATCAGCATCGGCGTTCAAAGCTTCCGCGAGCGCGACCTCCGATTGCTGAACCGCCGGCATAGCGCCCGTCAAGCGCTTGATGCGGTATCTCTCTGCCGGCAATCCGGCTATGCAAACCTGAGTATCGACCTGATGTACGGGCTTCCGGGGCAAACCGTCAGAAGGTGGGAAGAAAATATCGACCAAGCGCTCAGGCTTCAGGTTCCCCATCTGTCGGCCTATTCGCTTTCGTACGAAGAAGGGACGGAGTTGTGGCGGCAACTTCACGCCGGTACGATTCGTGCCGTAAGCGAAGACGCCTCCGTCCGGATGTTCGAAATGCTGACCCGTAAACTTGAGGCCGAAGGGTATATCCACTACGAGATTTCCAACTTTTGCCAACCGGGTTGTTTCGCGTTACACAATACAGCGTACTGGACGGATCAAAAATATATCGGCGTAGGCGCCGGCGCCCATTCGTTCGACCATCGTTCGCGCCAATGGAACGTCGCTTCGATCACAGCCTATATCGAGGGAATGGCCGATGGCGTCCCAAACATTGAAACGGAAATCATGGATGAACGGACGCGATACAACGACTATATCCTGACCCACCTGCGCACGATGTGGGGTATTCAATTGCCGGTTTTTCGGGAACACTTCGGTCGGGAACGCACCGACAGCCTGCTCCGGCAGGCAAAACCCTTTTTACAAAACGGTTTGATGCAACAGGAGAAAGCGCGATTGAGAATTTCGCGGCAGGGGCTTTTGGTGGCTGACGGGATTGTGAGGGGGCTAATGGAGAATTGAGAATCGAGAATGAGGGATGGAGAATTGAGAATGAGGGATGAAGGGATGGAAATTGGGACGAAACCGGCGTTTTCCGGTACGAAATATATTTTTTTTTGCATAAAATGTAAAATTTTTTGCTTTTTTTGTTGCGGATATAAAATTTATGTTTATCTTTGTCGCGATAACCGAAATATTGTGCCTTATTTATATATTATATCAGGATGCAATGGCGCGGGGAAAACTACGGCTTCGTATACAATACTACCCGAAATGTTAGGTTGTAAGGAGTTTGTCAATTCCGATGAGATTGCCAAAGGATTGTCCCCTTTCAATGCAGACAATATGACTGTCGCCGTTGAAGCAAGCAGGATAATGTATAAAAGAATCAGAGAGCTGATTTCGGGTAACAAGACTTTTGCTTTGGAAACGACTTTAGCCAGTCGCTCGATTGCAAGATTGTTACAGGGGGCGCAGGAGAAAGGTTATTACGTCACATTGCTGTTTTTCTGGTTGAATACGCCTGATTTAGCAGTGGAGCGTGTAAAAAACAGGGTCGTATCGGGTGGACATAATGTGACGGAAACTACGGTCAGGCGTCGCTACGATGCAGGGATTTATAATCTGTTTCAATTGTATATACCTATCTGCGACTACTGGATGATTACGGACAACTCTTTATCTCCGATGGAAGTGATTGCCAAAGGATTTAAGGATGGGAAAAAAGAAATATTTAATACATTACTATACAACAAATTGCAAAGTTATGAATGAGCGTGAGTTAAGCAAATTCGAAGAAAGTGTCATCAGGGGAGCCAGTTTAGCTTTTCAACGATTAGTGAAAAAGAGAAAAGAAGAAAACGGCGAGTTGGTTTTTGCCCGCAACGGGCAGATTTTCCGCGTTAAAGCAAACGATCTATAACAGATCGCATTAATTCCATTTTTTCCATTTTTTCGTAGAGACGCAATGTTTTGCGTCTCTTTTTTTTTGGAGACGCAATGCATTGCGTCTCTACGGGGTCAGGGCAACATTGCTATCACTTGCGGATAATATCTGTATTCGAGCGCATGTACCTTTGCGGCAACGTCGCCGGGCGTATCGGAAGGCAACACCGGACAGCGCGCCTGAAAAATAATCTGCCCTTCGTCGTAATGCTCGTTCACATAATGAATGGTTATGCCCGATTCTTTGTCGCCGGCGGCAACGACCGCCTCGTGCACCCGCATCCCATACATGCCCTTGCCGCCATACTCGGGAAGCAATGCAGGATGAATATTGACGATCTTTTCAGGAAAAGCATTGAGCATGACCTCCGGGATTTTCCGTAAGTAGCCGGCTAAGACAATCAGGTCTATTCCCTGCTCCATCAATTGATGAACGACTTTACTCCCCTCAGCCAATTCCTCGTTCGTAAACGTAACGGAAGGAATCCGCAGGCGGTTCGCCCGCTCGTGTACGCCTGCCGCAGGATTGTTCGAAACAACCAAGACAACTTTAATATCCTGACTATTGGCAAAATGATTCGCAATATTTTCGACATTCGTGCCGGCTCCCGATGCAAAAACAGCTATTTTCTTCATATTTTTTTGATTTTAAAATGCACACGAAAATAAAAAATGTGCAGTTTTTTTTACTTTTTCTTGTTTTTATTTGTGCAGAAAGCTAAAAAATGCTTTACTTTGCACCGCAAAAATAAAAATATTAAAAGAATTTATTACTAATTAAAATTAAAAAATTATGTCTGATATTGCAACCAGAGTAAAAGCTATTATCGTTGACAAGTTGAGTGTAGAAGAATCGGAAGTGACTAACGAAGCGAGCTTTACAAACGATTTAGGCGCCGACTCACTTGACACAGTGGAGTTGATTATGGAATTTGAAAAAGAATTCGAACTGTCTATTCCTGATGATCAAGCGGAAAAGATTTCTACCGTGGGCGACGCCATTGCTTACATTGAGGCAGGCGTGAAGTAATCTATCCGGCTGATTATGGAATTAAAAAGAGTTGTAGTAACAGGTCTTGGGGCGATTACACCGTTAGGAAATACGATTTCGGAAACCTGGGAAGGGTTGATTAACGGCGTAAGCGGCACAGGGCCTGTTACACAATTTGATGCGAGTAAATTCAAAACCCGGTTCGCCTGCGAGGTGAAAGACTTTGACGTGAGCCGGTTCATGGATCGCAAGGATTCGCGCAGACTTGATCGTTTTACCCAATTTGCTTTGGTATCGGCCGATGAGGCGGTAAGACATTCCGGCATAGATTTGGATCGGATAAACAAAGATCGGGTCGGCGTTATTTATGCATCCGGTATCGGTGGAATATATTCTTTTCAGGAAGAAGTCAGGGCATACAATGAAGCGCTGGGGCCAAAGATTAATCCTTTTTTTATCCCTAAAATGATTGTAGATATTGCTGCCGGCCATATCTCAATGAAATATGGATTCAGGGGGCCGAACTTTGCAACCGTTTCGGCATGTGCCTCGTCGACCAATGCCATTTCCGACGCCTTTAATTATATCCGGCTGGGTAAAGCAAACATCATTTTGGCGGGCGGCGCCGAAGCGGCGGTTGCGATTGTAGGAATCGGGGGTTTTAACGCGATGAACGCATTGTCGACGCGCAACGACACGCCCGATACGGCCTCGCGTCCGTTTAGCCTCAGCCGCGACGGATTTGTGCTGGGCGAAGGAGCAGCCTGTCTTGTTTTGGAGGAATTGGAACATGCCCTGGCGCGTGGGGCTACCATCTATGCCGAAGTGGCGGGTTGCGGTCTGTCGGCCGACGCCTATCACCTGACGGCAAGCCACCCGGAAGGGTTGGGCGCTAAGTTAGTGATGTTGAATGCGCTGGAAGACGCCGAAATGAAACCCGAAGAGATTGATTATATTAATGTACACGGAACATCAACCCCGGTGGGCGATATCTCTGAAGTCAAAGCGATCAAAGACGTGTTCGGCGAACATGCGTACCTGTTAAATATCAGTTCTACAAAATCAATGACCGGCCATTTGTTGGGCGCCGCAGGAGCTGTTGAGGCAGCAACTTGTGTGTTGGCTATTCAACATAATATCGTCCCCCCGACGATTAATCATGAGGAGGGCGACGATGATCCCGATATTGATTACAAATTGAATTTCACTTTTAACAAAGCACAAAAAAGAGAAGTAAGGGCGGCATTGTCGAATACCTTTGGATTCGGAGGTCACAATGCGAGCGTAATCATGAAAAAGTTTGTGAAGGGGTAGTTTTTAGATTCGTAATTCTTAATTCCTGATTCCTGATTAAATTAGTGTGTTGATCAAATTCTACCATAAAATTAAAGCGCTTTTTTCCAAAAGAAAAGAATCTCATCAGGCGCTATTTTGTATTCTTGGTTTTAATCCCGGGAACATCCGGTTGTATGAACAGGCATTGACGCATCGTTCTTCATCGTTTTCAACAATGGAATGTAAATGGGCAAACAATGAACGGTTGGAATTTCTGGGAGATGCGATGCTGAATGCAGTTATGGCAGCATTAATTTATAAAAAATTTCCGAATAAAAACGAGGGTTTTCTGACCAATACACGTTCGAAGATCGTTCAACGCGAAACCCTGAACAATCTTGCCCTTGAAATGGGACTGAAACCCCTGATGGTGATATCGAGAAAAGCCACTTCACATAATTATTATATCTATGGCAATGCACTCGAAGCGTTGATAGCGGCGGTTTACTTGGATCAAGGCTATCGGAAATGCTACGAATTTATTGAAAAACAGATTGTCGATCGTTATATCTCATTAGAAAAGATTGCCCGCAAAGAAGTAAATTTCAAATCGACACTGATTGAATGGAGCCAAAAAAACAAATTGGAAATCGCATTTGAATTGTTGGAAACATTCAAAGACGAAGATCAAAATCCTGTTTTTCAATCGAGTGTAACGTTAGAAGGCGTCTCTTTAGGAAAAGGAACCGGTTATACAAAAAAGGAATCACAACAATTGGCCGCAAAGAAAGCCATAAAAAAAATCCGCAACGACAAAGAGATTCAACGGATCGTCCGCGAATTAAAAAAATCGTGCGGAGAAAGTAAAGAAAATGATGTACCCGACGACCCCGAAGGTATTTGTAGGGGCGAAATGCTTTCGCCCGATTAGCGTTAAATTAAATTTTTAAAAATATGAACCTCCCCCTAACCCCCTCCAAAGGGGGACAAAAAATACTCCTGCTCCCGGCAATACTGATTTATTGTATATTACTTGCATGTGAAACGCCTGTCGATCCGCCAACTCCCGTTTTCCCGATCCCGACTGCCGAACAGATAGATTGGCACAAATTGGAAAAATATGCATTTGTGCATTTCGGGTTAAACACTTTCAACGACTTAGAATGGGGCTACGGCAATACGCCGGCCTCCACCTTCGATCCCGAAGACTTGGACTGCGAACAATGGGTTCAAATCTTCAAGGCCGCCGGACTGAATGGGGTGGTCATAACCACCAAGCATCACGACGGCTTTTGTTTGTGGCCGACCGCAACAACCGGTTACAGTATAAAAAATGCGCCATGGAAAGACGGCAAAGGCGATGTGGTACGCGACCTGTCGGAAGCCTGCAAACGCCACGGCCTCCAATTCGGCGTTTACCTGTCGCCCTGGGATCGCAACAATGCCGAATACGGCAGACCTGACTATGTCAGCACCTATCATGCCCAGATCAAAGAGTTAGTAACCGGCTACGGCCCTCTTTTCGAATTTTGGTTCGACGGCGCCAATGGAGGAACGGGCTGGTATGGCGGCGCCGACGAGGCACGCCGTATCGAGGCCAAAACATATTACGACTACGAAGGCGCCCGCGAATTGATCAAGTCGTACCACCCGACAGCAATGATTTTCGGCGGAACGGTTCCCGATATCCGCTGGATAGGAAACGAAAGCGGATGGGCAGGCGATACGCAATGGAGCATTTTCGAATCCGAACCGGCAAAGGATAGCAGATATGCAGGCAGTCAATGGGGCAACGAGTACGATCCGTTGTGGTTGGGCGGCGAGGTAGACGTCTCCATCAGACCGGGGTGGTTTTACCACCCGCGTGAAGATCACCAGGTACGCACCTTAACGCAGATGGTCGATTATTTCTACCGCAGCAACGGACATAATGCCAATCTGATCCTGAACTTTCCGGTTGCCCTGAGCGGGAAAATCCATCCGTTGGATTCGGCAAGAGTCGTGGAATGGGCTGAAGTCATTCGTAACGATCTGAAAGATAACTTGCTGACGAGAGCCTCCGTAGCGGCAAGCAATGTGCGCGGGGGCGCCTTTTCGGCCAAAAAAACAATGGATAATCAGTGGGATACCTATTGGGCAACCGACGACGATACGGTAAGCGCCGATCTGACCTTTACATTTCCACGACCGACGCTGTTCAACCGCGTACTGATACAGGAATATATCCCGTTGGGGCAGCGCGTACGCTCTTTTCTGATTGAAACAGAGCAGGATGGAGAATGGCAAGCGGTCAGCGCGGTCGATTCGACCACCACTGTAGGCTACAAACGGATTGTGCGTTTTCGCACAGTCGAAGCCCGTCGGTTTCGGCTTCGCTTCCTCGACGCCCGCGGTCCGTTATGTATCAACAATGTGGAAGCCTTTTTGGCGCCGGCATTGATGGATGCGCCCCGAATTGTCCGAAACGAAAAAGATGAAGTAACGATTGCCGGCGGCGACCCGAATGTGATCCTGTATTATACGGTTGATGGCTCAGCGCCCGACAAAAACGCGTTGCGCTATGAACAACCATTCATGTTTCCGAAAAAAGGGTTCATTCAGGCTATCTGTTATGACCCTACATTCGATCGTTTGAGTCCGGCGACAAGTCTTGATCTGGATATTCCGGCTACTTCTTACCGTGTGATCGAACCGAAAGACGAACGCACCGGCTTGATGTTCGACGGAAACGGCAATACAGCTTTTCGGCTGCCCAAAGAGAAGCCTGAATTGGTCGTAGAGATCAACGAAGAAGCGGTCATAGCCGGCTTTCGATATACGCCCAGCCAACGCCGCGACGCCGTCGATTATATAACAAGCTATCAACTTTTTATCGATGGACGGAAAGTTTCGGAAGGCGAATTTGCCAATATTGTAAACAACCCTGTTATGCAGGAAATACGCTTTCGACCGGTCAGTGGTAAACACATTCGTTTTGTGGCAAAAGGTGTTGTGAATGACGCACAACCTGCTATCGGAGAGTTTTCGATCATAACGAGAAGCCTCCTCTAAAAGACTTTTTTAACGCAAAGGCGCAAAGTTTTCCCGCAAAGGACGCAAAGAATCAATGTATTATATTCATTATGGGACAATACATTCATCAGGCTACTGTGTCGTCCCTGCGGGACTTGGAGGTGATTGCGCTATCCTCTCCGTAGGTTGAAACCTACGGTTAATAAAGTTGCGTCACTGCGGGACTTGGAGGTGATTGCGCTATCCTCTCCGTAGGTTGAAACCTACGGTTAATAAAGTTGCGTCCCTGCGTGACTTTGCCGCCGGTAAAACAGTATTAGCATTTTTGTAAAAAACACAGGGTTTTGCGGTTGAGCCCTGAAAGGGCGTCAGCATTAGGATAGGGTAAAGCCCTATCGTTCAGGCATACCTATAATTTAAGCCCTGAAAGGGTGAAATCAAGATATCGTCCTCACGACTTTTCAGGGAGGGGACATTTAATTCGTAGGGCGTTGCTCTACGCTTTTTAAAAGTTTTTTCGGCGTTGTGGCCATAAATTCTTTCAGGTAGAAAGGTTCAAAATAGGCTGTATCATCAAATTTTTTCACAGACAAAGATTGTTCGGCCAACGCCACCATGTCGGAAGCCAACGGATGGATGTCGTCAATAAACACCGCATTGCCGGATGTGATTACCGACCGGCATTTGGCAGCGCCGTTGCCGAAAAAACAGACAACACCTTGATCCAAAAACGGTTCATAGATTTCGCGCGTCACAATATCCGCGCTTGTGTCTCTGACAGTAGCAAGCGTGGCGTCGTATATCGCTGCATACACTTCCATCCTTCGGGCGTCGAGCATCGCACAATACAGACAATCATCGCTCCCATACCGCCTGATTGCCTGCAAAGCCATCAACCGAAGCGTTGGAACAGCAATCAACGGAATATCCCACCCCATACAAAGCCCCTTGGCCATCGACGTTCCGATGCGCAGACCCGTATACGAACCGGGGCCGCCGCTAATGGCAATCGCCTCAGGATGATACTTCGCCTTCTTTGAAAATGCGATCGTTTCTTCAATATAAACCCCCAACAATGCCGCATGTGAAGGCCCATCAAACGAGACCCGCTCAAAGACAACAACGCCATCGACCGATAAAGCAACCGAACAAACCGTTGTAGACGTTTCGATATGTAAAATACAAGACATAATTAATTAAAAATTAAGAATTAAAAATTAAGAATGAATGTAGTCATTAGAAAAAAATCATTATTCAATTCTTCATTAATTTTGCGTAAAAGTAAAAAAGAATTGGGAATTACAAATTAATTTTTTAATTTTTAATTTTCAATTTTCAATTGAATAACGTATATTTGCACAAAAAAGCAGTAAGCGAATGATACAATCAATGACCGGATTCGGCAAAGCAACTGTCGAGCTTCCTTCAAAAATAATAACGATAGAGATAAAATCGCTCAACAGCAAGCAGTTGGACATATCCTCGCGGATTTCACCTGTTTTCAGGGAAAAAGAAATGTTGATTCGCAACGAACTGCTACAAGCGCTTGAGAGAGGAAAAATTGAAATTGCAGTTTCAATGGAAAGTATTGATAAAGAGGCTTCCGCCAAAATCAATCTGCCTGTTTTCGAAAGTTATTATGAACAGATCAAAACCATCTCCGAAAATTTGAAGATTCCCGTTCCCGGCGACTGGTTTCAGACGATACTCCGTATGCCTGAAGTGGTTAAAAACAATATGGTTGAAGCAGACGAATCGGAATGGGAGGTTGTAATGGCAGCTATACGCGAAGCGATCCGGCAACTTATCGACTATCGACAGCAGGAAGGCGCCAAGCTGCAAACGATTTTTGAACAAAAAATTGCCAATATCGCCGCCTTGCTCAAAGAGATCGAACCGTTTGAAAACGAGCGTGTCGACAAACTCAAAAGCCGTCTGACGGAAAACATGAAAAAATTGCCGGAAGTAGAATACGACGACAGCCGCTTCGAACAGGAATTGTTTTATTATATCGAAAAAATAGATATCAACGAAGAGAAGACGCGGCTGAATATTCATTTACAATACTTTATCGATACATTGCACCACGAAAGCAGTCAAGGCAAAAAACTGGGATTTATCGCGCAGGAGATAGGACGCGAGATCAACACCTTAGGTTCGAAATGCAACCACGTGGAAATCCAGAAAATTGTGGTTCGGATGAAAGACGAACTCGAACAAATCAAAGAGCAGGTTTTGAATGTATTATGAAAAAGGTAATTATTTTTTCAGCGCCTTCGGGTTCGGGGAAGACAACAATTATCAATTATTTGTTGACGCAAAACCTGCCGTTGCAATTTGCTGTTTCGGCCACAAGCCGGGCACCCCGGGGCGACGAGAAAGACGGCGTTGACTATTATTTTTTAAGTATCGAATCATTTAAAAAGAAAATAAAAGACGATGAATTTATTGAATATGAGGAGGTTTATAAAGACACATTTTATGGATCGTTGAAATCGGAAATCGAAAGCATCATGTCAAACGGTTATCATGTGGTCTTCGACGTAGATGTCGCAGGCGGATTTCGCATTAAACAATGTTTTGCAGAAAGTGCGCTGTCCATCTTTATAAAGCCTCCTTCCATAAAAGAATTACGCAAAAGATTGCTTGCAAGAGGCACCGACCCGCCTGCTATCATTGAAAGCCGTTTGGCAAAAGCGGAATACGAACTTGGGTTTGCTTCCGAATTTGATGTAGTCATTGTCAACGATATACTCGAAAAAGCGCAAGCTGAAACCCTTTATGCAGTCCAACAATTCATCAATGCAACGATATAACCCAATCCTAATTCCTAATTCCTAATTCCTAATTAGTAATTCCTAATTTTATATGAAACCCATCGGCGTCTTTTCCGGCTCATTCAATCCGGTACATATCGGACATTTGGCTTTGGCCAACTGGCTGTGCGAATACGAAGAACTGTCCGAAATCTGGTTTCTCGTCACGCCACAAAACCCATTTAAAGATAAAGTTCAATTGATGGATTACGACTTGCGTTTCAATATGGTAAAAGAAGCGATTGCAGGTTATCCCAAATTTAAGGCAAGCGATATTGAATGTTCGTTGCCATTGCCTTCGTACACAATCGATACGCTCCGCCATCTGCGAGAAATATACCCCGACTGCCTGTTTCATCTGATAATAGGCGCCGACAGTTGGGAAAATATCGGCCAATGGAAAGAATCGCAGGCATTGATAAATGAATTTCCGATACTCGTCTATCCACGCAAGAACCATGAATATATAGATATACAAAATCATAGTGACGCCCCCCCCATTGTCCATTGTCAATTGCCTCACGTCAGATTGGTAGATGCTCCGTTAATAGATATTTCTTCTTCCTTTATCCGTACTGCCATCAGCGAGGGAAAAGACGTTCGTTTCTTTTTGCCCGAAACCATACGTCGTTATATCCGTTTTTTTAGGGTGGGCGCTTCTCAAAAACCGTTATCATTTTCGACTGTTTGATTGCAAATCATACGCCATGCGGCAAAGACGCCGTGCCGTTTGAGACAATCCCCCTGCCATGAAAAACAGTTGAGTTTTTACGCTAACTATTTTGATGTTAGTAAGCATGTGTGTGCAGCACAATTGTTTAATAGAGCAAAGAAAAAAACTTGACAATTATTCAAAAATTATGTTATCTTTGCATTTTTATATCTCAAGTGTATAAATTATCAGAATATGGTAAAACAACCTCTTACAATAAAGCGCTTAATAATTTGCGCCAAACAATTTTGCGAGCAAGAATCCAAAATACCGAACAAAGAACTTTTTGGTGTAACCGACGGCAAAGCCGTTGGCACACACATTGAGCAGAAATTCAAAGATTTCTTGCTTTCACAATACGATTTGCAAGTTGGCAGTTCGGCGAGTGGAATAGACTTGCCTTCGTCTGAAATCAATACCGATATAAAAGTTACTTCAATCAAACAACCACAGTCTTCGTGTCCATTCAAGAATGCACAACAAAAGATTTTTGGTTTGGGTTACAATTTGTTGGTTTTTGTGTATGATAAACACGATGATACCAAAACCAAAACAACTTTGTTAGACTTTGTAAGTTGTTCGTTTGTGGAAAAAGAACGAACCGCTGATTACACTACAACATACCGTTTGTTAGAAATGGTAAAAGACAGCGCAAACACAGAAGATATAATTGCCTATATGCAAGACAAAAACATTCCCGCTGATGAAATTACGCTAACAAATATGGCGGAACAGGTTTTGAAAAATCCGCCTAAAGTTGGTTATTTGACTATTTCTAACGCTTTACAATGGCGGTTGCAATATGGCAGAATTGTAACACTAAAAGACGAAATTTCAGGAATTACCAAAATCATTGACAAATGCTGATATGAATTTTGATTGTGCAAATATTGGTTTTGAGGCGATTTCTTTTTTTGAAGAGGAACAATTTACTTCTTTTGAAACGGCTAACGCCATTGTAAAAGAAAAAACCGGTATTGTTGATTTCTTTGAAAAGGAGGAAGATTTTGTACAACTGAAAGAAATGTTGGAGATCAATCAAAGTATTGTGTCTGAAAGTCGTGTTGAGTATGGCGATTTTCAAACCAATAAACAACTTGCGGAATCTGTTTGTAATTACCTGTTTAACAAAAAAATAAGCCCGAAGATTTTACTCGAGCCAACTTGCGGAAAAGGCAATTTTATTTTGTCCGCAATTAAAACTTTTGATTCCTTGCAGCAAGTTTTCGGTATCGAAATTCAAGAAAAATATCTTTGGCATTTAAAATTTGAGTTATTGGAATATTTTTTGAAAAATTCAACCGCAAATAAACCGCAAATAAATCTATATCATTGTAGTGTGTTCAATTTTGATTTTAAACAAATTAAAAGTCAAATCAATAATCGAGAACTGTTGGTTATTGGAAATCCGCCCTGGATAACAAACTCAACGCTTTCGACACTCAATTCAAAGAATTTACCTCAAAAATCAAACTTCAAAAATGCAAAAGGTATTGATGCAATTACAGGCAAGGGAAATTTTGATATTGGCGAGTTTATTTCTCTAAAAATGTTGGATTTATTTTCCAAAGAAAATGGTCATTTTGCATTTTTGATAAAAAATTCTGTAATCAAAAATATCGTTTTTGAACAAAAAAAGAATGAATATCCTATTGCAGAGATTGAAAAACATACAATCAATGCAAAAAAAGAATTTGATGCAGCTGTTGATGCAAGTATGTTTGTTTGCCGGTTTAATTCTAAACCCGAATTTACAGCAAAAGAGTTTGATTTTTACACTTCAAAACTTCGTGTGACTTTGGGCTGGGTAAATAATAAATTTGCCTCTGACACTGAAAAGTACAAAAAATATCAGCATTTGGACGGTGTTTGTCCTTTCGAATGGAGGCAGGGAATTAAACACGATTGTGCCAAAATTATGGAATTGGAACGTATTGACGGAGGTTTTAGAAATGCGCTTGGCGAGGAATTTGAATTGGAAGAAGATTTGATTTATGGGATTTTGAAAAGTTCTGATTTAAAGCACGAAGTGGTTGATATTTCGCGAAAATATACTATTGTTACTCAAAAAAAAATTGGTCAAGAAACAAGTCACATTTTGGAAAAACTTCCCAAAACAAAAGCATATTTGGAACGCCATAAAAATTACTTTTTACAAAGAAAATCAAGTATCTACAACGGGAAACCGATGTATTCGATTTTCGGAGTAGGAGATTATTCTTTCAAACCATATAAAGTTGCTATTTCGGGACTTTACAAAAAAACAAAATTCTCACTCGTAAAACCCAATGGAACAGTTTTAATGCTCGATGATACCTGCTATTTTATTGGTTTTGAAACGTTTGAAGAAGCACTAAATGTTCAAAATTTATTAAACAATCAGGAAACACAGGAATTTATTGAATCGTTTATGTTCATTGATGAAAAGAGAGCAATTACGAAGAATTTATTAATGCGAATTGGTTTTGCTAATCATTCTTTCGGTCGTAAAAATATACAATTAAGTATTTTTGAATAATAAGATAATAGAAGGTGATAATGAACAAAATGCACTGCTTCTAACATTTAGCAACTCTGTTATAGTTCGGCGTAGCGTCCTCGCTACGCTGTTTTAAAAGCTATTATTATTGACACGCCTGAATAATAGGGCGATGCCCTATCCTGATGCTTTTGCCCTTTTAGGGCAATCTAATAATGAAAAAGTGTAATGCGACAAATTGAAATGCACCCACAGGGTGCAGAATATTTTCAACTATCAATTATATTTTCTACTTTTGCATTCCCTTTTCCTGATATAAAACAGACAAAATGACTGATAAAGAAATAAAACAGCAAGAAGTGGATAAAAAATACCTGCGTATGGCCGGGATATGGGCTGAAAACTCCTATTGTAAGCGCCGGAAAGTAGGCGCTTTGATTGTCAAGGACCAGATGATCATTTCAGACGGATACAACGGGACGCCTTCGGGGTTCGAAAATGTATGCGAAGACGAAAACAATGTCACCAAGCCTTATGTAATTCATGCTGAGGCTAATGCAATCACCAAAATAGCCGCTTCGGCAAACAGTAGCAAAGGCGCTACGATTTATATCACTTCGTCGCCCTGCATCGAATGTGCCAAACTAATCATTCAATCGGGAATCAGGCGTGTCGTCTTTTCGGACAACTATCGGATGCCTGAAGGTTCTGATTTATTGGTGCGTGCAGGAATACAAACAGATTATATTGAAATAAAAGATTAAACAAAGATGGACAAAAACACAAGAAAATCCTTTTTCACTCCTATTTTTATAGCGCTCTGTATATTAACAGGTTTCTTTATCAGAGGTTACTATGATACGACGCACCGGATGCGTTTTTACTCGTCCGGCAACAAAATCAACGCGATCCTCGAAATCATTGATCAACAATATGTTGATACGGTCAATATGTACGATCTAATCGAAAAAACAGCCTTTAACCTGATCAATGAACTCGACCCCCACTCCGTACTCATTCCGGCAGAAGACTTGCAAGCCGTCAATGAACCGTTGGAAGGCTCTTTCAGCGGCATCGGCATCACATTTAATCTGCTGTCGGATACGATATTGGTGCTGAATGTACGACCCGGAGGGCCTGCTGAGAAAGCCGGCATATTAGCTTTCGACCGTATTATTACCATCAATGACTCCATTTTTGCCGGCAGACAATTTCTCGATTACGAAATTCAAAAAACAATCAAAGGCCCCAAAAATTCAAAAGTAAGATTTGGTATTCAACGCGATCATGCACCCGAACTTATCTATTTTGACGTAACGCGTGGAGATGTTCCCAACCCTTCGATTGACGTTTCATATACCGTGAGTAACGGGATTGGGTATATTAAAGTAAGTAACTTTGCTCGAACTACCTATAACGAATTTCTTAACGCCTTAGCCATGCTGAAGAGCGAAGATTGCAACAGTTTTATTATAGACCTTAGAGATAACACCGGCGGTGTGATGGATGTTGCTATCCGTATGATAAACGAATTTTTACCGGCAAGAAAACCAATTGTCTATGCGGAGGGAAAAGCGTTTCGCAGAGCGAACTACAGAGCAGACGGATCAGGCTTATTCCAGGATTCACCGCTTGTCGTTTTAGTGAACGAACAATCCGGATCGGCCAGCGAAATTTTTGCCGGAGCAATTCAGGACAACGATCGCGGATTGATTATCGGACGCCGTTCGTACGGAAAAGGATTAGTGCAAGCCCCGATACCCTTGAAAGACGGTTCGGAGGTGCGCCTGACCGTAGCACGCTACTATACGCCGTCAGGGCGCTGTATACAAAAGACTTATGAGATGGGGAACGTAGAGGAATACGAGCAGGATCTATACAATCGCTATATGCACGGCGAGTTTTTTCACGAAGACAGTATCAAAATGATTGATTCGCTGGCTTACCAGACACTGGGTGGCCGCATAGTATACGGAGGAGGCGGGATTATGCCCGATTTGTTTATCCCACGCGACACTAATCGTTTGACTTCCTACTATTTAAATGTGGTCAACTCAAATGTGCTATTTCATTTCACACTGGAATACTCAGATAATAACCGCGCAAAATTGAGTTCTTTCGGCACCTATCAAGAACTGTACACTTATTTGCAGAGACAACCACTCTTGGATCAGTTTGTTGAATATGCTGAAAGTAAAGATATTAAGAGGCGTCAGAGTTTAATTGACATTTCGCAGGATATGCTGTTGTCTTTTATGCATTCCATCATTGTCCGCAACTTCTTTAATAATGAAGGTTACTTTCCTATCTATCAAAAAAATGACGTTACACTCCAACGGGCCGTACAAGTGCTGAAAAATGGCGACTGGAATCCGCAGACAGCCAATACGGAAACATTAAAAAGTGATACGAGAATTCAAAGGTTCAAAGATTATTTTGCTTTAATAGAGACGCGGCAAGCCACGTCTCTGCCTATATGATATGGCTAAATTAAAAACCGTCTTTATCTGTTCGCATTGCGGCGTTGATTCGCCCAAATGGATCGGGAAATGTCCGGATTGCGGCGAATGGAATACGTATATAGAAGAAACGGTCGTGAAATATCCGGCTCAAAGTCGATCGATCCCCGGTTTGCTTAAACCGGACTCACGTCCCCGCTTGCTGCGCGACATTACCATGCAGGAAGAGACGCGTATTGATATGAAAGACGGCGAACTGAACCGCGTGCTGGGCGGAGGGTTGGTCAAAGGGTCGTTAGTATTGATCGGGGGCGAGCCTGGAATCGGTAAATCCACATTGGTGTTGCAAACCGTACTTCGTCAACAAGACCTTCGCACATTGTATATATCGGGCGAAGAAAGCGCCCGGCAGTTGAAAATGAGGGCAGAACGTCTGTCGGCCAAAGAAACGGAAAACTGTTATATCCTTTGCGAAACAAACCTGGAACAGATTTTTGTACAGGCACAGAAACTGAAACCCGACCTGATGATTATTGATTCTATCCAGACGGTCTTTACCGAATTGGCCGAGTCGTCGCCGGGTAGTATTTCACAGGTGCGCGAATGTAGCGCTGCCATCCTGAAGTATGCCAAAGAGACCGGTACGCCCGTCCTGTTGATCGGCCATATCAACAAGGAAGGAAGCATTGCCGGCCCGAAAGTGTTGGAGCATATTGTGGATACGGTACTTCAGTTCGAAGGCGATCGCCACTATATGTACCGTATCATGCGGAGCATCAAGAATCGTTTCGGCAGCGCCTCAGAGTTGGGTATTTACGAAATGCGCTCCGATGGCTTGCGCGAAGTGAGCAACCCGTCCGAACTGCTGCTGACACAAAACCATGAAGGCCTTAGCGGCGTGGCGATTGCTGCCGCCATTGAAGGAATCAGACCTTTCCTGATCGAAACACAGGCATTGGTCAGTTCGGCTGTATACGGAACGCCTCAACGGAGCGCCACAGGGTTCGATCTGAGACGCATGAACATGTTGCTGGCCGTACTCGAAAAACGCGCCGGATTCAAATTAGCTCAGAAAGATGTATTTCTGAATATTGCCGGAGGGCTGAAAGTGAACGATCCGGCCATGGACTTGTCCGTAATCAGCGCTATCCTGTCGTCAAGCCTTGATATTACAATCGACCGGAATACCTGTATGGCCGGCGAAGTGGGACTGTCGGGCGAAATCCGTCCCGTCAACCGCATCGAACAACGGATTCAGGAGGCCGAAAAACTCGGCTTTTCCCGCATCCTTATACCACAAATGAAGGGTCTCGAAACCCTTAAAACCAACATCGAACTACACTCCGTAAAAAAGGTTGATGAAGCATTCCGTATCCTTTTCAAGTAGAGATGTGGCGCGCCACATCTCCTATTCCAAAACCTGATAAACCGTATTGAGGAATTTCTCCCATATATATGTATCGGGTATGCGGTTGGTATAGAGCAGGATGATCATATCTTCCTTAGGGTCTATGATATAATCCGTATTGGCCATTCCTCCCCAACTCAATGCTCCCGGCGAGACCAACGGTGAAAAGCCGTTTTGTACCTCCCATGCGATACTTTCACCCGGATATATCTGGAAGCCTATGCCAAAGCGGAAATTGGTGTCGCCCCCTCCCGGATGTGATATCTGGTCTTTTGCCATGATTTCGAGCGTGCGCCGTCCCAATATGCGTTGGTTATTGAATTTGCCTCCGTTGAGAATCATCTGGCAGAAACGCGCATAGCCTTCAATCGTGCCATTCAATCCTGTTCCACCTTGTGCAAACCGCCTGTCGGCGCCAAAGGGATTCCGTCCGCTCCACATCTCAACCGGTGCGATTTTTCCGGTACTGTCGGCGCGGTAGCAGGTGACAAACCTGTCACTGTATTCCTCGTCGTAATAATAGGCCATTTCTTCTATCCCAAGCGGTTCGAAGATGACTTCGCTGAGGTATTCCTGCAACGGTTGTCCCGAAAAGTACTCCACAAGGTAGGCTACTACATCTATCGCCGGATGGTAATTCCATTTGGTGCCAGGGTCGTAAATCAAGGGCGCCTGGACAAGGTCAATCACATTGTCTTTTAATGTTTCGTACTGTTTCGGAGGGACGCCTCGCGGTTGCCTTGCCCCCTGTATGCCGGAAGTATGCGACATCAGGTGGCGGATCAGGACAGGCGACGCAGCCTTGCGCGTTTTGGGTGCCAAAGGGTCGCTCCCATCAATAATCACCTGATCGGTCATCTCAGGGATATATTTCGACACGGGGTCGTCGAGTTGGAACTTCCCCTGCTCAAAGAGCGTCATCAACGCTACTGTGACGACGGCTTTTGTCTGTGAGTACATGCGGAAGATGTCGTCTTTCTCCAATGGGATTTGCTTTTCTACATCCCTCCAACCAAAAGTCTTGTTGTGAATCACTTGTCCGCCTTTGGCAACAAAAGTAAGCGCATGGGGTATAATACCCTGATCGACATAATCCTGAAGCAGGTTGTCGATTCGTTGCAATCGTGCCGTATCAACCTTGATTTGTTTGAATTCGGGTTGATACTTAAACGCCTGCGGTTGTTTCTTTCCGTCAGGGCTACACATACTTAACGCCATGATAAGCGTCAATCCGATAAATAAAATCTTTTTCATAATGTTTAAAATTGTTATATTTATTATTTCTACCAATATGGCGTACCTAAAGGCACGCGATTGAAACATTCTATTTTACAGCCGTTCATAATTCATAATTTATCATTAACCGTTAATCATTTCCCTTTCACGATACGTTTAATATCATTCAACTTATTAAGCGCTTCAATAGGCGTCAGATTATTGATATCCAACTCATTGATTTCAGTGCGTATCTGGCTGAGCACAGGATCGTCCAACTGGAAGAAGTTCAATTGATACCCTTCGCTTGTCGCGGCTATTTTTTTGACCGGCTTTGTGCTGATACCGTCCCGGCTGTTTTCGTTTTCCAACTGTTTCAAAATCTCACCGGCGCGTTTGACAATACTTTTCGGCAATCCGGCCATCTTGGCTACATGGATTCCGAAGCTGTGTTCGCTTCCTCCGGAAACTAATTTGCGCAGGAATATCACTTTGTTGCCGGCTTCTTTGACCGACACATTGAAATTTTTGATCCGTTTGAACGAGCGTTCCATCTCGTTCAGTTCGTGATAGTGGGTTGCAAACAACGTCCGGGCAGAGGCAGTCGGGTGTTCGTGAATATACTCAACGATCGCCCAGGCGATGGAAATACCGTCGTAAGTACTTGTGCCGCGTCCGAGTTCGTCAAAAAGGATCAGGCTTTTAGGCGAGAGGTTATTGATGATTTCAGCTGCCTCGTTCATCTCGATCATAAAGGTCGATTCGCCGACGGAGATATTATCTGTTGCCCCTACGCGTGTAAAAATTTTGTCCACCAATCCGATGCGGGCGCTTTTGGCAGGCACGAAACTGCCGGTTTGCGCCATCAGGGTAATCAGCGCCGTTTGTCTTAACAAGGCAGATTTACCCGACATATTCGGCCCGGTAATAATCAATATCTGTTGTTGTTTCCTGTCTAACAGAACATCATTCGCTATGTAAGGCTCGCCGGCAGGTAGTTGGCGTTCGATGACCGGATGCCGGCCGGCTTTGATCTCTATCGTATCCGAAACGTCTATTTCAGGACGGCAATATTTGTTTTTGACCGCTACTTCCGCAAACGAATTGAGACAGTCCAATCGTCCGATATGAGCAGCATTTTGTTGAATGGGTAGCATATATGTTGCCAGCTCCGTCACCAATTCATTGTACAGCCTTATCTCTAAAGCGATGATTTTCTCTTCGGCCCCTAATATTTTCTCTTCGTATATCTTCAACTCCTCAGTAATATACCGCTCGGCGCCAACCAATGTCTGTTTGCGAATCCATGTAACCGGCACTTTGTCTTTATGCGTATTGCGTACTTCGATATAATAACCGAACACATTATTAAAAGCTATTTTAAGACTTGGGATACCTGTCGCTTCTATTTCGCGTTGCTGTATTTGCATCAGATAGTCTTTTCCGGCGTAAACCAAATTGCGCAGTTCGTCTAAGTCGGGATTAACATCTTTGGCAATAACCCCTCCTTTGTTGACCAAAGCAGGCGGGTCTTTACAAATTTCTTTGTTTATCTTCTTGCGAAGTTCGATACATGGGTCGAACTGTTTTCCGATGGCCTGCAGTTCGGGTTCATCGCTCTTAACACAAAGCGACTTGACGGCTTCGATTGCAAAAAGAGCTGTTTTCAGTTGTACTACTTCACGCGGCGATACCCTTCCGGCGGCAACTCGCGCAATGATACGCTCCAGATCGCCTATTTCACCGATATGCTTCCTGAATTGATTGCGTAACTCTTTTCGGTCAAAACAATGGGCTACAATATCCTGTCTTTGCTTAATCTCTTTGGCGTCTTTCAGCGGGAACAGCATCCAGCGTCGCAGCATACGGGCGCCCATCGGCGATGAGGTCATATCTAAAATATGACAAAGCGCAAACCCTCCTTCGTTGATGGTCTGCACAATTTCCAGATTGCGCACCGTAAACCGGTCGAGTCGGACGTAACGCTCCTCCTCAATACGCGAGAGATTGGCTATATGTGAGATTTGCGTATGCTGCGTGATATCTAAGTAGGCTAAAATTACGCCCGAAGCGATAATGCCATGTTGTAAATCCTGAACACCAAAACCTTTGAGGCCGGCAATCTCAAAATGTTTCAACAGCCGTTCATAGGCCGTATCGAACGTAAATATCCAGTCGTCGAGTTCAAAAAGCAAAAAACGGACGCCAAACGTTTCTTCGAAGTGATTTTTTGTGTTGCGCTGAATCAATACTTCTTTGGGAGCAAAATTACTTAATAACTTATCGATATAATTGACAGGACCTTCTGCCGTCAGAAATTCGCCTGTCGAAATATCGAGAAAGGCCACGCCGCAAATATTTTTTCCGGAATGTACAGCCGCCACAAAATTATTCTCTTTATGGTTCAGGATATTATCATTGATCGACACGCCCGGAGTTACCAATTCGGTAATGCCGCGTTTCACCAATTTCTTCGTCGTTTTCGGATCTTCCAGCTGGTCGCATATTGCTACCCGTTTGCCGGCACGGACTAACTTTGGCAGATAGGTATCTAACGCATGGTGCGGAAATCCGGCCATTTCAACATAATCGGTGACGCCATTCGAACGCCGGGTAAGGACAATGCCCAAAATCTCGGCGCCCACAACAGCGTCTTTGCCATACATTTCATAAAAATCGCCCACGCGAAACAGCAAAATAGCATCGGGGTGCTTTGATTTGATATCAAAGTACTGTTTCAACATGGGGGTATCTGCAATCATCGGCATTGTTAATTATTACACTTTTGCTTCCCAACCCGGTTCGTAAGTGCGACTCCAAAGCTGTTGTGCCTCGTTGTCGTTGATGATATGTCCATCTAAAGGGTTAATATGGAGTGAACGACCGGTACGTAACGAGATATTGCCCAATTGCATGACTAACGTGGCTTTGTGGCCGGCTTCGGCAGGAGCTGCCAATGAATCGCCTTTTCGGATTGCATCTAAAAAGTTTACGATATGAATGATATCCAATTGGTCGGAAGGATTGACCCTGTTTTGCGGATCAACCACGATATCGCTTTTGACTTCGGAGATCACATTATTTCGTTTGTCGTAAATTTTGTAATCGTTTCCCGCCGAAATATATACGCTGCCTTTATCGCCATAAAAGATAACCCCTACGGAACTCCCTTCGAGGTTTTTGCCGCTGCAACTGTGACCTTCCCATAAGATAGAGGCGTCGTTGCCAAATTCGAGATTGACCATCTGCGTATCGGGTGTTTCCCAATCGTCTTTGAAATAATACCGGCCTCCTATCGAGCTGACTTTGGTGGGATATTTCAGGTTCATGCCCCACAGCAGGAGGTCGACCATGTGTGTGCCGTTGTTCAATGTCTCGGCAGTACCCCAATGCCAGAACCAGTGCCAGTTGTAGTGCACGATATTGTCTTTGTATGCGGTACGCGGCGCCGGTCCCTGCCATAGATTCCAATCCAACCAATCAGGTACCGGTACCACTTTGCCTGTACCGATGCTTTCGCGGTTGTTGGCATACCAGCCTTTGCCGAAATGCACTTTGCCGATGATACCGTCCTGTACCAGTTTTACAGCTTCGGCCACCTTGGGCCATGAGCGGCGTTGAGTGCCGATCTGCACTACCTTGCCATACTTGGCTGTTGCTTCTACTAACATTTCGCCTTCACGCGGACAATAGCTGACCGGCTTTTCCAAATATACATGCTTGCCCGCCTGCATGGCCAGCAGTGCGGCGGGTGTATGCCAATGGTCGGGCATGGCGATTGCCACGGCGTCTACCTGCTTGTCGTCGAGCGCCTTGCGAATATCGGTTTCGGCTTTCGGCGTCTTTGATTGTACGGCTTTTACGGTTGCGGTGCAGTTTTCGATTGCCCGCTTGTCTACATCACAGACCGTAACGATCTCACATGCACCTGTTTGGCGGACAAAATTCTTAGCCAGTGCATCGCCACGGGAGTTGACGCCAATGATGGCCATATTGACACGTTCGTTGGCGCCTATGATGCGTTGATAACTCGACGCGCTAAAACCGGGCAGTACGCCCCCTACCGCCAATAATGCGGAACCAAAGCCCGCCTGTTTCAGAAAATCCCTTCTCGATGTTTTCATTGTGTTTTTTTATTTTTCAACCGTAAACTTATAGATACATCTGCTCAGATATTTTTCGCCCGGACGAAGTACCGTGCCCGGAAAATCCGGTTGATTCGGGCTGTCGGGGTAATGTTGCGTCTCTAAACAGAATGCGCCGCGATGTGGATAGGTAGCATCAAATTTCCCCTTTTCGTTACGCATAAAATTGCCGCAATAGAGTTGCACGCCCGGTTCGTTTGTATATACTTCCAACCCGATCCCACTCACTGTACTGATGGCCTTACATGCTAATTTGTTTATATCGCCTGCCGAATTTAACACCCAGTTGTGGTCGAAACCACCTCCAATCTTCAATTGTTCGAATGGGTCGTCAATTTTTGAGCCGATAACAGTCAGGCGGCGCAAGTCCATAGGCGTTCCCTCAACCGGAGCCAATTCGGATGTCGGAATCAACAGTTCATTGACCGGCGTGAAACGATCGGCATTGATCATGATCTGATGATCCAATATCTGCGAACCGGCTATGCCCGACAGATTGAAGTAGCTGTGATTGGTCAGATTGACAATCGTCGGTTTATCGGTGGTGGCGTCATAGCGTATGTCAAGCGCATTATCGGCTGTGACGGTATAGGTCACCTTGATATGCAGATTGCCCGGAAACCCCGCTTCGCCGTCTTTCGAAAGATAGGTCAGTTCCAATGTTTGGCTGTTTGGCTGTACGGCATCCCAAACCTGTACGTGGTATCCTTCGGGGCCGCCATGCAGACAGTTGCCATTGTTGTTTCTCGGCAGTTGATATTCAACCCCGTCTAAGGTAAAAAGACCGTTGGCAATCCTGTTGCCGTACCGGCCGATCAGTGCGCCGAAGTTTCCGCCCGAAGCCAAATAAGCAGCAATGTTATCGTAACCCAGCACCACATCCGTCATTTTTCCGTTCCTGTCGGGCACCATGACCGATACGATGCGACCGCCATAGTTTGTGATACAAACCTCCATTCCGTTGTTGTTTGTCAGCACATACAAAGCAAGTTGTTTTCCTGCTGTTTCCGTCACAAATTGCTCTTTTTCCAATCCGGAAACCAATTTTTCTACTTTTTCCTCACATGATATCAGCAAACTTATTGCTAAAAGAGGGATCATCCACAGTTTTTTCATTGTTTTATTCTTTTGAATGGTTTATATACTTTTCGCATCAAAAATAAATATTTTTTCAACGATACGCATCAATAAATGTCAATTTTCTTTATTTTTGTCTGCGAAATGAAACAATATTTAGATTTACTCGATCATATTCTCCAACAGGGAGCGACAAAAAGCGACCGGACAAATACAGGTACAATCAGCGTGTTCGGTCATCAGATGCGTTTTGATCTAAGGGATGGTTTTCCGTTGGTTACGACAAAAAAGCTGCATCTCAAATCTATCATACACGAATTGTTATGGTTCCTCAACGGAGATACCAATACCGGTTATCTGCAAGAACACGGTGTACGTATTTGGAACGAATGGGCTGATTCGAACGGCGATTTGGGACATATCTACGGTTATCAATGGCGTTCATGGCCCGACTATGAGGGGGGATATGTCGACCAGATCGCTGAAGTGATTCGTACGATCAAAGAAAATCCCGACTCGCGCCGTATCATTGTAAGTGCATGGAATGTAGGCGATCTGAAAAATATGAACCTGCCTCCCTGCCATGTCTTGTTTCAATTTTACGTGAGCGAGGGGCGGTTGAGTCTGCAATTGTATCAGCGTAGCGCCGATGTCTTTTTGGGCGTGCCTTTCAATATTGCATCCTACGCATTGTTACTGATGATGGTTGCCCAAGTGACCGGTTTACAGCCCGGCGACTTTATTCATACATTCGGCGACGTACATATCTACGCCAATCATATCGAACAGGTCAAATTGCAACTGAGCCGCGAACCCCGTTTGTTGCCCACGATGAAGATCAATCCGGAGGTGAAAGATATTTTTTCGTTCCGGTACGATGATTTTGAATTGGAAAATTACGATCCGCATCCGCATATCAAAGGGGAAGTAGCGGTTTGAGTTAAGAGTTAAGAGTTAAGAGTTAAGAACTAAGGGTTAAGGGTTAAGAACTAAGAGTTAAGAACTAAGGGTTAAGGGTGAATAATGATTACTAATTTTATCTCTCTTTGGAGGGGGCGGGGGGAGGTTACAATTGTTAAATAAAATGATTGCTATCATTGTCGCAATTGGCGAAAACAACGAGATAGGCTACCGTAACGGGCTGCTTTGGCATCTTCCTGCCGATCTGAAACGGTTTAAGGAATTGACCACAGGGCATACTGTTTTGATGGGACGCAAGACATTCGAATCGTTACCCAATGGCGCGCTTCCTAACCGTACAAATGTTGTTGTCAGTAGAAATCCGGATTTTTCATGCCCCAACTGTCTTGTTTTTCCATCCTTGGACGACGCCTTGATTAAACTATCCGGCGAACCGGAAGTCTATGTCATCGGTGGCGCTCAGATTTATCGCCAAGCGATGCCCTGCGCGTCAACGCTCTATATCACACAAGTCCATGCAAGCTTTCCGGAAGCCGATTCGTTTTTTCCGGAAATAGACTTGGCAAGATGGAGTAAAAAAAGAGAAGAGACGTTTCCGGCAGATGCAAAAAACAATTATTCGTTTACTTTTTACGAATATGAGAAAATTAATTGAATGATTTTATTTGTTTATTTTATAACTTATTGAAAATTATCGTATCTTTGCAAGTTGATTCATTAACCAATATTTATTATATATATGAAACGTGTTTTATTTTTGATGATTGTTGTTTTTGCGACCGGAATGGTTTCTGCACAACAGAGAGAGGCGTCTATCACTGTAGTAGGTGATGCGGTTTATGATTTTGGAGATATTAAAGAATCGGATGGCGCTGCAACACACACTTTTACTGTGCTCAATAATGGCGAATTACCGTTGGTCATTACACGCGTTGTTGCTTCATGCGGATGTACGACCCCCGACTGGTCGAAAGAGCCTATTGCACCGGGCAAAACCGGAGATATTAAAGTCACGTATGATACAGTGGGACGTCCGGGGCCTTTTGTAAAAACGATTTCCGTTTACAGCAATGGCAAGACGGGTAATTATGTTTTAACCATCAAAGGCGATGTAAAACAATAAAAGCCGGATGTTTATGAAGAAGACAAATCGAGCGTTAGGTCTTTTTCTCTTTTGGTTTGTATGTACGAGTCTAACCGCTATTGTGTGGTGTCAGCAAGAGACAAACAAAATAGGGCCGGTATTTTCGTGCGAAAAAATGGATCATGACTTCGGAAGAGTCAGGGAAGTGGACGGTTATGCAGTCCACGAATTTTATGTACATAATACCGGAGATGCGCCTTTGGTTATTTCACAGGTATTAACTACTTGTGGATGTGCGCAACCCGAATGGTCGAAAACGCCGATTGAGCCGGGCGCTACGGGTTATGTGATCGTATCTTACGATATGGTAAACCGTCCCGGCCCATTCATGAAAAAAATCACTGCTTTCACGAACGAGAAAACATTACGCAGGGTATTTACTATTCAAGGCGATGTGATCCCGAAGCCTCAAACCCTGCATGTGCTTTTCAAAGATACCATCGGAACTGTGCAAATGGAACAGGCTACATTCCATTTCAACGCAGTACGTCCGCACGAAACACCGGATACGGAAATTTGGATTCAGAACTTCAGTCAGGAAGAAATCAAACTGACGGTTGATAATATACCTGATTTTCTAAATGTTACCGTGCCGGACCGATTGGAAAGCAATTATCCCGACAGGATGACTGTGGCCATCGATTCCTCAATGGTGGATGCAAATTTCAGGGGTAGAAAATATGCCCAGCTCACCTGGACAACAGAAAGTACATCGGGAGAGAAAACGACAAAAACGATCCCTGTGTCCGCCAATTTTATCGATGATTTCAGACGGTTGACGCCTGCCGAAAGAGCCGAAGGCCCTTCTATGCAAATCTCTGCCAAAACGCTCGAATTCGGAAAACTGAAGAAAAAACGCGTATTTAAGGAGTTGACTATCAGCAATACAGGCCAATCTCCTCTTACATTACACAGTATTTCTATCGACAGTTCAAAAGATACGGAAATAACAGGTTTCAACAAGTCAATGCTTCAACCCGACGAATCGTTGAAAATCAAGATTTTTGTAAACCCAAAAGATATCAAAGGCGTTTTTTCGACGAATTTGATTATTGTCAATAATGATCCGCAAAGGCCGGTTCAGCAAGTACGGATCGTGGCGGAAAAATAAACGGAATGGTTCATCCTGAAAACGACCGGCAATTCAAAAGCCTGAAAGTAAATAAAGGTGTGACTGCCAAACCATCTGTCAGTCCTTATTTTAAAAAAAACTCCCCACAAAAAAAGGTTGCCACATCCGATTTTGTTGATGGCATTTTTCAAGGCGATATTGCCATATTAAGCAAGGCGGTCACTTTGATCGAAAGTTCAAAAGATGAGCATCAACAACAGGCACAGCAAATTATCGAACAATGTCTGCCGCGTTCCGGAAAGTCGGTGCGGATAGGCATTACCGGTGTGCCCGGCGCAGGCAAAAGCACTTCAATTGATGTATTCGGGATGCACTTGGTACAGCAGGGACATAAGTTAGCCGTCCTGGCTATCGATCCCAGCAGCGAACGTTCCAAAGGGAGCATTTTAGGAGATAAAACGCGTATGGAGAATCTGTCGCGAGAAAAAAATGCTTTTATACGCCCTTCGCCAACCGCCGGATCATTGGGTGGTGTGGCGCGAAAGACACGCGAGACAATTGTACTCTGTGAAGCAGCCGGTTTCGACACGATTTTTATTGAAACGGTCGGCGTCGGTCAGAGTGAAACAGCCGTCCATTCGATGGTCGATTTTTTCCTGCTTATCCAGTTAGCCGGTACAGGCGACGAATTGCAAGGCATCAAACGCGGTATCATGGAAATGGCCGATGGAGTCGTGATTAACAAAGCCGATGGCGATAATATCGAACGTGCTAACCTTGCCGCCGGTCATTTTCGGAATGCGTTACATCTTTTCCCTTTGCCGGATTCAGGCTGGTCGCCGAAAGTACTTACCTACTCGGGACGTTTTAATACCGGTATCGCAGAGATTTGGAAAATGATTGACGACTATGTTGCATTTACGAAAGCAAACGGCTACTTCGACGCTAAACGCAACGAACAGACAAAATACCGGATGTATGAAAGCATCCACCAAATATTATATCAATCATTTTATCAACATCCAACCGTTGAAAGGCTTCTGCCTCAATTGGAACAGCGCGTTCTGAATAACGAAATCAGTCCGTTTACAGCGGCAAAGCAGTTGATTGATCTTTTCGCACATAAATAACCATTTTACTATCCCCGTTTGGAAGGGTCAGGAGAAGGTCTTAATACGCTAAAAAGACAATCACTTTGCCGGTGGTTTGTATTTCGAACCGGTCTGAAAGCGCTTCGTTGAGCGTAGCTTCCCACCATCGGTTGATGATGCGGTTTTTTACAGGCCATTTTAATCCATAAAATGTTAATGGCTGTCGATCCATACAGAAAATTGATATTTGCTGACCGGGACAGGATGTAAAGATGGCGTTTCCTTTTACAGGAACGAGTGTGCCGTAGTTGGTAAGCATACAGACGTTTGCGATATCCATATAATCGGCCAACAGACTGATATTGCCTATTGTATGATCTTCGCGCTTACCGGTGGCGCCCAATATCAACAGCCGTTTATAGTTTTGGGATATGGCATAGTGAACTGCTTTGGTCAAATCGTTGGTTTCTTGTTCAGCGTCGCAGATCATCCGGTCGGACAGCAGTTTCTGTTTTTCCTGCGAAAGGGAATCGCCGTCGCCGATGACCATCATTGGTTGCAAGCCATTTTGAAGTAATGCTTCGGCTGCTCCATCGCAACAGATAATCCGGTCGCGATTTTGTTCCAATGCCGCCAACGGAACAGGATGCGAAGGGAAATCGCCTGCTGCTAATATAATAGCATCAACCTCTTCTATCATCTGTCGGTAATAAGGTTTCATGTTAATTTTGCACGCAAATTAAGTAAATAACGCACATTTTTGCAAATTTATTTTAAAGATATTATCCACGAAAATCCATTTTTTCCGCGTCATCTGCGTGCCTCTTCCATTTCAGATACCCAAAGACAGAAACTACCGCATAGACCATATACAATGCACTTGTCGGATATAAACCCTGCCAAAAATACAAGCCTACCGCAATCGTATCGGAGACAAGCCAAAACAACCACTGTTCTGCATATTTCTTCGCCAGCATCCACATGGCAACGATCGAAAGCGCCGTTGTCAGTGCATCACCATAAGGGACGGGGCTGTCGGTATACATTGTTAATACCCATGCAATCAGCACAAATAATCCGGCCACAATCATAGAAAGTTTCCAAAACAACGGCGCCGGAAGTTGGATAATCAGAAGTTCAGCTTCTTCCGTACTCTTTTTTTTCCAGCAAACCCATCCGTATAAACTTGCAATCAGATAGTACAGTTGAATCCCCATCATGGCATAGAATTTGCTGAAAAAGAATATATATATGTATATGAGCGGCGTGACCGCACCAACCGGCCAGAGCCAGCGATGAGCCTTGTACTCCAACCATAAAAAAAGAAGGCATATCAGGGCGCCTATGATTTCAATTGTTGTCATTTAATACTAATTTAAAGATTTAAAAAAATAAAATTTAAAGATTTAAAGATATTTCTCCAATAACCATTTATCACTAACTACTAATCATAAACAATGGACGATTAAAATCTAAAACTCATCCGTCCCATAAAGTGCGTACCGGCTTGCGTAAAATAGCCGCAGTCTTGATGGCGTTCGCCTGCTAAGATATGGCTCCATACCCAGCCGTTTGTTTCGTACTGTTCGTTGAACAGGTTGTTTATGGTTATATCTAATGTCAATTCTTTCATAAAAGCAGGGCGGAACGTATATCCGACCCGCAGGGTGTTGACAAAGTAAGGATCCAGGCTTCGTTTTCGCTCGGATGTATTGTCTAAGTACTGACGGCTTACGTAGGTAGAACTGAACGTTGCAAAAGCGTTTTTCAATTTGAAATCTATCAGACTGTTTGAAATCGTATTGGGAGAAAAGGCAATATCAGTAATACCCAATTCATTGATCGTTTGAGGGAGTTCGTTCCAACCGGCGTCGAAAGTATCCACATATTCGGTAAAATTCCTGATTTTATTTCGGCTCAGCGTGACATTTCCTTCCCAGCGAAGGGATGGCAACAGTTGTGCTGCGCAAGTCAATTCAACGCCTGTCCTGTAACTGTTCCTGATGTTTGAGGTCAACTGTTCGCCTATTTCGCTTATTTTTCCATTCAGTATCAATTGGTTGCGATAGTTCATGTAATACAGGTTCATCCCTGCCTGAAAGCGGGATGAAGCATAACTGTAACCGGCTTCCCAATCATCAAGTCTTTCGTGGACAGGTTGCTCGGCAGGCCCATTTTCCGTAAAATTCTTGCGGTTCGGTTCGCGATGCGCTACGGCAAAGGAGAGATAAGCATGATTATTTTTGTGATCATAGCTTACTCCGGCTTTGGGATTAAAGAATGAAAAATGGCGGTCGACGTGAAGCTGTTCGCCAGCTTTATCGTCGCTTCCGTCAATCCGGTAATCAATGCCACGGTATTGTAAATCTATATAGGCATTGAACGATTTGAAGAAACGGAGCGATGATTTCACATAAGTGTTATAGTCGAGTTTTTTTCCCCGGTTTCGGTAATATTCATGGTCGGGCTTCGGCAGGTTGGCGGCTGTTTTTACCCATATCACCCGTCCGAAATGGTCGCCGATATAGTTGTTTATAGAGGCGCCGACAACTGTTTGGATTTGTTCGTTTTGGTATTGCAGGCGAAACAATCCTCCGTAAAAATCATTTCGCATCCATTTACGCCGCACAAGGTCTGTCCGGCTTAGTGTGTTTCCGTCGCTATCCATGTAATCAGGTAATTTATAAGCTGCATATTTGGCATTTGCCTTATAATCTTCGTAATATCCTTTTCCATCGGTATAATGGAGCGTCATGTTGAAATCTATGCGATTGTTAAACTGTTGGGTAGCCAACAGGTGATAGTGATGTTGCCAATAGTTATCGGTCTGGTTATCATAGAATTTTGTGATTCCGTTTTCTTCGTAAGCGCCGCAACTGTTATACCGGCGGTTTGTTTTCAACATGGAAGCATCTACTCCGTTCCATGCCTGGTAGCTCACTTCGCTGCTTCCGAAAGTTCTGAATTTAAGCATGATTCCCTGATTATAATACGCTGCCGAGGCAAAATAAGAATGCATATCAACGCGTGCGCGGTCTATATAGCCGTCGGTCTGTACGTTCGAGTAGCGGGCATCGAACACAAAATGATTCCATCGTAATCCGGTACCACCTTTGACCGTAGTCAGGAATGTGTTATACGATCCTGCAGATGAAACTACTTCGGAATAGGGCGCTGTCGACGGTTTTTGCGTTTGCATGGAAACAGTTGCGCCAAAAGCGGCAGATCCGTTGGTGGATGTCCCGACGCCCCGTTGGATTTGCATCCGGTCGACCGATGCAGCAAAATCAGCCATATTTACCCAAAACACTTCCTGACTTTCGGCTTCGTTCAAGGGTACTCCGTCGATGGTAAAATTGATCCGATTGGCATCGGTTCCGCGAATTCGCATCGTGGCATACCCTACTCCATTTCCTCCGTCGGAAGTAAGGATCAGGGAAGGCGTGCCTGCCATCAGATAAGGCAACGACTGACCGGTGTTGTTTGCGCCCAATTGTGTGGCCGTTATGTTTTGGAAAGCCACCGGCGTCTCTTTCCGTGCCTGAATAGCCGAAACAACTACTTCATTCAATTGATACACTTTGGTCGAGTCGACCTCTTGCGCAAGCGCAGGCGTTCCAATGATAAACAGCCCGCTAAGTCCTGTGAAAATCAATTCCTTTTTCATTTTATTATATGTTAAAAAAATAAATAAAAAAGGGGTGTTCGTAATACTTACATCTTCCTACGCCGGCATTATCCGGATCAGGTCGTAAGGGTATGATCTCAGCCTGAAAGTAAGGCACCCCTGTTTGATTCCGGCGACAAAGATAATTGAAAATTCTTTTATTTCCTGATTCAACGAGTTGCTTGTCAAATAAAAAACGTATATTTGCCGTACTGAATTATAATCCTCATTATTATGGCACGTTATCTTGACCCCAAAAATGATCTGACATTCAAGCGTATTTTCGGAGAGCATCCTGACCTGTTGCTTGATTTTCTGAACGCAATCATGCCTTTTTCCCCCGAAAGTATGATAATGGAAATTGAATACCTGTCGGCTGAACAGGTACCTGACAACCCGGGCAAAAAAAACTCTATTGTCGATGTGAAGTGCAAAGATAAAGGCGGGCGCACATTCATTATCGAGATGCAAATGCTGTGGACCGACGACTTTATGCAGCGACTTGTTTTCAATGCAGGGAAGGCATATATCCGTCAGTTGGACAAAAAAGAGAGCTATCATTTGTTGCAGCCTGTTTACACGTTAGCCATACTTAATGAGAATTACGATGCGCTTACGGATGAATTCTATCATCACTACGGAATTGTCAACAAGCACAATACGGAAGAAGTGATTGAAGGACTTGAATTTGTACTGGTAGAACTGATTAAGTTCAAACCCGAAAAATGGACTGATCGGAAATTAGCAACGTTATGGTTACGGTTTTTGAAGGAAGTAAACGAAAGCATGACCAAACTTCCCGAAGAATTAGCCGACAACGAACAAATAAACAAGGCAGCAGAACTATGCGAAGAAGCCGGTTTTACGCCCGCACAAATGGAAGCCTACGAAGCATATTGGGATATCATACGCACCGAAAAAACCATTAGAGAAGGCGCACTTGCACAAGGTGAACAAATCGGACTTGCCAAAGGTGAAACCGAACGCGCCGAGCTAAAAACCAAATTGGACGCCCAAGATGCACTGATGGAAGCTATGACCGCAAGAATAGCAGAATTAGAACGGCAGGCAGGAAAGATTTTATAAATCAACGATTCACTTGAAAGATATTGCTGAAATGCTTGGCATATTGAAAGTATTATTGTATCTTTGCGAAAATTTAAAGTCATGAATATTGCCAATCCTATATACGACACGGTGTTTAAATACATGATGAGCGAC
>Ga0082212_10001564_pt1 | contig 33798 bp, 30 predicted proteins | sample TergutNt197P3_FD_71548 | JGI IMG/M metagenome (GOLD analysis project Ga0082212, IMG submission 71548) | Neocapritermes taracua P3 segment gut microbial communities from Petit-Saut dam, French Guiana - Nt197 P3 | ecosystem: Host-associated > Arthropoda: Insects > Digestive system > Gut ... | reverse complement strand
TTTCGGGTCAAAGCTGCACTTGCTGTTTACAATAACGCCGCCTTGATTCTCGCATTCGTCTTCCAATGCTTTCTTCGCGTTATCCCTGTCGTCTTGAGCCTTGGAAGTTCCGCCGAACATTTGCCCCGTGGTCATCAAGTTATTAGTTATCGCGCCCACCCCAGTGCCGACGCCCGCCCCCAGCATCGCGCTGGATGCCGCGGTCTGCGATCGAGTCAAGCGGAACGCGTTCTCTATGAACGTCGTGACGTCGATTCCGAACCATCCCGGATCGCAATCATAAGTCGCGCTTGGGTGCAATTTCTGCGAAGCGACCAGCCCGCTCGGGTTTGCCGCCGTGCGCCAATGCGAATCCGTCGAGGTCAGCTCTACCGTGAACACGCATTCGTACGACCGGTCGTCGAACATCGCGCCGGTTCTGCGGCATAATTCCGACATCTTGTCGCGCAGCGCGTAAAGCTTCTGTTCGTCCGCCTTGATCTGTTTTTCCGCATCGATGCGAAGGGTTGCGAATACTTCCATCGCCCGCGCCGCAAGACCGCTGTCCTGCTCGCGGCATCTGTCCGCGATTTTCTTGCAGTCCGCGATAACCTTGTCTCCCGCGGCTTTGCCCTTGCATGCGTTAAGCTGTTGTCCGCATCCCGCCACTATGCATTCGTTATATTCTATCCCGCAGTTCAAAACTTTGTCGAACGAGCCGATAGTCAGGAACGCGTCGCGGTCCGCTTTTATCTCCGGCGCCAGCGCGTTGTATTCCTCGGACGTGCATGCGGTACCGCGCCTGCACGAATCTATCTTGTCGCCCCAAGCGGTGTCGCCATCCGTTGCGCATTTCTCAAAATTCTCGCCGCACTTATCTTTCATGCAAGCGCGAAGGCCGTCATCGCAGCCGCGCGCGCCGGTTACCGCTCCGCCGGTGGATGACGCGCTGAGCATAATCGCCTCGCTTGCGGCTCCCGCAGTGCGCTGCGCCGCTATAAGATTTTTAAGCTCCGATTCCGATGCTGCCGACCCGCCGCCCGAACCTTGCAATACTTCGTCAAACCGCAAGGCCTTATCTTCCGGCGGCAGTGCAATCTCTTCGACAACTACCGGCGCAGGAGTTGCTTCAACTACAACGACTTCTTCCACGACCGGCTGAGCGGCCGGTGCGGCCACGACCGAGGTAGCGCGCGGAGTCGCTGCGGCCGCAGGCGCGGGACGCCCGCGCGAAGCCGCGGGCGCTGCCGCCGTTGGGCGCGAAACAACCGCCGCATCAGCTGCGCCGATGCAAAGAATAAAGAACAAAGAATAAAGAATAAAGAATAAAGAATGGCGAATAGATGACGCAGCGTGAACATCAGTCCTGCCGGTATTCATATTATCAACAAAGATTATTTTCTCTTTATTCATTATTCTTTATTCTTTACTTGAGACGGCCGCAGGCAGTCTCATGAAACTTGCACAGCAAGTTCGCCATCGATACTTCGGATTCGAAGCCGCTCGCGCATTTGTTCCTCATATTTTCAGCGCACACCATCTGAACGCATGCGTCGCGCGAAGCGTTGCTTTTGCAGCCTTCTTTCGCCGCGTTAAGCCTGTCTTCGCGCGCGGTCCTGTATCCCGCGACTATGCTGGCCAGCAGCCCGCTTGCATTCTTTATGCTGTTGTCGCGCGCGGATATGCTTGCCGTACGGATGTCTTTCGTGAACTGGTCGCAGCCCGTGGCCTCCACCGCGCAGGCCGCAAAGAACTTGTCGAAGTCGGCGTCCTCTTTGCAAGCGGTAAAGCCGGAGCCGCATCTTTTATCGCCGCGTATGCACAGGCTTATTTCGGATTCGCATGCGGACCTTGTCTTTTGGGTCGTCGCTTTTTTCTGCGCGCTTGCGAATTGCATATCCAGGCCCGCCGCGCGGCATGATTGCTCTATAAGTTTGTCGTAATCCTCGACATCGTCCAGAGTGCAGGCGCCGCCGATTTTCTTAATGCATTGGGCAACTGTCCAGGCATATCTGTCCGCCGGATCGCGCGGCGCGGCCCGCAGCTCTCTTTCCGACAAAGTATTCTTGCTTGATGCGCCGAGGGCCAGTTGTTGCATTCCTGTGCCGGTTGGCGCGTCGCCTGCGGTCGCCGTGCCGCATAGCTGGCATCTGGCGGCCGGATTAGCGCCGATGTTTATCGCGCACGATGAATCGATGCAAGCGTTGAGAGATTGCTTCGAGCAAGTCGCGGCAGCACCGGCCGCGCCGGCGCAAATAGCAAATAGCAAATAGCAAATGGCAAATTTCTTCATTTCTCTCTATCTATAGATTTTAACATAAATTACAAAAAGTTAAAAGTGGAAAAAGTCGCTAGTCGTTAGTAGCTAGTCGCTAGTAGGTATGTGCCGATATGAACAATGTCCATTATAATGGACAATGCTATTTGTTGCGCCGAATTGCTAGCGACTAACGACTAGCTACTATTTTTTCAAGTACTTCCTTTATCTTCTTCAACTCTTCAGCCGAGAATCTCCCCAGAACCCAATCCGACGGGTCCATTTCGGTTCTGCTGACCCGCCCTACCCCTATCCTTATACGATGGTATTCGTTTCCGATCGCGGCGTCGATGCTTTTGATTCCGTTGTGGCCCGCGCTGCTGCCTCCGGTTTTTTCGCGCGCGTCGCCCAGCTTCAAATCCATATCGTCATGAATCACCACTAAATTTTCAAGCGGGACTTTATAAAAAGTCATCAAAGCCTGCACCGACACTCCGGACAAGTTCATAAAAGTCTGGGGCTTTGCGAATATAATATTCCCTTGTTTCGCCACCAGCGCGTTCTTCTCTTTCTTCCAAACCGCATCCGGTCCGGCCAGCGCATCCAGCGCCATAAACCCGACGTTATGCCGCGTTTGCGAATACGCAGTGCCGGGATTGCCCAGGCCAATAATCAGACAACGTGAAGGAAATATCGCGCGATTTGCGGCAGGTAATTTGGAGCAAGAACGAGGATTTTCGCGAAGCCCGTGTGAGCACACGGGCGAGCGGGAATCCGAAGTTATTGATTCAAATTGACGCCGCGGCGAAGCCGTGCGGGTTAAATCCCCCGCTGCTTTGTCAATCCGGCTTGATGTATTATATACATCTGCGCCGGATTTCCTCGCATCGGATGATTTTCCCTCGCACAAATCGTGCGATATTTCCTTTACGTTGTCTGAAATAGGTTTATTCTCTTGCATATCGCGCCGTCTTTTTTCTATTATAATACTATCACACAAAGGAGAAAAATATGAATATAAAAAAATCTATGCTCTATGCTCTGTGCTCTATGCTCTGCATAGGCGCGGCTAACGCGGCCACGGTCGACTTCTATGTCGGGGCTATGGCCGGGCTTGGGTCGCTGCAGACGGGCGGCACGAATTCGTTCGCGCAATCGTACGGCGCGCTTGTCGGACTGGACATGCCCGTCGTCCGCGCGGAAGTGGAATATAGCTATATCCACAGCACCCGCAGCGGTGCCGACCTGAACGCCAATCTTGCGTTCGTGAACGGATATGTAAAGCTGACGCCGACCCCAATGGTGAAACCCTATGTCGGGCTTGGCATAGGAACGCTGTTCGCGGGAAGCGTATCGGCGGGCGGAGTATCCGAGGACATGAACACGCAAGTCGCGTACCAAGGCATGCTGGGCGTGCAGTCCAACATTCCGGCGACCAGCCTGTTCGTGGACGTGGAGTACCGCACGGCATACGCGCCGAACATCTTCGAGCACGCGGACTTTTGGCAGAACGAAGTGCGTTTGAAATTGCGGTACGCGTTTTAATCTAATTATCAATTAGCGATTAGCAATTATCAGGGAGTGTAATCGCTAATTGCTAATTGATAATTGCTAATTAATTATGCTTACATTAATAGACGGGAACTCTTTATTATTCAGGGCATATTACGGCGTGCATGGCCGCCTGACGCGCAGCGACGGCACTCCGGTGAACGCCGTTTTCGGCTTTTGCAATATGGTGCTGCCCCTGTTGGCGGCATCCGCCCCGGGCGACAGATTCTTCTGCGTGTTCGACGCCGCGCGCAAGAATTTCCGCAACGATATCTATCCCGAATACAAGGCGAACCGGTCGGATACTCCGGCGGATCTGCTGGCGCAGATAGAGCTGACGAGAAGCGCCGCGCGCGCCATGGGAATGCCCGTGCTGGTCATAGAAGGAGTCGAGGCGGACGACGTCATCGCGACGCTGACCGCGCGGCAATGCGGAACAGGACAGACAAGAATCGTGACCAGCGATAAAGACTTGATGCAGCTTGTGTCGCACTGCGGGTTTTTATACGACGGGATGAAGGAAAAGGAAGTGCGCGAGCCGCAGGTACTTGAAAAATTCGGCGTAGCGCCGGATCAGGTCGTCGACGTGCAAAGCCTGATGGGAGACTGCAGCGACAACGTTCCCGGCGTTCCCGGCATAGGCCCGAAAAAAGCGGCCGAATTGATAAACGAGTTCGGTACCTTGGACAACCTGTACGCCAATATAGGGTCGGTGAAAAACGACCGCCTGCGTCAGTTGCTGATTGATAATAAAGAGAAAGCTTACATCTCGCGGCAATTGGTGTCATTAAAAAGCGATGTGGACTTGCCAGACTTTGAGGACGGCGCGTTCCGCTTTGACCGCGATGCGTTTTTGAACTTCGCCAAAAACGAATTGGAAAGCAATTCTCTGGTGGCGAAAGCGAACAGGCTGTTCGCGGATAACAACTTGCCGCCCGTATGCGTGCCCGCCGCGAATGATGCGGACGACGGAAAGTGCAACATAGCCTTGGGCGAAAATTATATCACCATCACCACGGAATCCCAGCTGGACGCGTTTATCGCGACTGTGCGCGGAGTGCTGGCGATCGATACCGAAACCACCGGACTGAACCAGATGGCCGATAAAATCGTCGGAATTTCCCTGGCAGCGGATTCTCATACTGGTGTTTATATCCCGATACGACATCAGCAAAAATCCCAAGATTTGTTTGGAAACGATAATTTTCAATTTTCAATTTTCAATTCTCAATTACCGCTGGACGTAGTCCAGCGCAAGCTTTGGCCGATACTGACAAACCCAAGCATCGTGAAAGTCGGGCATAATCTGAAATACGACCTGCATATCTTGGCGAACGAAGGATGGGACGTTGACGCTATCGAGCCGGTCGACGACACGATGCTGTTGTCTTATGTCTTGCATGGAACCGCGCACGCGCACAACTTGGACGAATTATCGAAAATATATCTGGACCATGATACGATAACTTTCGACTCGCTATTCGCGCCGAAGACGAAAAGCCGGGACAAGCATTTCGAAGCTCTGCCGATCGGCGTCGCGACCCCGTACGCGGCCGAGGACGCGGCCGTCGCCTTCGCTCTTTACAGATTGTTCCGCGAAAAGCTGGACAAGAATCAGCGGCTGAAAAAACTATATGAAAACTGCGACCGGCCGTTATTGAAAATTCTCTTGAATATGGAGCGCGCGGGCGTCGGCGTGGACAAGTCGAAGCTGCGCGGGCTGTCGGCCGTTTTCCACGACGACATGGCGAAGCTTGAAAAAGAAATCTGGGATATGGCGGGGCGCGAATTCAATATCGCCAGCCCCATGCAGCTTGCGGCCGTATTGTTCGAAGAGCTGGGGCTGCCCCGGCGCAAGTCGACGGACGCAGATACTCTGGCGGAGATAGAGCACGAAATCGCCGGCAAGATTTTGGAATGGCGTTCGCTGTCGAAGCTGGCGGGAACTTACACGGACGCATTGCCGCGTCAGATCGCGTCCGACGGACGTATTCATACTACATATTTGCAGACCAGCACGAACACCGGGCGCCTGTCGTCGCGCGACCCTAACCTGCAGAATATCCCGATAAAAACGCACCTGGGCGAGCAGATAAGAAAATGCTTCGTCGCGCAGCCGGGGCGGGTTTTGGTATCGGCGGACTACTCGCAGATTCAACTGAGGCTGTTGGCGGACGTGGCGGACGTGAAGACTTTCAAGGATACTTTCGACGCCGGGCGCGATATTCACATGGAGACGGCGCGCAAGATTTTCGGGATCAAAGCGGACGAGCATGTGCCGAAAGATTTGCGCGCGAAGGCAAAAACCGTGAACTTCTCGATTATCTATGGAATCTCTTCTTTCGGATTGAGCGCGCAGATGGGCGTGTCGCGGTTCGAGGCTCAGCAGCTGATAGATTCTTATCTTGCGGGCCTGCCGGAAATAGGCGCGTATATTGAAAAGACGAAGCGCTTCGCGCTGGATAACGGATGCGTTTATACTCCTTGGGGGCGCAAGATAGAATTGCCGGACGTGCGCAATCCGCGGATGCGGGCGTATGCTCTCCGCGCGGCGATAAACGCGCCGATACAGGGGTTCGAGGCGGACCTGATGCGCCATGCCATGATAAAGATTTCGGATATGATTTCCGAACGCTTCCCCCGCGCCCGGATGATTATGCAGGTTCATGATGAAATCGTGTTCGAGTGCGACGAAGATATGGCCCACGGCTTTGCGACGGCCGTAAAGGATTCGATGGAGAGCGTCGCGAAGCTGTCGGTGCCCTTGTCGGCGGATACTTCCATAAGCAAAGAATGGGGAAAATGATAATTGACTAAATGATTGCGTATTAACTTGTTTTGTTTGTTTTCGTTATAATTTTATGATAAAATTGTAAAAGATGTAGGAATGTAATATGAAAAAAATTTCACTTTTTGCAGTTTGTTCTTTAATGGTCGCGTTTGCGGCCCAGGCAGCAGTGCCGGCGAGGGGGCGAGCCCAAACGGCTGGCGGCGGCGCAGCGCCTGCTCCTGCGACAACAACCGGCAATCGCGCGAATGCGCCCGCGGCGACAACCGCGGCCGCGCCAGTAAGCAACGCGCGCGCAGCGGTACGCGGAAGCGCGCCGGTTGCAAACGCTCCGGCAGTTGCGGCGCGTTCCGGGACCACTCCGACGGCGGCCCCTGTGGCGGCCGCACGCGCGGCGACCGTTCCGAAACAGAATGTGGTTCAGGCAGGCACCGGCGTTGCGGCCGCGACCGCCAACACCGTCGTGGACGAGGCTTGCAAAAACAAATATTACGGCTGTATGGATTCTTTCTGCATGCTGGATAACGACAGCGGCGGAAGATGCCTTTGCAGCGATCAAAAGGCCGAGCTGGACGTAGTTCTTGCGGAAATAGAAAAATTGGACCGCCAGTCTTACGATATGGCGACGCGCGGAGTCGAAAAGATAGAGCTGGGCGCCAAGGCGGATTATGTGATGAGCACCGCCGGCGCAATCGCGGCCGAAAGCATGGAAGACAAGCCGGCGACGGCCGTCACGGGACGCCCCGCGCGCCCTCAATTGGATTTAAGCGCATGGAATAACGACAGTTTCGGAGGAGCGTTCGATGCCGATCCGTTTGCGGAAACCGTGGAAATCGGCGATCCGCTGAAAGGCAAATCCGGCGACGCGCTGCACTCCACGGTGCGCAATATTTGCGTACAGCAGATTCCGGAATGCGCGAAAGACCTGCGCATGCTGCAGATGATGTACGCTCAGAACGTACAATCTGATTGCAATGCATATCGTAACGAGTTAAGCCGCAGAAAGACTTCCAGCCAGCAGAAACTGGCGGCGGCGGAACGCGCCTTGCGCGATGCCGCGCTGGAATCTTTCGAAACAGCGAACAAGTGGGATCTGGGCCAATGCGCGGTCGAGATGCGCAAGTGCATGATCACCACCGGCGGATGCAAGGACGACTTTACGGGCTGCGTTGGAATCGTGGCGGCCCAGAATGCGGCCGGCGCGCGCGGCGCTAAAACGGTCGCCATTACGGGCGTGACGACGAAGATAGAAATCGCGGCCAGCACCATGGACGCGATGCTGTCGAAAAAGCCGTTATGCGAATCGGTTACGAATTCCTGCATCGCGGTGAAAGACAAAGTCTGGGACGTGTTCCTGCGCGAAATCGCCCCGACCTTGAAGACCGCGGAACTGGCGGCCGAATCCAACAATCGCATGAGCTGCATCGGGAATATAGCGGACTGCTTTCAACAGGGGTGCCGCGAGAATATGGACCCGAACAATCCGGACGGGAGTTTCGATTTGTGCCTGACGCGCCCCGAAGCGATGATAAATATCTGCAAGGTGCAGTTGGAAGCCTGCGGAATACCGACCAGCTCTCAGGCGGCCGCGGAAAGTCATGAAATCTGGGGCTATGTCACGGCGCGTCTGAACGCGATGAAAGTCGACGCCTGCACGCGCGAGTTCAAGCAGTGCATTCAGTCCGACGATCGCTGCGGCGAAGACTTTACGAAATGCTGGGGGCTGGACTATAACAACATAGTTAATATGTGCCCGACGGACAAGCTTATCGCCTGCTCTAAAAACGCCAAATATGACCGGGATTATATGCTTGATATCGTTACAGGCGTTATGCTGGGCATAGACAACAACCTGCTGAACGAATGCCAGGCCGCGGTGGATGCGAAAATGGACGAGATTTGCGGCGGAAACAATTGTCCCGCCTCGTTCGGCGACAAGAGCTTTGGAACGGAAAGCCTGCTTTACGATTCGTTCAATCCGAACAGAATTGCCATCAAAGGCTTGCTGGACTTCAGCCTGCTGAAAGTAGCCGATGATGGGCAATCGGTAAACGCAGGAACGATGAGCGGCACTTCCGCCACTTCATCCAACCAAGGCTTGCGGAATATCGCGGACAAGATCAACCGGGTCATAACAACGCTTACCAGCGACACAAAGATAAAGGGATGCGTCGAAGGACGCAACCTGGCGCAGGTCAGGGGTCAGCGCAATGCTGCCAACGAAGCCAGATTTCCGGACTTGCTGGTTCCTTATATTCCGGTTTTGATAAATGCCGGATTGGAAACGGCGCAAAGGAACTATAACGCGAAGCTGGACGAGTTCAAAAAGGACGCGATGTCGCTGGCGATGGCAAAAGTCGAAGAAGACAAAGCCGCCGGCAAGGTGAATATCTGCCTTAATGCCGCGACGCTGAGCCCCGTATCGGCAAATAATAATCCGATAACTCAAACGACGCCGACTGTCAATAATTCTCCTTCTACAAATATCGTCACGAAACCGGCAAACAGGTGAAAAAAATGAAATCAATAAATAAAATACTCAAGATTATGCTTTGCGCGAGTTCGATTGCCGCGTTCGGAATCTCCGACGGCTGGGGCGCCGACCGAGTGTCCCTTAGCGGATACGAATTCAAAGGCAACAACATATGCGCCGCCAAAGGCAAGACAACCGCCGCCCAGGCTCCTAAATACGGAACCAACACGGTTGCGGCAAGCAATGTCGAAGTGAATTGCAGTTGCAAAAAAAACGGACTTGTCGGCAATGTCGCGAAAAGCTATATATACCCGAACGGCCAATATGTGGCATTGGCGTTTCCAAAGGCCGCAAGATGCGTTACCAGCGGAACGAATAAATGGGAAGAAGTAGAATCTACGCTTTGCTCCGGTTTTATGGAAGGCGCTTTCGACAGCGCGACCATGACATCCACATTCGATTTCACCAAGGGATGCTGGAGCTGGAAGTGCAAGGAGAAAGATTGGGTTTTCACTTCGGACAAATTAGCATGCGAGAAGAAAGACCCTAACCTGGAATACAGCGCGGATGGAATTCCCGTATTTCCATGCGACACCTCGTCGACCGTTACTGTGAACGGCAAGACGGTTCCGGCCAACACGCGGCAGAACGGCCAGTGCGTGCCGACTTGCGAGTCGGATATGGCTTCCTCCATAGTTACGACCGACCCGACGGAATTCGTAATCGTACTTCAAAAATAATATACATAATGTCCCCAGCCCCGCGCGTCGCGCGGGGTTTTTCTTTTTACAAAATCACTTTGTGATTTTGTCATTGCGGCGCAGGCCGCAATAGGGCCTATGAACCACGAGCGTAGCGAGCCAAAGGTCTTAAAGACCCTGTTGCGGACCAAGTCCGCAATGACAATTTTTCTAACGAAAAATTGTAAAAATTACATTATTTTAATAAAAGCCCTTTTTTATAATTGGCTCAACTGACAAGAGTGTACCTTTTTAGACCAATGTTCGTCATTCCGGCGGCCGGCCGTAGGGCCGGAACGCCGGAATCCAGGTTAATAATGCATATTAATTCACCTGGATTCCGGAGTCGCGGCGATTCCGCCGCGCTCCGGAATGACGGTAAAGATACATTCCTGGCAATTGAGCCTTATAATTTCACTTGACAAACCTAATTTTTGCCCTATAATTTTGTCAAAAGAGGTTAAACTATGCCAAAAACAACTAAACTTACCAACAAACAAACCAACAAGTCCGCTGGCTTCGTCGCCGCGGCCGGGGCCGCTGCGGTCAAAACCGTTGCCGATCGCCCGAACTTTATCGTCCGCGCGCTCCGCTGGATTTTCATCACTGCCCCCCGCGCAATCTGGAACTGGATTTGCAGCATTGAAATCGGCGGGCTGTGCAACCTGGCTATGCTTTTGCTGATTATCGTTCTGTTCTCGGTTCTTATCGGGCAAGTCGTAAGCATGAACTGCGAACGCCGTTCCGCCGCCCTTCCGGCCGAAGTTCCGACGGTTATCGTCCCGACTCCCGCGATTCCCGATAACGTAGACGTTACGGAGAAATCTGCCGCCGCCCGTCCCGTCGCCGCACGCGACGCCGAGGCCGAGGCTCAACCCGCGGAGCAAAAGCGAATCGTTCTACCCATGAAAACCGGCGCCGAGTCGGCGAAGGTGAAGCTGCCGATGAAAAAACCGGGTGTGCCGAAAGTTACCGTTATTGACGGCGACCTGATTATTGACGGCGATGTTATCGGAGAACGCTTGTGCGGCCTGACCCAAGTCAACGGCAATCTTATCCTGCAGAATATGCGCACTTTTACCCTGCCCTGCGGCATCAAGGTCAACGGCAATCTGATTGTCCGCGGAGTGCGCGTGCTGAACTTTTGCGGAGGCTTTACGGTTAACGGCGACATTTACGTTTCGGCGGATTCATCGTTCGGCCCGATCCCGCGCAACGCGCGAGTTCGCGGTCAGATTATTTTCTAAATAAAAATCCGCGCAATGCGCGGATTTTTTATACAACTTCAGTTACCGCGCGCAACGCTCCGTCGCGGGCGAGTTGCACCACTCGCAATTTATGTTTCATTTCCGCCATCAGCTCGCCGCGGTCGTACGCCGGCTGAGTGTGCAAGATTCTGTCCGCGAACGCGGCATATGCCGCCTCGGCCGATTCGGCATGTATCGTCGTATAGAAATGATCGTGCCCCGTGCCCATCATCTCCCACAGAACCGACGCGTTGTCCGTCGAAATCTCGCCGCCTATTATCACGTCCGGCGTCATGCGCACAACTAAGTCCAAAAGCCGCGCATAGTTGAACTTGTTGCTCTGTTCCGTTCGCGACAGCACGAAGTGCACGCGGTTTTTCTGAGGCACTTTGATTTCTCGCGCGTCCTCGACCGTTATTATCCGCGCGTTCTGGTCGATCAGAGTCAGTATATGATTCAGGAAAGTCGTCTTTCCCGTGCTTGTCGCGCCGGAAATAAGAATCGGGCTGCCGTCGTTGATCGCCTCCATCACGCGTTCGTACGGATCTTCGGGCTTATTTTTGCCGCGCGGTTTTACTTTCAGCAGCTCTTGGCCTTTTTTCAGATGATAATTCTCGAAGCCCACGTCCGGCGGAGCGCCGCCGCCGCGTATATTCATCGCCACTCCGCCCGTAACGTCGCGGTCGTCGTACATCACATTCGGCCCCGCAATCGCGGAAAAACGATGATTGCCCGGCAAAGTCGCATATACCACCGGCATGCCGCGTATCGGGTCGAACGGGCGCTCGTAAACATTAGCGACGGTGTGGATAAGGTCGACCAGGTATTGCTTGCTCAGCTTTTCGGAACTGTACGCGACCCACGGGACGCGCGCGCCGTGCAGGCGCATCCAGACCTCGCCCTCGTGGTTTATGGCGATTTCTTCCACGAACGAAGGCTTGAAGAATTCCTCCAGCGGCTTTATCAAAGAGTCGAGAACTACATCGGGCATAATTTAATTTTATCATAAAATGGAATTTTAATCAAAACTTCGTAAATCGTAAATCGTAAATCGTAAATCGTAAATCGTAAATCATGAATCGTAAGTTTGTGAATCGATCGTGTTTTATCTTTGCCATTCTAGTATACTAGAATGGCAAAGATTATAAAAGACCCTCGACTTACGATTCATGATTTACGATTCACGATTCACGAAAAGTCCCTTGAATCAAAAAGCATAATTTGTTAGAATTAACTAAAGAGAGTTCGCTATGAAGAAATTTGCTTTTTTGGGATTGCTGTTCGCGCTTTGCGCTTGCGGCGGAACGGACCAGCCTTACGACGTTCAGGATTTCGAACAGGGCGGACCCAACGCGCCTTATTTGAACGAGCGGTCGATGCAAGTCATACGATCCGATAATCCTTATTCGGACGTTGATTCGTTCCGCCCGATATCCGAAGAAGAGAAAGCCGGCAACGACGCGAAGTGGAACACCGCGCGAAAGGATACCCGCTGGCAGGAATACCATGGGGCCATGATACGGATAGAAGTTCTGCTGGGCAGCAGCGAGCTGCGCCAAATGCGGCTGCGCATGGTTCAGAATGCCAACGGGATGGATATCGACGGAGACATGCGCGAAGTCCTGTCCAAAGTCGCGGAATTCGAGATGAAGCGCGTATGCGGCAGAAACGCGAAATCCTATCTGATAGTATACGACCGGCCTTCGTTCGAAGTGGTGCGCCCCACCCCGTACTTCGACTACCAGGTGCAGGACAACGGCTCGTCAATGCGCGAGTTCGGATTCAGATGCTTATTTCAATAGACGGCAGTCTGACAAATATCAGGGGCGGAACATGTTCCGCCCCTACATTTTTCCACTTGAAAAATTTATTCGGCCGTTGTAGAGTTCCCGCGTAATCAATAAAAGGAGAATGATTATGAAGAAAATATTTCCAGCATTTGCAATGGCAGCAGCGTTGTTCGTGGGCGCTTGCGACAGCGGCGCGAAAAGCGGCGATACGGTTGTTATCGACTTCGCGGGATACCTGGACGGCGAGCAGTTCCCGGGCGGCACGGCGGAAAACTTCCCGTTAACGCTGGGCAGCGGCCAGTTCGTGCCGGGCTTTGAAGACCAGCTGATCGGCATGAAGAAAGGCCAGGAAAAAGATGTGAAAATCACTTTCCCTGAACAGTACGTGCCGGGCCTTGCGGGCAAGGATGTGATATTCAAGGTCAAGCTTGTTGAGATTAAAAAATAAAAAATCCGCCGTTCGGCGGATTTTTTATTTCGGTTTTTTCGCGCGCGGGTGCGCCTTGTTATAAGCCGCCGCGATTTGTGACATATCTATTTTAGTATAAAGCTGCGTGGTGGAGAGAGACGAATGCCCCAGCAACTCCTGCAGGCTTCGCAGATCCACGCCGCCGCCCAGCATTGCCGTTGCAAATGAGTGGCGCAGCGCATGAGGCGTGACGTAATCAGGCAGCTGCAACAAATGGCGGATTTTTTCAACCTGCTTTTGCGCCATGCGCGCCGTCATGGGAAGGCCGCGAATGCTGATAAAAAGGTAGGAGGTAGGAGGTAGAAAGTAGGAGGTTAGGGCGTCGTATTCTTTACCTCCTACCTCATACCTCATACCTCCTACTTTCGGGCGCAGCCCGAGATATTTTTCAATCGCGTCATATACCGCGGGCAGAACGGGAACCAGGCGCTCCTTAGACCCTTTGCCCAGGATTCGCAATACTTCCGGGCGCCCCGCCACGTCGCGCAAAGTTAATGACAGCGCTTCGGAAATTCGCAGTCCGCATCCGAAAATCAAAACGACCAAGGCCCAATCGCGCGCGGCAACCCATGGCTCGTTATCCATCTCGCGTATTATATCCGACATGTCTTCGATTGCGTCCGGCTCTATAGCTTTGGAAAGTTTGCGCGGAATTTTCGGCGAGGAGATTAACCCGATAGCGGTGTTTTTTATTCCATATTCCGCGCCCAAAAATTTGTAGAATCCGCGCAGGGACGACAACGCGCGCGCGGTGGATTTCGCGGAAAGCCCGCGCCTCGCGCGATCCGCCAGCCACGCGCGGAAACCCAGGGTATCCACGCGCGCTAAATCTTCGCGCAGGCATGCATTGCCGCGATAGCCGCCGTAAAATTTAATAAAATCCGTAATGTCGGTGCGATAAGCATCGGCCGTATGAACAGAATACTTTTTCGTATTCAGCAGATAATTCGCAAAAGAATCCAGTTCATTGTTCATTATTATTCTTCACAGGATATTTTTGTATGGCTTGTTGCAATGCGTTGTAAAATTGTTTGGAATCTATTGCCACACTATCTTGACCATGCCCGAATTCGCCGCCAATTAACGCTGAGGTTCGGGGATTTGATTTTACAGCCACCCCGAGGAGTTCATTTTGACCTGCCCAAAGCGCGCTTCCTGAATCTCCGCCATAGGTCATACAAGTATGTGTTGCGATGAAACCGTCAGCGCTTACAATAGAGCAACTTGCATTACTTTTCAAATCTCTATCATTATTAAACAATTCTGGTATCCCTAATCCGCCCTCTGATTCTGGCTTATTTGCATTGTCTAATTCATTTAAAAAACGCTCCCATTGTCTATTATTGAGGGCACGATAATCGTTAATAACAATCTGTTCCTTTTCAGGCTCGCCGGATTTTAATAAATTGCGTTCGTTTTTACTTAGCTTCACGCGCTCAAGAAGCTTCTTTCTTATTTTGTGAATTTCTTCATCTGATAATATCCTGAGAGCCCCGAACCCGACTTGTTGAACAGCGCCGATTCTGCCTTGCCGGGCGATATTAAAATAATTTCTAGCATAATAAGCCGGGTCCTCTACAAGTAACAAAGCCCAGTCATTATCCTCCTGCTTTCTGCCCATGCCTTCAAAATCATTATAAGCCATAATTACTCTGATAGGAAAAACATCGCCTTTATAATTACGCACTTCCAAGAAACGTGAAGGTTGTGCGCTATAATAATATAAACAATGCGCGGCAGTCAGGATAATATTTGGCGACACATATTGCCCAGTACAACTTCTGGCCAAAAGTTCTATTTTTACAATTTTCTGAAACTCCGGTGCGGACCAATCAACATACTGTCTTTTATCAATCGTATAAGTCGCCGCGATGGCGCAGTTCGAAAAAACGAATCCGTAGCAGAAAAGAGCAACTATAAATTTTTTCATTTTGGTAAGGACAAAATTATTATATCTTGCACCGCTTTATAAAATTTGCCGGTGTCGGGGGATAGCAAGCCATCGTTTCTATCTTTAGCGCTTATGGTTTTATTGGAAACGGACGCGATTCCATGAATCTCATTATTTATATAAAGAGCACCGCCGGAATTGCCTCCAAATCCATCGCAATTAGACTCAAAAACATCCATAAGTTCTTTGCTACGTTGCAACCGGCAATCAATATGAACCTTCAATTTATCTGAGTCCCCAAATATTTTAGGTATCGCGCGACCATCTTCGTCATCCTTTGCCAGCGCCTTTTCAAGCAATCTTGCATATTCGTCTAAATTATGATTTTCTAACAATCGTTCATCTGTTCTCAGTTCCGGAAACTTTTCTTCTATAGAAGTAGGTTTTACTTTTTGCCGCAATATGCGAACGAATTTTTTTCTTATAATAATAAGCTCGTCATCTTCCAGTATTCTTAAATTACCAAAACCCGCCAGGTTTACGAAGCTTGCCGACGTTACATCTGCAATTTTAAAATAAGCCGGGCTTTTATATTCTTCCGGGATTTCCAGCAAAGCGTAATCCTTGTCCACGATAGTTTTGTCCTTGTCTTCATAACCAAGAAGTAGTGTTTTGGCCGACGTCTTGGAACCGTTGGACTTATGGATTGTGGGCCTGCTACTTTTACCATTTATGCAGTGCGCCGCCGTCAGGATATGAATCGGAGAAACAAATTGTCCCGTACAATCATCGCCGATTTTTACAATTTGATTATATGGTGGAGTATCCCAATTATCTACGTTTACCCTATTATCCTTGCTGCCAATATATGCCTCCGCTATCGAGATATTCAATAAAATCATAAAAGATGCGGCGATAATTTTTTTCATTCCAGCGCCTCTTCGCATTCGCTTGCCGTTTTCATCGCGTTGTTTATCGCCGTTATCGTCGCTATATTGAATCCGGTCGCCGTTCCGCTGGCCGCGGTGGAAGCGATGGCCAAGACATTCGATGCCGTATTAAGATTCTTTTCTTTCTTGCTGCCGGCTTCTGAATTGTCATTGCGCGTCTTGTCAGTATTTGCAACCGCGCTGGTTATCGTGCCGCTGGCGCCGGTTCCTATCCCGACCACCGCGGACCATTTTGCCACATCCGACCGTCGCGGGATTTTCTCCAAGTGCTTGATATCATGCTTTCCGCATTTATCTATTATTTCCTGCGCATGCGCCAACTCGGAATCCGCAGCGCCATCCAATCGCGCTTGCATTCGTGCCGCTTTTAATTCATCAACCGAATTAAGACAAGCTCGCACAACCTCTATAATATCTTTCCCAGCGTTTTTATTTCTTTGCGCTATTACCGTCCCCGCGATATTGGTCGCGGTGTTTCCCGCCATCAGCCCAGTTCGCCAGTTGCCCAGGTTTTTTGATTTTTTTTCCGCTTCCGCCAATTCATCTTCCAATTTTCCGCGGTCCATTTCCGCCTTGTAATCCGCCATCATTCCCAACAGCTGCAAAAACTGTTCGTCGGACATAGTTTCAATATCTTCAAGCTGCTTTGCAATTTGCTCGGCCAGCTTGTCCTGCTGTTGTTTCCGAAAGCCCGCATACACCGCGCCGCCGCCGGCAAGAGTTCCTGCGCCAGTAACCGCGGTATTCACGCCGGCCCATGTTTGCAGGGACTTAAGCTCGTCCGAAATGCCGTCGCAATTCGCACGGGTATTTTGAATGGCCACAGGCAAGCTTTCCGCGAATACCGGGAAAAATGCAAAAATCCCAAAAAGAGCGGTTAAGTATTTCATCATTCCCTCGTTACCAGCTTAATCAGCTCTTCCGGAGTGGCGCAGACGGCCATGTTGTAATGGTCCATGGAAACTATGAATCCCGCATGCTGCATATGGACGAAAATGCGTCCGAACATATCCCAATACTTGCTGGTGTTCAGGAAATATACGGGCTTTTTGCTTTCGCCTATCTGCTGCATGGTCAGGATATCGGTCAGCTCGTTTAGCGTCCCTATTCCGCCGGGCAGAATTGCGAAGGCGTCGGACAGCTCGAACATTCTTTGCTTGCGCTCGTTCACGCCGTCGACTATCTCGATATGAACGCCTTTGTGAGCGGGCTCTTGCATCGCGATGACATGATGGGTCGAGATGCCGACCACATCGCCGCCGTTGTCGACCGCGGCGCCCGCGACCGCGCCCATCAGGCCCACGTCGCCCCCTCCGAACACAAGCCGGATTTTATTCCGGGCCAGCAATTCTCCGACCCGGGCCGCGTCGCGTGCGAACGCTGGATCGGCTCCGAATTGGTGTCCGCAATAGACTGCAATGCTCTTCATGATTTTTTCCTCCGTCATCCCGGCGAAGGCCGGGATCCATTGTCTTCAAATATTTGCTTTTTACTAATAATAGCATAAAATGGGCAGATTATGAATGCTAAGTTTCTTGATTTCATCGAAAAGTACAAATCTCAGACCGTAGCGCTGGCGGTCAGCGGGGGGGTGGATTCTGTCGCCCTGCTCTATTGGTACGCGGCCGCCGGACTTCCCTGCGTCGCGCTGACCGTGGATCATGGGCTGCGCGCCGACAGCGCGGTTGAGGCCGCTGCGGTAAAAAAAATGGCCGCGGATCTGGGCATTTCGCACGAGACTTTGCATTGGACTGGCGAAAAGCCGGGCACAGGGCTGGAGGCTGCCGCCCGCAAAGCGCGATATGACCTGATGCTGGACTGGTGCCGCAAGAACAATATCGGTGTCCTGATGACCGCGCATCAGGCCGACGACCAGATCGAGACTTTCCTGATGCACTTGGGACGCGGCAGCGGGGTATATGGACTTGGCGGAATTCGCGCCGAAACCGAACGCGACGGAGTCATCATCGCGCGGCCGCTGTTGCATGTGTTCCGCGCGGAGCTGAAACCCTGGTGCGATTCGCATAGCGTAAAATACTTCCAAGACGAAATGAACGAAGACGAAAATTTCATGCGCGTCAGAATCAGAAAAAACCGGCACGGGCTGCAGGGCAAGCTAGACATTTCGGACGAGCGCATTCTGCTGGCGGTGGAGAACCTTGGCCGCGCAAGAGAAGCGATGGAGTTTGCTCTCAGTTCTCAGTTTTCAGTTCTCAGTTCTGATGACGACGGGCGCGCGATTTTTCCGGCGGCCGGGTTATTTTCCCTGCCGCGAGAACTGCAGTTGAAATTCCTGTCCGAAGCGCTGCGGCGCGTCGCCGGCGCGGAATATTCTCCACGGCTTTGCGAAATTGAGCGCTTGCTTGAAAAGCTTGGCGATGATACTATTGCGACGCTTGGCAATTGCGCCGTCCGGCGGCTGCGTGATAAAATCCTGGTCGCGCGCGAAGGCGAATCGGTAAGCTTTATAAAAAGAAGAAAAAATGCAGAAGCAAAAAATAAAAGAAAAAATTGATAAATCGATCGAGCAGACGAAGGAGGCCGTAACGAAAAAGCGGCGCGACGGATCGCTGGGCTATCTTATCGTCTTCCTGATTATGCTGGCGTTCATCGTCGGCCGCGCATTCTATCAAAGGGCGGACAATCCGCAAAGCGCCGAGGCGGGCGCCCCGGTGGTCGAACTTTCTTTCTCAGGCATCCTGGATGCAACGGAAAACAAGCAGATATCCACCATGGAAATTCAGGGCAACACCGCGACCGGCACGCTGTCGGACGGCGCCAAGTACAAGGCCACCATCGCGTACGACCCGGAACTGCTGAGCAAAATCGCCGCCAGCGGCGCGGCTGTGAAGATCGATAACTCCAAATCCTGGACGGATCACTTGGGCACTTGGGTTCCGATTTTGATGGGAATCCTGTTCATCTGGTGGATATTCCGCGGAATCCGCGGTGCGGGCGCAGGCGGCTTGGGGCGCATTTCGCAATACAATCCGACTAAAATCACGACCGGAAAAACCAAGACTACTTTCGCCGACGTCGCCGGAATCGAATCGGAAAAAAAGGAAGTGATGGAGATTGTGGACTTCCTGAAAAATCCGAAAAAATTCCAGGACTTGGGCGCGCGCGTGCCGCGCGGAATATTGCTTTCGGGTGAGCCCGGCACGGGCAAAACCTTACTCGCCCGCGCGATCGCGGGCGAGGCGAACGTGCCGTTCTTCGCCACATCCGGCAGCGACTTTTCCGGGATTATCGTCGGGCTGGGGGTTGCGAAAATCAAAGAAATCTTCGAAATGGCGAAGCGCAATGCGCCCTGCATCCTGTTCATAGACGAAATCGACGCGATCGGCCAGCGCCGCAGCCAACACAGCTTCAACGACCAGGACCGCGAGCAGACCCTGAACCAATTGCTGATAGAAATGGACGGGTTTCAGAACGACAACGGGATTATAGTAATCGGCGCGACGAACCGGCCGGATATGCTGGATACCGCTCTGCTGCGCCCCGGGCGCTTTGACCGGCAGGTTTATATCGAGCTGCCCGATCTGGCCGGGCGCCGCGAAATTCTGAACCTTTACGCAAAAAAAATGAAAATCGCTAAAGCTGTGAACCTGCAGGACATCGCGCGCGGCACGACCGGCTTTTCCGGCGCGGACTTGGAAAACCTTTTGAACGAAGCGGCGCTGCATGCGGCCGGCGCGAATCGCAAAGAAATCGCAAAGGAAGACCTTGAAGAAGCGCGCGACAAAACACTGATGGGGCCGCGGAAAAACCGCAAGATGCGCGCCGAGGACATACGCCTCACCGCATATCACGAAGCTGGGCACGCCTTTGTCAGCGTGCATTACCGGGACCTTACGGATCCGATACACAAGGCGACGATCATCCCGCGCGGCAGGTCTTTGGGCATGGTACAGCACTTGCCGATCGACGACAAGGTTTCGCTGACGGTCGCGGAAGTCCGAGCAAAACTGGCGATACTGATGGCGGGGCGCGCGGCCGAAGAAATATTTTTCGGCGCGGATAAAATCACGACTGGCGCCGAAGGCGACATCGCGGCCGCGACAAGGCTGACGCGCTATGCGATTACGGTCGCGGGATTGTCGCGGAAAATCGGGTTGCCGGCGATCAACCAAGTGATGGCTTTCGGAATGCGCGCGGCATTGGAGAACGCGTCCGAGAAAACGGCCGAAGCGGTCGACGCGGAAGTAAAATCTTGGATGAACGCCGCTCACGACGACGCGTCGAAAATATTGTCTCGCGGGCGCAGGGTCGTCAAGCGGCTGGCCGACGAATTGCTGAAGCGCGAAACACTCACGCGCGAAGAGATTGAAGAAATCGTGCTGGGGAAGAAAAAAGTAGGAAGTAGGAGGTAGGAAGTAGGAAGTGATAAATTATCTTTATCATTCTTAGTACATTAGAATGATAAACATAAAATATATTGTCATTTATAGTGGACAATTACCTCCTACCTCCTACCTCCTACCTCCTACTTCCTACCTAAAAGAAAACCATGAATCCAAAATTTGAAATTATCCACATGGCGCCGGAATTCACTAACTCCGTGCTGATTTCAGAATCGGGCCGCCTGCCGCACGAAGCTGCGCAGCAGCGAAGTGCGGTGATCATAGACCCCTGGGGGCGCGCCGAAGACTGGGACAAACTATTGCGGACGCGCGGGCTGAATTTGTGCGCGGTTTATTGCACTCACGGACATCCGGATCATATTTCCGCGGCGCCTGAACTCGGCGTGCCTTGGTTCGTGAATCGCCGCGACCATGACCTGATACAGATGGATAAGTTCAGCGACCTGCTGGATTACTCGGGCTTGCCGCGCGTCACAGATATTTCCAAACTGCGGGACCTGGCGCCGGGCAAAACCGAAATCCTGCCGGGACTAAATATGACAATCATCGCGTCGCCGGGACACAGCGGCGGAGGCCTGGTCTTTTATTTCCCGACGGAGAAAACCTTGCTGTTCGGCGACACGTTGTTCCAAGACTGCGTCGGACGGTACGACTTGCCGGGCGCGAGCCACGCGGAGCTTAAAAAATCCATCGCCGAAATTTACAACATGAACCTGCCGGACAACACCTTGGTAATCCATGGGCATGGGCCGGAAACTACAATCGCCTGGCTGAAAGAAAACAATCGCTTTTTCAAATAATTGCTTGTAAGAAAAAATATGATATAATTGAAAAGTTCTAAAAAAGGAAGGAACCCATGAAGAAACTCTTAATTATCGCCGCTGTTATGGGCCTGAGTGCCTGCGCCAGCACAAAGGAAGAATCCAAAGCGACGGCGGCGCAGCAAAAGCAGTTGGCGAACGAAACAGCGGCGCAGACCAAGGATAACATAAAGCAGACCAAGGAAGCCGTGAAAGCCAACATACAGCAGACGAAAGATTCGGTAAAGACCAGCGTGCAGGCCTCCAAGGAGACCAGCGTCGACGCATACAATGCGAAGAAAACCGAAATCAAAGAAACCATAACCGAAGTTAAAGAGATAATCGAAGAATAAAAAACCCGCGAAAGCGGGTTTTTATTTTAACGTCCGAGATATTTTTTCAGCGCGGCCCTAACTTCCCCGTCCGTTCCGCCTATGACAACCCGCGGGTTATCCATGGGATTAGAGCGAAATCTAGCATCGATTTTCGGCGTCGTCATCTGATGCATCCCGACATTCTCCGATACTTTTATAGTGCCCGCATGCTGGGTAGAACCCCAAAGTCCGGTGTTGTCATAATGCGAGCCGTTCATATATCGCCGCAGGATTTCGGCAAATATTTCGCGACCCTGGCCGGTGCCGCGCAGCGGCGCATACAGGCGCAAAGAATATGTATGCTGATACTTAGCGGGATTCAAAGGCGCGTCATACTGCATTTCATTTACGCCCGGCATTTCCAACTTCCCAAACCAATATAATCCGAGCAGACGCGACTGCCCGGCATCGGTCAAGGTAAAGCAAGTACGCCCTTTCAGCAGCCACGCGTTCAGCGCCTCTATCGTCCCGAATCGCGCGGGATCGCCGTCGGCAATAACTTCAAAATCATTAGGGTTGGTTGCATATGCGACCATTTCCTGATGGAATTTTACCGGAAAACTATTGTCCAATATTATAAATTTGGGTTTAGTCATATTTTTTTGCCTTTCGTAGATTATGGACAATGATTGCGCTATTGTCAAATATATCATTGACAAAACCTCTGTTTATTCTATAATTCTCCCAACCAAGAGGAAAAAACATGAACGAAGTTCAAAACTATGAAATCTCCCAACCGGAAGAAATCGTTTTTATCGCGGCGACCGCCGGAAGCGAATGGTTCGCGGATGAATTGACCACGCGCTTATATGACGACCCGGAAATAAGGGCCAAATTCAAAGCAATCCAAAACATCGGCGCAAGTTATAAATATGACTACGGATACAAACTGGCACTGCATAATTACATCATGAGCATTCCTAATGACACTGGCGACTCGATCGACGAAGATAAAATTGTAGAAATGTTCAGGGAAAGCCCCGAATTCAAAAAATATTCCGCGAAATTCACCGCGAAATATATCGGCGACTTGGTGGATGAAAGCATAACGGACACGCAGCATTGCGCCATCATGCTATCAGGCGTCGGCATGGGCGCGGGCTATTGGGGAATGATGGGCCCGGGGCGCAAACCCACTCAGCCAAGAAGGGTTCGCGCCGGCGTCGCGAAAAACTGGATGCACGCAAAACGGCTGCGTCAAAAATACATGATGAATACTCTGTGCGTTCCGACAGCCATAGAAAATTTCGTTGAAGAAGAAGTTCTGGAAAATTCAACTCCGGATAAATTAAAAGCTTTTAAAGAAATCGAGTTGCAAACGGCTTTCACGGAAGCGAAAGCTTTCCTGCTGGCAGAACCCGATACATCCACAAAAGAAAAGCAGATTGCCGTAATGCAAACTATAAAGCTGATGACCTATGCGAACAATCCGCAGATGCTAAGGCGTTGGATGGAAACCCCGGAGCATATGTGGGGCGAGCTTGAAAAAAAGAAATTGCAGCGGGAAGAAAAAACCAACGACACAAAGAAAAAACTAAAATAAAATCCGCCATTCGGCGGATTTTTATTATTACCTGGATTGCTTCGTCGTTACACTCCTCGCAATGACAATGGATAGTTTGCTTAAAGCATATAACCTAAAACAAATACCGATTTGTCATTGCGAGCCCGAAGGGCGCGGCAATCCAGCAAAAAAATACATTATAATTTCCCCACCTCGTTTGCGACATCACACATACGATTTGAAAATCCCCACTCATTATCATACCAGCTGGTAATATGCAGCAGCTTGTCGCCAATCATCTTTGTCTGCGTCGCGTCAAAGATAGAACTGCGCGCGTCATGCGTAAAGTCTACGGATACCAGAGGTTTTTCATTGTATCCCAGAATGCCAGCCAGCTTGCCTTTGCTTGCGGCCAGCAGCGCGGCATTTGCCGATGCTTCGGTCGCGGGCTTGTTAAGGTTAACTATTAATTCGACAACCGATACGTCCGGCACGGGGACTCGGATTGCGGTGCCGTTCAGCTTTCCCGCCAAATTCGGCAGCACCAGGCCGATTGCCTTGGCCGCGCCAGTGCTGGTCGGAATGATGGACATCGCGGCAGCGCGCGCGCGGCGCGGGTCTTTATGATTTTTATCCAGCAGCTGCTGGTCGCCAGTATAAGCATGAACCGTTGTCATCCACCCCGATATTATTCCGAACGCTTCGTCCAGGACATGCGCGACCGGCGCCAGGCAATTCGTAGTGCAAGACCCGCATGAAACGATTTTCATATTTTTGGTCAGCGTTTTTTCATTCACTCCGAAAACGATGGTCGCATCCGCGCCGTCGGATGGTGCCGAAACCAGGACGCGCTTTGCGCCGGCGTCCAGATGCACGCGCGCGCTTGAAGCGGACGTGAAAACGCCCGTGCATTCCATGACTATATCTATATCCAATTCTTTCCAAGGTAACGACGCCGGATCTTTTTCCGACAATACCGTAATATTGTGCCCGCCGACTTTGATAACATTGCCGTCCGTATCAACCGGCGCGGACATTCGACCATGAACCGAATCGTACTCCAGCAGAAACGCCGACTGGTCCAAGGGCATCAAATCGTTGATTGCGACGAATTCCAGATCGTCGCGTTTGGATTCAATCGCGGCACGCAACACCAGGCGCCCTATGCGGCCGAATCCGTTGATCGCTATGCGTGTTTTCTTTGACATAAACATCTCCTTTTTAATGTAATCATTTTATCACAGACCGCACAAAAACTCACAGGCTATTTTTCCCAAGAAAAAATCGCCCGGCTTCGCCAATTTTTTACTGGATTGCCGCGCCCTGCGGGCTCGCAATGACAAGGGAGAGTTTGTTTGAAGCACATAGGCTTGAAACAAACACCAAATTGTCATTGCGAGCGAAGCGAAGCAATCCAGTGAATATAACTTGTAAGGGCGAATAATCATTCGCCCCTACAAGACTATGCAACGCAAAAAAATCCCGCAGGATTCAAAAGGTCCGACTGACAAGAAGATACCCTTATCGCCAGTCGAGCCTTATTTTATAAAAAACCCCGGGCTTGCGCCCGGGGTTTTAAGTCGGAGAGATAAAGCGGCAAAATTTAAATGTCTGTCGGCAGGCACAGCGGTACATATTGCATTGGTTGCTGGAAACCCGAATCGCATTCTACGTTCCAATAACAGTAATCGTAGTTATCAGAAAAGGAATTCGACAATCCCCACTTCGCGGTTGCAAACAAGGTGCCTGTTATGGTGCCGTTCGTTATGGACAGTTTGTTTTTGTCGCACTCCATATAACAGTTTGCTATTGACGACATCGGCGTGCTCGAGCCGATGGTTGGCGTTCCCGTGACACTAACATAGGATGGATAGTCATAGATGGTGGCATGAGAAAATTGGAACAGAGCAGGCGCCGGGCATAAGTTTATACCGCGATCGACAGGATGCATTTCCGGTTCGAAACTTCCACCCGGACAATAGCTACCCCCAATACAAGGCGCACAATATAATGTATTCGCCGGAACATAATGGCCTGGTTGGCATAGTATGGGGTTGATACTTATGGGGTCGCATTCCGGGGCCGAAGGATTTCCTCCCCAGTTTGCCGGGATAGCGCAATAATCTTCCAGACCTGTCGCGCCAGAGTAACAAAAGCTATTCGCATCCGGCCACTTTTCATATAAGAACTGTCCACCGCTTGTCGCCGAAGGACCGGTCAGCGATGTGCAGTTTTGGAATGTGGTGGTGAACATACCGCTTCGCGTCGCGCCGGATATCCCATCAAACAATCCATCGCCAATACCAGTCACCTTACAGCCGGTGAATGTGCTGTTAAACATGTCTTCTGCCGGTGCGCCTCTGATGCCGCTAAATAAATCGCCCGGAATTTCGCCGGTCAGATTGTTGCAACCATAGAATGTCTTATTGAACATACTGCTTACCGGCGCGCCATTAAGGCCGTAAAACAGATTGTTCGGAATTTTATTCAGACCGGCGCAACCGTAAAATGTCTTAACAAACCGCGGGGTGCCAAAAGTTCCGTCAGCGGGTCTTCTCAATATCGGAAATACCGCGCCCATGTCGCCGACAACTTCAACCATCTTGTTTTTGTTTGTCGAATTTTCAAAACTTATCGCTGCCGTCATTACGTCGGAACTATATCCAGTCGCCAGGCCGGATAATCTGATCTTATAGGTTCCGCTCTTTTCATACTTATGCGAATAAGTTTCCAAAGTCGTGCTCAACCTTTCGATTCGCTCGGCGTTACCGTCGCCCCAATCTATTCCAAAATTTCCCATGGCCGACATTTGAAAACTGAACTGTCCGCTTATGCCGTCCAAAATTATATAAAACGCTTCATCGGAGAAGAATTGATCCAGCTTTACAGCCTCTGCGACCAAATCATTCGAAATTTGCTTTATTGCGCCGGCCCTGGCTGTAGCCATGCCGGTGCCGCTGGATTTGATGCCAGTTTCGCCCTTAACGGTGGCGGTGGATACTTTTACCGTACCCGATGTCGCTGCTCGCGCGGGAATCGCAGGGGATGCTCCGCTCTTTTTTACCACTGCCGCTGGCGCGCCACCGCCGCCGCCCATCTTTACCCCTGTCACGGCGCCATAGGCCACCATTGGAATCAATGTCATTAAAAATAAAATTGAGAATGCAAAGCGTTTCATAACAAACCCTCCTGTTTATTTTCGCGCATTATAACATAGAAAGATAATTTGTCATAATAAAAACTATCCTGACAAAAAGACTGATTACATTAGAAGTTCAAAACTCCATTCGGTTGAGCTAAACAAATTCGGTTGTATTCCCGATATTGCCGTTTTATAATCAATCTTATGAAATGCCAGTCATACATAGTCACGGGTCCGACCGCGTCCGGGAAATCCGATTTCGCGCATGCTTTGGCGCGACGCGTCCGCGGCGTCATCATCAACTGCGACAGCGTCCAGGTATATCGCGGGATAGAGAATTTATCAGCAAGCCCGTTTGCGGCTTCGCCGCAGAGCACAGATAACAGAGCACAGATAACAGATAAGATTGATGGCGTTCCATACCGCCTTTTTTCCATAACGGACGGCGACAAGCCATTATCGGCCGGACTGTGGGCGCAAATGGCGCGACGCGAATATGACGCAGCGATTGCCGCGGGGCGCCCCCCGGTCTTCGTCGGAGGCGCTGGATTTTATCTGAAAGCACTTTTGGACGGCATGTCCCCTATTCCGGCAGTCCCATCTGAGGCGCGAAATGCCGCGCGCGAATTTGCTTCAAGGGACTTGGCGGCCGCGTATGAATATTTGCAAAAGGTCGATGCGGCTTGGGCCGACAAGATAAACAAAAACGATCGCCAGCGGATAGTCCGCGGAATTGAAGTATTCCAAGCAACCGGCAAACCGCTGTCCGAATGGCAAGGCGCGCCGCGCGTGCCGACATTACCGGCGCCCCCAGTAAAAATTCTCATATCGCCGGACCGGGAATTGCTGCGTGAACGGATTGCCGCGCGGATGCCGGCGCTGGCCAAATCCGTCTTGGTCGAGGTCGGCGATATTCTAAAGAAAAATTGGTCTCCCGCGCTCCCTATTATGAAAGCCGACGGGATTGCGGAAATATCGCGCTTTCTCTCCGGCGAGATTAGCTTTGACGAAGCGGTCGATCTGTGGCGAATAAAAATCTGCAATCATAATATGAAGCATCAATACACCTGGTTCAAAACAAACTTCCATCCAGATATAATCCTGGATCATATTCCGACGGATGAAGATTTGGATTTGATTTTAGCTGAATGAAGACAATATTGACTGGATTGCTTCGTCGCTTCGCTTCTCGCAATGACAATTTGGTGTTTGTTTTAAGTTTGGTACTTCGTTTTGCTCTTTATTGTCATTGCGAGCCCGCCAGGGCGCGGCAATCCAGTCATTTGATTTAAGGAATTGATGCTTGTGGAATTGCCCCTGAACTTCCTGTATTTTTATACATGAAAAACAGGGGGGGCTTATGAAAAACATCACAATTATCGACGGACATGATTGGCTGTACCGCGCTTTCTATGTGGTGCCGACGGCCGCCGCAACCCGCGGAGGGACCATGGTCAATGCGCTTTACGGATTCATGATGTTTCTGCGCCAGACCACTGCGATGCATCCGAACAATGAAGTTCTGATCGTGTTCGACGCCGAAGCCGAGCAAAAATCTCTGGCGCGCGACCGGCCTATTTTAAAACAATTGCCGCTTATAAAAAAGCTGTTGGACTTAATCGGGATAAAGTGGATTCAGGATGAAAAAAATCGTGGTATCGACGTAATCGCCAGCATGACGGCAAAGTGGAAAGGCACCGGCGCCAAGGTTTTCATCGCATCCAACAACTATGACTTCGTGCAATTCATCTCGGACAAGGTGACGATGATTTATGATTTTCATGGGTTTTTGAATGACTTCGATGCGAGAGATGTGGTCGAAAAATTCGGCGTAAAGCCGGCGCAATTCATAGACTTCAAAGCCTTGGACGGCACACGGACACACAAGATGCCGGGCGTGCCCGGAATGGGAATAAAGAACGCGGCCGCATTAATGGAGAAATATAAAACTGTGGCGAACCTTTACAAGCATTTGAACGAATTGCCGCCCGCCGCCGCAGCGACCCTTATGGCAGCAAAGCCGGTGGTTGCGAAGAATCAAAAGACGCTGGCTATGCGGACGGACGTGAAGTTTTCGGGGGGCCCAGGAAAGGTAAGCGCGAAAGCCTTGAACGAAAAAATGTCGATAATGCTACATCGCGCGGGGATAAAATAATTAATAGACCACCCCGGATTTCCTGCGGCAACAAGTTGCCGGGAAATCCGACCCTTCTGGGAAGGGGAATTTAGTTCGGTATTGCACAATCTAATTCCCCTTCCTAGAAGGGGAGAAAATCTTAGGCTTTGCGAAGCAAACGCCCTTGGATTTTCGGGGTAGTCATAATTACAAAATTTTTATTTCGTAAAATCTTTATACCAACGCATCGTCGGATAAACGATTCCTTGCATTAATACCATTGGAGCCACCGCTATGGGAAGACCGAGAAAAATGCTCCCTAAAACCCCTGGAACAGCCCTAAAGTCATCTTTGCCGGTATACTGCATTCTTAACCATGACGGATAATTGTCTAATTCTTTAGCATCGCATATAAACTCCGGATGAACTGACTTAACAACCGTATTCGCGCAGCCTCGCAACATTTCCTTCGCTAACCACACCGGCCCCCATATTGGAGAAGTGGCGATAATCCCAAGCGCGACAAGTTTTCTTTTTGTAGGATTTTCAAATTTAAGTTTTTCTGTTATTTTCATGACAATTGCTCCTTTGCGAAGAGCTTAACATAACGAGGCTGTTTGTCAAGACATTCTTGTTGGTTTTTGCACTGGTATTACAGTAAGTATTTTTGAATAATTAAAACATGTTCAAAGCTGGCGATGTTGTAAAAGTCTTGGTTCCGATTGCGGTCGGCGACGGGTATGACTATCGTCTGGACGCGCCCGCGGATATCGGGCAGTTTGTTCAAGCGTCCGTTATGAAGCGCAATTATATCGGCGTGGTTGTTGGCACGGGCAATTCTAATTTATCGCCGGAAAAAATAAAACCTGCAACGCCTTCTACCTCCTACCTCCTACCTCCTACCTGCCTGCGTTGGCTGGCGCGTATGTCCGAATGGACGATGATGCCGCCAGGCGCTGTCTTGCGCCTTATACTAAATGTCCCCGAAGCGTTCGCGCCGCCAAAAACCGAGCAATTATTTGCATACAATGCGGCAACAAAAACTCGTACTAGCACGCCGCGCCAAGCGGTCGCCGACGCTTTCGCATCTAATGATAACGAGCCGATGAGTCAAGCAGACATTCAAAACATCGCACATGTTTCTTCGGCAGTCATACGGACGATGATTAAAAACGGAATATTAAATGATGTAGGGGCGCGGCTAGCGCGCCCGGGGCGTATGCAATACGCCCCTACATACTGCGACACAAAATCCGTTACATTAAACACCGAACAACAAGCCGCCGCCGACCAAATTTCAGTTCTCAGCTCTCAGTTCTCAGTTGCATTGCTGGATGGCATTACGGGAAGCGGCAAGACCCAGGTTTATTTCGACGCGGCTTGGAAGGTTTATGCAGCGGGAAAATCCATATTGCTGATGATGCCGGAAATCGCGCTGACCGCGCAATTTATGAACAGGTTTGCGGCGCGCTTTGGCGCGCGGCCCGTTGTATGGCACAGCAATCTTACGGCCGCAAAGCGTCGCGACATTTGGCGCGGCGTAGCATCCGGCGAAATCCGCATGGTTGTCGGAACGCGCAGCGCGCTGTTTTTGCCTTGGCAAAATTTGGGATTGATAGTGGTCGACGAAGAGCACGACGGGTCGTACAAACAGGAAGATATGGGAAATTACCATGCGCGGGATATGGCGATATTGCGCGCGCACATTGAAAACTTTCCGGTAATACTCGCCAGCGCGACGCCGGCCGCGGAAACTTTGCGCAACGCGGCGGACGGGAAATACAAGCACTTGAAATTGACCAGCCGCTTTGGAGGCGCGACTATGCCGACTATTGAAACAATCGATATGAGAAAGGAAAGGCCGGAGCCGTATTAGTCTTCTTTTTTCTTCGTAAATCGCGCTTCCCAAACTTTTCGTTTTTCCGCATCGCGCGCGCGAGTCTCTGCTTGCGTTCTGTACCATGCCTCCAGGGCATATCCGCACCACAGACAGCCATCCGGAATAGAAGTTCTGTCCAAGCCGGGCAATGCGTTGCAATTATGATATGTCAGACCGTTCAATTCGGATTTGGCATAAAAGCCGCAATTTTCTCGAATGCAAATTTTATTTATAGTTTTCAGTTTAACTATCGGCGAAGCGCTGCCGCCTTCTATATTTAACGTTACGTGTTGCTTTTTCATTTTGCTGTTCCTTTCAATTTAATTATTCGCATTGACAAATCGCCTGATATTTATTCTAGTCTATTTGAAAAGTTTGTCAAACTGTTTTTTGTGGAAATACGCATTGAAAAAAAGTACCTTGTCGCATATGGAAGAAAAGAAAAATCCTGGCAATCTTTCCCCTGCCCTTTGCGCGGCGATTTCGGAAACTCTGAACGCGGGGCGGCAAGTCATGCTGTTCATCAACCGCCGAGGGTATGCGCCCATCGTGCAATGCAAGGCTTGCGGCTGGCACGCCGATTGCCCCGACTGCAGCTGCGGCATGACTTTACATAAACAGGTAGGAGGTTGGAGGTTGGAGGTTGGAGGTAAAGATAACAACATTCAACCTCAAACCTCCTACCTCCTACCTCCTACCTCCTACCTGATTTGCCGTATATGCGGCAAATCAATGCCGATGCCGCGGGCTTGCCCGGATTGCGGCGCGGCGGAAATTTCCACGCTTGGCGCGGGCCTGGAGAAAATACAGGAAGAAGTTGCCGCAAAGTTTCCGGAGGCAAACACCGCCTTGGTATCATCCGACACGATGATGTCGCGCCAAGCGTTGGAGCGTTTGGTCGCGCAGATGGAGTCCGGCGAAATCGATATCGTCATCGGCACGCAGATTCTGGCCAAGGGGCATCATTTTCCTAATCTGACATTGGTCGGCGTGATCGACGCTGATATGGGCTTGTTCGGCGCGGACTTTCGCGCGGGCGAAAAAACTTTCCAGCAATTGTTCCAGGTCGCGGGGCGCGCGGGGCGCGGGACCGCGCCGGGACGCGTGCTGCTGCAGACTTATCAGCCCGAGCATCCGGTCCTGCGCGCAATAGTCGCAGGGGATCGCGACGCTTTTCTGGCGCAAGATATGCTTGGTCGCCGCGCGGCAAGAATGCCCCCCTATGGTCAATTAATCGCGGTCATAGTAGAGGCGGAAAAAGAAAATGTTTTGCAAAAGTATTGCGCGGAATTGACGCGCGCCGCGCCGAAAATAGAGAACTCAAAAATCCTGGGGCCGATTCCGGCGCAGATTTATAAAGTCAGGACTTGGTACCGGATGCGGTTTTTGGTTACGGGGGATCAGCGCGCAGCGCTGCAGCCCGCGGTCAAACACTGGCTGGGCAAAGTAAAGCAGCCTGCGAACATTCGCGTGAAAATCGATGTGAATCCCCAGAATTTTATGTGAGAAAAAATTATCCGTACAACGCTAGTTGCAATCAAATAAAAAACGCGGCGAATGCGGCGTCTTTTATTACATTTAAAACCCAAACTTTCCATTTAATTTCCCACAGAGTTAGTATCGGAGCTGGGACACGTAACGCCGAGATTGGAAGTGTGGCCATATATGCCGCCCGAGCTTCCGTCCCCCGGCAATCTTGAACAAGGGGTTTTTGTCCCATCAGCATGACATTCGCACTTGCCCGGAACATTGTCTTCCGGGCGACCGGAAGTCTTAACAAAGATATTTGCCATCGTCGACATCCCCAAGAAACATGTGATCGGGCCGCGATATGTGTTGCCGCAGTTGCCGGGGAACTTTTCCCATATATACATCCCGTCGGATTTCGGTCCGTCGCCGCATAGCTGGGCATTATTGAATGTGCCGTAAAACATTTCCGGAGCCACGCGGGTCGGATCGGTCCAGCCGGGGCCGTTGCACGCGACAAAATTGCGGGACGAGCCCGATGTGTTGCACTGAACAACATCCTCGATTCCTTCGATGCCGTCAAACAGCCCATCGCCTATATTGTTATAACAGGGTATTTTCGGAGTACTTATGTAATCTACTATTGGCAGACCATAACATGCATGGCCGCTGGCAATAGGAGCATGAGGCTTGAAGCTGCCGCTGAACGTCTCGAAAAACATGGCTCGCGCCGGCCGACCTTTCATTCCCTGAAACAGATTGCCGGGTATTTCACCGCAAAGATTTGCGCAACCGAAGAACGTGGCGGCGAACATATGTGGCGCCGGCGCCCCGTTGTCGAAGTGACCGAACAGGCCGCGCGGAATCGTGCCCGTGCCGTCCGGCCCGATGCCGGTCAGGCCGCGGCAAAGATTGAACGTTTCCCGGTACATCCCCTCCGCAGGCGCGCCCCTGATTCCGGCAAACAGCGGACCGCCTATGCCGGTCAGCTTCATACATCCGTCGAACGTGCTCTTGAACATATATGGCGCCGGCGCACCTTGGAGCCCACTGAACAAGTCGCCCGGTATTTCGCCGGACAGATTGCTGTTCGTTCTCCAACTTCTGTCCCAAGCATCGGGAACCGTAATATCACAGGCAAAGGTGCTGTCGAACATATAACTTGCCGGCGCGCCTTGGATTCCACTGAACAATCCGCCCGGTATCGATGTAATCCCGTTCAGTTTGTAGAACGTTTTTACAAACCGCGGCTTGCCAGTTGCCGTATTGTTCAATATCGGGAATATCGCGCCCAAGCTGCCGGAAAGCGCCGTTATCTTATTCTTGTTCACAGAGTTTTCAAAACTCACCGCAGCAACCGATTCGCCGGAATTATATCCCGTCGCCAGCCCCGCCAGCTTAACGGCATAATTCCCGGCCGCTGAATACGTGTGGCTATATGTCTCATTCGTCGCGCTCGTTTTGGTTACGGTCTGAACCGCACCGCCATCGCCCCAGTCTATTTCAAAATCTCCCGCAGCGGACATCTGAAAACTGAAATTACTGTTCGCGGTCATCCCGCTTAAAGTCACGGCAAACGCCGAATTATCCTCAACTGCTTTGCAGGGTTCCGCTGTTTCGGTTGTCGCCACGGCGGGTGCCTTCTCTGCGGTGCTCACTAAAACTTTCTTTTGCTTGCGGCCCACGAAACTCTCCTTTGCTAACGGTTGGTTCAGACTCTGCGCCCCATTGTAGCAAATTTGGAAGACAAATGGGGAGTATCGTCCGAACCTTTTGAGCCAAGACAGCACCGGCGGTTTCCTCGAATCCGTCCGCTGAGCCGATCTGTTCATTTTGACAGAATCCCCGAATTGGATTACAATGAACGCTATGAGCGACTTGAACATGAAACGGCGGCGCGGCGAATTCGATGATGCCCTGAAAGGATATTATCAGGACCACGATGAAGTTCTGCCTGACGAAAATTCCGATTACCGATCTCTCACTGCTGAATCGGTCGGTTCATTGATTTTGGGCT
>Ga0082212_10001563_pt1 | contig 33844 bp, 30 predicted proteins | sample TergutNt197P3_FD_71548 | JGI IMG/M metagenome (GOLD analysis project Ga0082212, IMG submission 71548) | Neocapritermes taracua P3 segment gut microbial communities from Petit-Saut dam, French Guiana - Nt197 P3 | ecosystem: Host-associated > Arthropoda: Insects > Digestive system > Gut ... | reverse complement strand
CACAGTTGAGATGATATTTTTATCATCATGCAAGTCGAGACAATGAAGGCTACGAAATCGGACGTTGGCATGCTTGCCCACACGCCTGTTACGCCAAAGAATTTTGGAAGGATCAACAGACAGGGAATCAATACAAGGACTTGCCTGGTTAGCGACAGGATAATGGCTTTACTTGCCATTCCGATGCTTTGAAAAAAGGACGAAATTACGATCTGCGCGCCTATTAAAGGGTAGCATAAAACGGTTATACGCAAGCCGTAAACCGCCAGATCAATTAACGCTTTATCGCTCGTAAACGCACGTGCAATCGTTTCAGGGAAAAGTTCGCCAATCAAAAAGGAACTTGTCGTAATGATGGTTGCAAAAACAATCGTCATCTTGAGTACCTCCATCACACGCGAGGAATTGCCTGCTCCGTAGTTATAGCCGGCAATCGGTTGCATGCCCTGATTAAGCCCAAACACAATCATCACAAACATAAACGTAAAACGGTTTACAATCCCGAAAGCCCCGATCGCCAGTTCGCCGCCGTAGGTCTTCATCCCGTTGTTGATGAGAATGACGATAAAGCACGACGCCACATTCATCAGAAAAGGCGACAACCCGATTGAAAGCATGTCCTTCGCAATCCTGAAATCAATCTTAACAATCTCTTTTCGAAGATGTAACAGCGATTTTTTATTGTTGATAATTTTCATCTGCCAAACAAGTACAATCAGTTGCGACAAGATCGTAGCAATGGCCGCGCCCTGAATTCCCCATTTGAACACAAAAATAAAAAGCGGGTCAAGCAACGTGTTAAGTGTCACCGTGGAAATAGTAAGCGTCATGGCTTTCCGGGGCTGTCCTGAGGCACGAAGCACATTGTTAAGACCAAAATATAGATGCGTCACGATGTTACCGAGTAATATTATAAACATGTACGCCCGGGCATATGCGACAGTCTGTTCGCCCGCCCCGAAAAAAAACAGGACAGGATCAAGAAAAAGCAGCGACACTATCGTAAACAAGCTGCCGATGAATATATTTAAAACAATTAAATTCCCTAAAACCTTTTGTGCGGAGGCATAGTCTTTCTGTCCCAACTTAACCGAGACAAGCGTACTTGCGCCTATCCCAACCAGCGTGCCGAAAGCAGCCGAAATATTCATGAACGGAAAGGTGACTGCAAGACCCGAAATAGCCAACGCACCTACTCCATGCCCGATATAGATACTGTCCACCAAATTATAAAGCGAGGAAGCTGTCATTGCGATAATGGCAGGAATGGCATATTGCCTCAGCAACTTACTTATTTTTTCAGTCCCAAGTTCAGCAGGAATATTTTGAGGGTGCATAACGGCGCTTATATTTCTTTAAGCAGTTTTTGAGCGGCTTCTTTCAGGTCTGCTTCCTTGTCGTTACAATGGGTTACCGTCAATTCAAAATACTTTTTTGCATTCACCTTATCTTCTTTTATATGGTATAAGTATGCGATATTAAACAGGAGAACAGCGTTTGTGGGGTCGAAATTTACTCCGTTCAGTAGCATTGTCAATGCTTTTTCATTTTCTTTCCGAGCGACATGAACCATCGAAATAGCAATCCGGCTTTGTGTATGTGTTGGATAGTACTTCAGCATTTCATTCGAAATTCGGATGATGTCGTTGAAGAGCGAAGGGTCTTCTTTTGAAAACAAAAACTCCTGACCATCCGCCACAATTCCGTAAAATATCTCTTCCGGATAACTAACCGACAAAAAATCTTCGTGTTTCCATTGATTTTGAATTTTGTGGGAGAAAGCGATCAGAACGATGATCTCCTCAACATAATCGTGATAATTATTTAGCGCTCCAAGCATATAAATTTTAGCAATTCGCATGTCCAATCGCGAAGGGAAGCGTTCGATGCCTTCCGAAATAAATTCCAACGCCTGTTTCGAATTGCTTGTGTCGTACCCATTCTTCGACAATGTGCCGGCATCCATGCTCTTGAGGGTGTAGAAATTAAAAAAAGCGACATACAACTCCGGATCATTCGCGTTATTTAAATCCCATGCTTTCAAGACCGCCTCCATTTGCTTCATGTCCTTCTTATTCAGCGCCTGCATGAAATCTTCCCTAAACGATTGTGCATTAGCGCCAAAGCATAAAAAACAGCAGACAATCAAAAAAAATACTTTACTTTTCATAAATTCATCAGTTATATTAATTTCGGGCACAAAGGTAATGATTATTTATAACATTTGTCGAATATCAATTATTTCAACCCGTACTTTTTCATCCGATTGAATAAGTTTTCCGGTACATGAATAGGCGCAAAATTTTCTCTTGGAATTATATTATCAGATTTTATTTGGATAAATGCTTTTTTATATCTATTTTTGCAAGTTGATTTTAAGATTCACTCCGAATTGAAAAATATTATCAATTATTTAATTGTTTTATTATTAATATATTATAAAAAAATGACAAACAATCAGAAATTAAAACAGTGGGTACAGGACTGGGCAGATTTATGCCAGCCTGAAAGTGTGTACTGGTGTGACGGGTCGGAAGCCGAAAACCAGCGTCTCCTTGACGAAATGGTAGCCAGTGGAATGGGTGTGAAGCTGAACGAAGCCAAACGTCCAAACTCATATTATTTTCAATCTGATCCAAGCGATGTGGCGCGCGTGGAAGGTCGTACCTTCATCTGCTCAAAGACAAAGGACGAAGCCGGCCCAACAAACAACTGGGCAGACCCCGCTGAAATGAAGCAGATCATGCGCGAATTGTATAGAGGATGCATGCAGGGACGAACCATGTATGTCATTCCTTTCAGTATGGGACCGCTCGGTTCCAATATTGCCCATATTGGCATAGAAATTACGGATTCACCCTATGTAGTCGTAAACATGCGTATCATGACTCGTATGGGACAAAAAGTGCTCGATGTGCTGGATGATGGTGATTTTGTACCCTGTGTACATTCGGTAGGCGCTCCGCTGGCGCCCGGTGAAGTTGATGCGAAATGGCCATGCGCACCCATAGAAAAGAAATATATCACGCACTTCCCCGAAACACACGAGATATGGTCGTTCGGATCAGGTTACGGCGGAAATGCACTCTTAGGCAAGAAATGCTTTGCTTTGCGCATTGCCTCGGTAATGGCTAAAGAGCAGGGATGGTTAGCCGAGCACATGCTGATTCTTGGCCTTACCAATCCACAGGGCGAGAAGAAATACATCACCGCCGCTTTCCCGAGCGCCTGCGGAAAAACCAACCTCGCCATGTTGATACCGACTATTACGGGCTGGACGGTCGAATGTGTGGGCGACGATATAGCATGGATGAAATTCGGCGACGACGGCCGATTATATGCCATCAATCCTGAAGCCGGATTCTTTGGCGTAGCGCCCTATACCTCGTTAGCCACCAATCCCAACGCCATGCACAGTTGCGAATCGAACAGCATCTTCACCAATGTGGGCTTAACCCCCGACGGCGATGTATGGTGGGAAGGCATTGGCTACGATTGCCCGGCAGGTACCATTAACTGGAAAAACAGGGTGCACGATCCCGCATTGGGCGAACCGTGCGCACATCCGAACGCACGTTTCACCGCACCTGCAAGCCAGTGCCCCGCCATTGATAAGGACTGGGAAAATCCAGCAGGCGTGCCCATCTCGGCATTCCTGTTCGGCGGACGCCGTCCGAACACCGTACCGCTTGTACACGAATCCATGAACTGGAATCACGGCGTTTTCATGGGATCGATAGTCGGTTCGGAGGTTACCGCCGCTGCGATCGGTCTGAAAGCCGGCGTCCGTCGCGACCCGTTTGCCATGCTCCCGTTCTGCGGATACAATATGGGCGACTATTTCGGTCACTGGATCACAATCGGTAAACACGAAGGCGCTCAATTGCCTAAGATATTTTATGTAAACTGGTTCCGCAAGGACGAGAACGGTAAATTCCTGTGGCCGGGTTACGGCGACAACAGTCGCGTGCTGGCATATATCTTCGACCGTTGTGACGGTTTGGGCGAAACGGTGGATACAGCCATCGGCAAAGTACCGGCGCCGGACGCCATTAACATCGAAGGCCTTGCAGGCATGGACGAAACAAAAATGGAACAGGTTCTTGCCGTGAACAGCGACGACTGGAAAGCCGAAATCGCACGAATAGAAGAGCATTACGCCCGCTTCGGCAACCACCTTCCGGAAGCGTTATCCGCCGAACTTGAGGGTCTCAAAAAACGGCTTGGCACGAATTAGAAAGGATAATAATGAATCGGGAACAGGCGTATAAACTTCTTTTGAAGTATAATAAGGAGCGGTATCATATCCAGCATGCACTCACGGTGGAGGCGACGATGAAATGGTACGCCAAGGAATTAGGCTACGATGCTGACTTTTGGGGTATCGTCGGCTTACTGCACGATCTTGACTTTGAGATGTATCCGCAGGAACATTGCATCAAAGTTGAAGAAATCCTGAGAGCGGAAAACTATGGTGAAGACGTCATTCATGCCATCTGTTCGCATGGCTATGGCATCATGGTAGACGTCAAGCCGGAGCATGAAATGGAAAAGGTATTATTCGCCATTGACGAGTTGACGGGATTGATCGGCGCCGCCGCATTGATGCGTCCTTCAAAAAGCGTTGCCGACATGGAAACAAAAAGCGTCAGGAAAAAATTCAAGGACAAAGCATTTGCCGCCGGATGTTCGCGGGAAATTATCAGTCAGGGAGCGGAACTGTTAGGATGGGATCTGGAAAAATTATTTAATATGACATTAAAAGCCATGCAGTCAGTTGCGTAAAAGAATAATTCTTTTACGCTCCGATTATTTTCACGAGAACACGTTTGCGACGCATTCCGTCAAATTCTCCATAGAAAATCTGTTCCCATGTTCCGAAATCAAGTTTTCCGTTTGTGATGGCGACAACGACTTCGCGCCCCATCAGGGTGCGTTTGATATGTGCATCTGCATTATCTTCAAAACCGTTATGCCGATACTGGCTATATGGTTTTTCAGGTGCTAATTTTTCTAACCAAACCTCAAAATCATGATGTAATCCGCTCTCATCATCATTAATGAAAACGCTGGATGTAATGTGCATGGCGTTGCATAGCAGAATTCCCTCATTTATTCCGCTTTCTCTAATACATTCGATCACGTCTGGTGTAATATTGATGAATTGTCTGCGACGTTCTGTTTTGAGCCCCAGTTCTTTTCTATAAGACTTCATATAAGTACATTATTAATTAATATTCCATATTTTATTGGGCAAGCCATTAACCATTAGTCCTTATTGCTTTGCGCGCGGCTTTTTTCTCCCAGGTAACCGCCATGGTGTCGTTTGGCGTAATCATCGTTTGTGAAGTCAATCATTTTCATGACGTTAACGACGAGAAGGTCGCCGATCACTGTCATCACGGTTGTGGATGTAGTCGGAGTCAGTCCTAAGGGACATACTTCGTTCGGTGCGCCAGTCAGCAGGCAGACATCGGCTTCTTTGGCCAGCGGACTATCCGGATTGGATGTGATAACGATATATTTCACATCATGTACAAGACCTTTTGACAAACTGATTAATTCCTTCAATTCGCGTGTTTTGCCGGAATTGGAGACAAGAAGCATCAAGTCGTTTGGTCGCATGATCCCCAAATCGCCGTGTTGCGCTTCGCTTGGGTGAAGAAAATAGGAAGGCGTACCTGTTGAACTAAAAGTAGTTGCAATATTCATTGCAATCAGTCCGGCTTTCCCCATACCGCTTGTTATCAATACCCCTCCCAGTTTGTGGATACGGTCATAGATCAAATTTATCGCTTTTTCATAGGAATCCGTAATTGGGATACTACGAACAGCATTCGCTTCCTTAATGATTATTGACTTAATTTCTTCACTTATCATGGTTGCATTATTTTTTTGACGGCAAAGATAGTACATGGCGAGCATTATACAAAATTAAAAAAACTACTTTAAGTTATACAAATGGTATTTTCATGGATAATTTTCAATTCCTAATTTTCAATTCTCAATTCTTTGCCATATCTTTGCCGCCGTAAACATTTCTTTAAAATTAGAATAGCTGTTATGAAATATAATAAATACCTCATTAAAACGCTTACGCTTTGCATCCTGATAATGATGATCAACGGATGTGAAAATACGCGAACATTCAAAGTGGAAGGAGTCGTTGCCGGTGCTGCAGGACAAGTGTTATTCCTCGAAAATACAGGGTTATCGTCGATAATTGTACTTGACTCAATCAAATTGAAAGCCGATGGCAAGTTTTCTTTCAGGCAGCCACGACCTGAATATCCTGACTTCTACCGTTTGAAATTGAATGATCAACGCATACATTTTTCCGTAGACTCAACCGAAACGGTTACATTCACTGCCGATGCTCAAACTTTTGCTACTTCTTACGCTGTTGAAGGTTCGGAAAACAGCAAGTCATTCAAAGAAATAACGCTTGCTCAATTAGATGCGTATCAGGAAATCCGGAAGTTGCGCGATAGCTATGGAATGCACTTAATACCGGATACCGCTTATCAGGAAAGTGTTTTTAACGTCGTCAAATCCTACAAAGACATCGCCAATAAATATATCTATGGCGCACCTAAGTCGCCCGCCGCATATTTTGCATTGTTTCAGCAAATCGACGGGATGTTATTTTATGACTTGTACGACAGCGCCGATTCGAAAGCGTTTGGTGCCGTTGCAACCAGTTACAAGGCATACTATCCGGAAAGTACGCGAGCCAAACAATTGGAAAACCTGGCGCTTCAGTCACTCAAAGTAACGCGTAACGAACGGCTTAGAACAATCAATTTCCCTGATGCAGTTGAAGTAAGCTATGTGGACATCGAATTGCCGGATGTGCATGATAAAAATGTCAAACTAAGCGAAATTGCTGCGAATAAAACCGTATTAGTGGCATTCACTGTATTTCAGACAGAATGGTCGCAATCGCTCAATAACGGCCTGAATGATTTGATTCAAAAATACAAGGTAAAAGGTTTCGAAATTTATCAGGTTTCATTAGATAGCGATGTTCATTTCTGGAAAAATGCTGCCTATAACATCCCATGGATTGCCGTACGCGATCCGCTGGCTACCTATTCATCAATTGCTGCAATCTATAACATACGTCAGCTTCCAGCGCTATTCCTCATTGATAAAAAAGGAAATTTAGTAAAACGGATTGATTCGGTTGATACTTTAGAAAGTGATATTCAGTCGATTTTGTAAAAAAGTGTTGTAAAGCATATACGAATATTTGCACCGTAATAAAAAAAAATATATTTTTGTGCGCATTTTTGAGAAATACGAGTTCCGACAACACACAGTTTGCCGGGATTCTTTTTTTATTTTTTTATCAAATAGGAGGAATCAAACTATGGCTGTCACCTACATTACAGCAGAAGGCTATAATAAAATTGTAGCCGAAATAAATTATTTGGAATCTGTGCGACGTCCTGAAATATCGGCGCAGATAGCGGACGCAAGAGACAAGGGCGACTTATCGGAAAATGCAGAATACGATGCAGCACGTGAAGCACAAGGACTGCTTGAAGCAAAAATCGCCCAATTGAAAGGTACGCTTTCGAATGCGCGCCTCATCGAAGAATCTCAATTGAAAACGGATGTCATACAGATCATGAACAAGGTGAAATTGAAAAATACAACCATGAACACGCTCATGACATATACGATTGTTTCCGATTCGGAAGCCAATTTGAAACAAAACAAAATCGCTGTCAGTACACCGATAGCCAAAGGACTAATGGGCAAAAAAGTAGGCGATGTAGTTGACATCAAAGTACCTTCCGGAACCATTTGCCTTGAGGTACTTGAAATTGCGTTAGGAAGTTAACGTAGAGTTTAGAGTTTAGAGTTTAGATAAATCATATTCATATGGCAACAATATTCAGTAAAATAGCCTGCGGCGAAATACCCTGCTATAAAATCGCGGAAGATGAAGAATTTTACGCATTCTTAGACATTCATCCTTTTACCAAAGGACATACGCTCGTCATTCCGAAAGCGGAAACAGACTACCTGTTCGATATTGAGGATGAAACACTCGGCCGTATGATGGTATTTGCTAAAAAAATTGCAGTCGCCATTAAAAAAGCCATCCCCTGTAAACGCATAGCCGTTGCGGTTTTAGGGCTTGAAGTCCCACATGCGCATATCCATTTATTTCCGATAATGAAAGAAAGCGATGTTCATTTCGGAAATCCAAAACTTAAACTTACTGCGGAGGAATTTATTTCAATTGCATCTAACATTAGAAACTGCTTTGATTGTAATGATGGATAATTATCTGTCTCCTATATACATAATAAATGATAAAAAACACTAATATTTCTTATGATTGTAATAAATATTTGTAATTAACGTTGTGGAATCAACGTTATATAGTATCTTTGCGTCCATTTAAAAGCGTATAAACAACATGAAATAATGATAATATGAAAAATTTTCGATTAGCTGACAACATACTCGGCGGGATAGTTTTCGCAATTGCTGCCATTGTCTATTTATTGACGATTGAACCGACCGCCAGTTTTTGGGATTGTGGCGAATTCATCACTTCCGCATACAAATTACAAGTCGGACATCCGCCCGGCGCGCCATTATTCATGCTGGTCGGGAACATTTTTACACAATTTTCGGATATTTCGAACGCCGCAAAAATGATCAACTCCATGTCGGCTTTGTTCAGCGCGCTGACTATCCTGTTTCTTTTCTGGACAATCACACATCTCACCCGTAAGTTGATTGTCAAGGGAAAAGACGCAATAACTTTTCCGCAAACCATCCTCATCCTCGGATGCGGACTGGTAGGCGCACTTGCTTATACCTTCAGCGATACCTTCTGGTTTAGCGCAGTCGAAGGCGAGGTTTACGCCTCTTCTTCCCTGTTTACAGCTGTCGTTTTTTGGCTCATCCTGAAATGGGAAGACAATGCTGATGCGCCCCATGCTGATAGGTGGATTATCCTTATTGCCTATCTGATGGGGTTAAGCATTGGCGTTCACTTATTGAATCTGCTTTGTATTCCTGCTATTGTACTGGTTTATTACTATAAAAAATTTCCAAACCCGAACTTAAAAGGAATGCTCTATGCCCTGCTGATTTCTTTTGCGATGGTTTTCGTCATTTTGATTGGAATCGTGCAGGGGCTTGTAGAAGTAGCCGGTTTGTTTGAGCTCTTTTTTGTCAACCTCCTGAATCTGCCTTATAACACGGGCGTATTCGTATATTTAATAGCAATTAGCGGCGTATTGATCTGGTCATTATGGGAAACAACGCAAAAGAACGTCAACAAAACACGCATGAAAATTGCATTTATTTTATCCATCACACTTTCGGGTATTCCATTTATAGGTGACGGTTATCTGCTCGGTTGTGTGATCATTTCCGCGCTTACTGCTTTTATGTTTTGGTATAAACATATTAATATCAGGGTATTAAATACGACTCTTGTGTCATTGATGGTGATCGTTATCGGATATTCGTCTTTTGCATTAATATTAATTCGTGCAAGCGCCGACACGCCTATGAATCAAAATAAACCTCAGGATATCTTCACGCTTCGTACCTATCTGGCACGTGAGCAATATGGAGCGATACCTCTGCTTTACGGACAGACTTATGTCTCTGAGGTGAAATACGAATTCACCGGCGGTCGTGGCGTCCCGGCAATAAAAAAAGGAGCTCCTGTCTGGTCGCGCATTATTAAGGATAATCCCGGCGAAAAAGACCGCTACGAAATAATAGGACACAATGACAGTTATGTATATATTGAAGAAACATGTATGCTCTTCCCACGTATGCACAGTAAAAAAGATCAGGATGTGATCGAGGCATACAAAAGATGGGGGCAGGTGAAAGGAACTCCGGTGAGGATTACAGTAGGCAACGAAACCACTACGGTAATGAAACCGACTTTTTTTGAAAACATGCGTTTTTTCTTTTCCTATCAGCTAAATTTCATGTATTGGCGTTATTTTATGTGGAATTTTTCCGGTCGCCAGAACGACATGCAGGGATACGGGAATATCATACACGGGAACTGGATTACCGGAATAAAATTCCTGGATGAGTTGCGCGTCGGGCCGCAGGATAATATGCCGTTCGATATTGAACATAACAAAGGGCATAATAAATTTTACATGCTTCCGCTGATTCTTGGCGTCATCGGCATACTATTTCAGGTATTGAAAAAAGAAAAAGAAGGCATCCAAAGTTTCTGGATTACTTTTTTTCTGTTTTTTATGACCGGAATAGCCATTGTAATGTATCTGAATCAGGAGCCATTCCAGCCGCGTGAACGCGATTATGCATATGCCGGATCGTTCTATGCTTTTTGTATCTGGATCGGTATTGGGGTTGCCGGCGTCGCTCAGTTACTTCAAAAACTGAAATTACCGGCTGTGGCGACAAGTTCAATCGCATCTTTAGCCTGCCTTTTTATTCCTATTCAAATGGCGACGCAGACATGGGACGACCATGACCGTTCCGGACGTTATATGGCACGTGACTTCGGGAGTAATTACCTTGAATCGTGCGAACCGAATGCCGTGATCTTTACGCATGGCGATAACGATACTTTTCCGTTATGGTATGCGCAGGAAGTAGAAGGGATTCGTACAGATGTTCGCGTGTGTAATACAAGTTACCTGCAAACCGACTGGTATATAAACCAGATGAAACGACAGGCATACAATTCCGATCCGCTCCCTATCTCGTGGAAACCAAAAGAATATGCACAAGGTAAGCGCGACCTCATTCATATTGTTCCGCGATTTGAACAACCGATACCGCTTGGTACAGCGCTTGAATTTATACGAAGCGACGATCCAAGATTTCTGCTTCCCAATTACAACACTAATTATCTTCCAGCTACGAACCTGACATTACAGGTTGATTCCGCTACCGTAGTAAAAAATCGTACCGTCAATCCGGAATTCGAACCATTTATCGTTGACGAACTTGCTTTTAGTTTTGAGGGCAAAAATTATATTACAAAAGTAGAAGCCATCACCCTGGATATGGTCAATACCAATAGTTGGGAGCGTCCAATTTATTTTGCAATCACTACGCCTCCGAGCGTATATGGCTATTTCTCAAACTATTTGCAAAAGACCGGAATGGCCAACCAGATTGTCCCGCTGAAAACTAAAGATTCAAACATGATGGTCAATACGGCAAAAATGTACGATAATGTCATGCATAAATTCAAATGGGGAGGGTTGGATAAAGCCGAACTTTATTTAGATGAAACAGTGATGAGAATGGCCAAATCATATCGTGCAGCTATCTTTGCCAATCTTGCTGAAGCGCTGATGTATGAAAATAAGATTGATAGCGCTATTCAGGTTCTCGATCGGTGTGTTGAAGTGATACCCGAAAGAAATGTTCCGTATGATCATCTATCCAGTTATCCCATCATGTCACTTTATTACTTATTGGGAAGACAGGAAAGCGGTCAGATAATCGCTACCAGTATCATTCAAAATATGATGACAAATATAGACTGGATGTTGCGCCTGAGACCCTCGCAAAGAGAAACAGTCATGCCGCAACTGAATGAATACATAAGTTATTTGAATAGTATTTTGAGGTTTATCGGCCAACATGACAGTGAATTTGTCAAACCTTATGTTGAACAATTAAATCAATATATTAACCACTATCAGGCCATCATGCCCGCCAGAAGGGAAGGAGCGAATAATTGATTTGAACAGGTAATGGAACTGTATTACTAATTTGATGAATGATTTGTAAGCATGTTGATCGAACAACCGCCCCGGATATACCGTCAGTTATTTCCGGGAACTTTCTGGCGAATACCGGCGCCGGTAGGCAAACCTAAAAGCGTTTACCTTACTTTTGATGATGGTCCTATCCCGGAAGTGACGCCGTGGATTCTGGAAACGCTTGAAAAATATAAGGTGATGGCAACTTTTTTTTGTGTTGGCGAAAATGTAAAAAAACATCCGCTACTGTATAATTTGATTTTAGAAAAAGGACATCGGGTTGGAAATCATACTTTTAATCATGTACAGGGCATTTTATGCCGTTCTGGCAATTATATACGAAATATTGCAGAAGCATCGAAATATATTGACAGCAACTTGTTTCGTCCTCCGCATGGACACATGCGTTTTCCACAATTATTCCGCCTGCGTAAACTGTTTCGTATTATCATGTGGGATGTCGTAACCCGTGATTACAGCCCCTACATGACAGCTAATGACATCCTTGAGAATATAAAAAAGTATACGCGTAACGGTTCTATAATCGTTTTTCATGATTCGTTGAAAGCAGTAGGGCGCATTGAAGAATCGTTGCCTAAAACAATAGAATGGCTCCTACAGGAAGGTTACCAGTTTTACGTTTTTGATTAACCCGTCACTACTTCCTGCATCTTAAAAACAAATTCGACCCAAATCCAATAACGCAAAGCCTTACCAATCAGCATGGTAATGGCAACTATCCACACGTTGGTACGCATAAATCCTAGCGCAACGGCAATAAAATCGCCGATACCCGGTAAAAAAACAAAAAAACCTATCCATGATCCTTTATTATGAATCCGCTTTTGCACACGCTCTAATTTGGTTATGTCAAGCCGAAGGTATTTTTTGATCCACTTCACTTTACCAGCCATTCCTATCCAATAACAGGTCATCCCGCCCAAAAAATTACCTGCGGTTGCAGCAATCATACAAGGCCAATAATTTGCGCCTGCAAGCAATACACCCGTCAGGACAACTTCCGAACTGAACGGTAAAATGGTTGCAGCAAGAAATGATGCAATAAATACCCCCAGATAGCTATATTCAATTAATAATTCCATATCCGAAATACAAAAGAAACAACATTAAGTACAAGTATGAAATAATAGAGCAGAAAATGGAAAATATTACGCACTTTCTCAAAGAAATAGGCCATTAATACTGACAAAGGAAGATAAAGAAGAGACATAAACAATTCCGCGTTTTTACCATACAAACAGGTTAGCGCTAAAGACCACACAGACATATTCAACAAAAACGAGAGTATCTGACGTACGCGAAGCCGATTACTGATTGCATCCATTTTGATAAGTAAAAAAATCGGAATCACCATAACCGCTACCATGGCATATCCGATATTTGAAAACCGCAAAGACCGGAAAACGGAAAACAACTGAAAATCCGTCAATGATTTAAAGAGCATTGTAAACAACGTAAAATCATGCTTCCATACACACCATGTAAAGACTATCCAATAAATGGTTAAAATGCCAAGCAACGAAATCATGAAACTCCGATAATTCAACGAAAATAACTGATACATTCCTAACCATAACAGCGGAATGCACCACAGTGTCTGGGGCATAAATAAGCTGGCGACACCTATATACACGCCAACGTTAAACAGTTTTCCTTTGGATTCGGGCAGTTGAAAAGTGTTGAATAACTCATAAATTATAAGGACAAAACACATTAGAACGATTGTAATATTATTGAAAGGGAGGATGCTGGCGTTTGTACTCGACAATAATAAAAATAATAAAAACACTAATCGCGTCCTCTCACGGATAAGCATCTCAATATCGTTTATTCGCTGTATAATAAATGCAATCAATGCAATTAAGAGCAATCCCGCTGCGTATGCTATTTCCTTATTAATCATCCACTTTCGGATAGCGCCCCAAAAGGGAATGACTGCATCGTTGACAGGTAACGGAAAGCCGGATGATTTAACATAAGCTATTACCCAACAAAACAGACATACGAATACAGTTGTAATTACGTGCGGCCAGTTCGATAAACTCCTTTTTCGTTTATCAGGGTTACGGTAATAACTCATGATGTATGGTTTTGAACTTCGAATACAATGAAGCAATCAAGTATCTATACTGATCAAATACCAATATCACGACGATAATATTTCTTATCAAACCGGATCGTTTGTGTGTCGGTATACGCTTTTGATAATGCTTCTTCTCTGGATGCGCCATAAGCGCTGACCGCCATAACACGCCCGCCTGCTGTGACAATCTTTCCGTCTTTAACTGTAGTACCTGCATGAAAAACGACGTTTTCGGATGAAACATTTTCAAGTCCGCCGATCTCCTTTTCTTTCTCGTAATCCTCCGGATATCCACCGCTCACAAGCATAACAGTCACGGCTGCGCGAGGGTCTTCTACAACTTCTCTGACTGCCAGACTACCTTGTGTAACGCCTTCGAGCAGTTCAACAAGATCGCTTTGAATGCGAAGCATTACAACTTCAGTTTCAGGATCGCCCATTCGGCAGTTATATTCAATAACGAAAGGTTCGCCTCCAACATTAATGAGACCAAAAAACAGAAATCCCTTATAATCAATTCCTTCTTCTATCAATCCGCAAATGGTCGGGCGAATGATGCGCTCATCGACTTTTAGCATAAATGCCTCATCGGCAAAAGACACCGGCGAAATGGCGCCCATACCGCCGGTATTCAGACCGGTATTACCCTCTCCTATCCGCTTATAGTCTTTGGCTACTGGCAATATCTTATAGTCTTTGCCATCCGTTATCGCAAACACCGAACATTCTACGCCGTCCAGAAATTCTTCAATCACAACCTTGCTGCTTGCGTCGCCAAACATTCCCTGAAACATATGATTCAACGTTTCAACCGCCTTTTCTAATGAATCAAGAATCAGGACACCCTTGCCTGCTGCCAGTCCATCAGCCTTAAGCACATATGGCGCGTGTAAGGTCGACAGAAAAGCTACGCCTTCGGCTAACTGCCCGGAAGTAAAACTCCGGTATTGCGCCGTTGGGATGTGATGACGCGCCATGAAATCTTTCGCAAATGCTTTACTCCCTTCCAAACGAGCACCCGACCGGCTTGGGCCGATAACAGGAATATTTTGTAGCGCCACATCAGTTTGAAAGAAATCATAAATACCGTTTACCAGCGGGTCTTCCGGCCCTACCACAACCATGTGAATTGCATGATGCAGCACAAATCCTTTGATTTTTTCAAAGTCATTCACCATGAGCGCTACATTTTCGCCAACTAAAGCAGTACCGGCATTTCCCGGCGCAATAAACACTTTTTTAACTTTCGGGCTTTGCGCGATCTTCCATGCCAACGCATGTTCGCGTCCTCCTGAACCTAAAATCAATATATTCATAACTTTTCATCAAAAAATTTAACTGCCACCTCTTTTGCTGTTAAATGATTTACGATTACTGCCAAATGGCTTTCCATCTTTACCAAACGGCTTACGGGTGCGGTCAAAAGAGTTTGTTTTACGGTCATATGGATTCGCATTACGGTTAGCAGATTTTACTTTACGGTCAAACGGTTTCGCATTGCGGTCAAACGGTTTGCCATCTTTTTCAAACTTCTTTTTCTCTTTGCTAAACAGTTTATTGCCCGTGTTGCGTCCTGCTCCATACTTCCGTTCTTCCTTTTTAAACAATGCACGGCGTTCATGATCTGCAAACGGTTTTTCTTTATTTCTTCGGTATCCTTGCCGGTCATCAGTTTCAATTCGCTTCCAGTCTTTCTGAAACCCTGCTTCATGCTTCCTCTTTTTAAATTCCTTATTTTTCCCCTCGAACATTTCAAAGCAGCGGTATTCACATTCCAATTCGCCGTTCATCAGTTTGATCTGTTGTTTAGGACGCAAACCGATCTGATCGAAACATACATCTTTATAACTGATAATCCATGCATCGTATCCCATAAATTCATGTTTCAGCCGTTCGCCGATCATGGAATACAATTCATTTAGGTCATTGGTCGTAATACGCTCTCCATAAGGTGGATTCGTTACGAGAATACCCGGAATGGGCGGTTCGGTAAATTGCTGAAACGGAAGCGTTTTTAAGTCAATGTACTTTGAAAGGCTTGTATTTTTTACATTCTTTTTCGCTTTTTGAATAGTTGAAGGAGAAATATCGGAGCCATAACATTTATAATCGAACGCCCGCTCTGCCGAATCATCATTGCAAACATCATCAAACAACTCACTGTCGAAATCATTCCATCGCTCGAAAGCAAACTCTTTCCGAAAAATACCGGGCGCAATATTCAATGCTATCATCGCCGCTTCAATCAGCAACGTTCCAGAACCGCACATCGGGTCTACAAAATGCGACTCGCCATGCCAACCCGTTTTCAGAATCATCCCGGCTGCCAATATTTCATTGAGCGGCGCTTCTCCCTGGCTTACCCGATATCCGCGTTTATGAAGACTTTCGCCTGAACTGTCAAGCGATACGGTACAGTCGTTATGCGAAATATGAATGTTGATGTAAAAATCCGGATTATTAACCCTTACGGAAGGGCGTTTCCCATATTTTTCGTGAAAATAATCAGCAATCGCATCTTTCGTGCGATAAGCGACAAACTTGGAATGTGCAAAACTTTCCGAGAAAACAACCGCATCAACTGCAAATGTTTTATCAGGCGTAAAGTACTTATTCCAATCAATATTTTTAACTTCCTGATAGACATCATTTGCATTTTCAGCCTTAAAAACAGCGATAGGCTTTAAGATGCGCAAAGCTGTGCGGCAACAGAAATTCGCTTTATAAAGCATCGCTTGATCACCGGTAAACGAAACCATTCGACGACCGATAGTAACTTCTCCCGCTCCTAACGCCGTAAGTTCGTTTGCCAAAACATCTTCTAATCCATAGAGTGTTTTAGCAACCATATTAAAATTTGACCTTTCCATTAATAATTCAGCACAACCCTGAATGTGGTTGTTTCGGGGCGATTACTAGTGTAAAAATCGCTGTAATTAATATAAAAAGTAATCGTGCCCGGCGTGAAATCACAGGCAAACGTTTCCGTCCAAAGATACTCCGAATTATTATTCCCTTCTCCACGAGGGATTGTAAATGGGAGAAGTGTCTGAACTTCAACACCGTTTACTCTCTGAAACATATAACAAAATACATTCCCTTTTTCATAAATATCCTTATCCAATTCAGGTATGGAGACTTTTGCCTGATAATATGACTCAAGTTCATCCACACCATTCACTAACTGCCATTGGTTTGAGTTTATAGTGTAATTCTTTACAAACCAATACGTTTCCGCTCCATCACGACCATTAAGACCGTCCCTTCCGGCAGGCCCTTCGCATGAAGCAAACAGCCATACTACTGCCGACAATAACAATAAATTTTTTTTCATACGCTTTTCATATAATTTTTGCCTACAAACGTACATGAAAAATTTGAATTTACCAAGTGCGTTCGAAAAAAAAATTTTTCCCGTCTGTGTGTGATTTCGAGAATTTCTATTATTTTTGCAGTATATTTTAAAATTAATTTTTATGTGGTTGATTCATTCTTCTATCGGGAGGAAATTCGTGATGAGTATCTCAGGCATTGTACTGTTGCTATTCTTGCTATTTCACTTATGTATGAATGTGGCGGCGGTTTTTTCGACTGAGGCTTACAACTCGATCTGCTTATTGCTAGGCGCTAACTGGTATGCTGTAGCAGCAACCGTTGCGCTGGTCGGCGTCATCTTACTCCATTTCTTTTTTGCGGGTATGATTACTTTGCAAAATCGAAAAGCGCGTGGAAAAGATCGCTATACCTCCAGTGCACGTCCAAAAGGTGTGAGTTGGGCATCGCAAAACATGTTTGTGCTTGGCTCCATTATTTGTGGGTTTTTGATTCTTCATTTTACCCAATTTTGGTACAAAATGATGTTTGCCGAACTTTTGGGCAGTCATGAAGTAACCCTTTGTAATGGTTTGATTGTTAGTCCGCATGATGGCGCAGCTTTTCTACGTTATTACTTTAGTCACCTTTGGGTGGTTATTGCTTATTGTGTTTGGTATGTAGCCTTGTGGTTTCACTTGACGCATGGCGTCTGGAGCGCAATGCAGACATTGGGCTGGAGTAATCAGGTTTGGCTGAATCGCTGGAAACTGGCTGGCAATATTGTTGCCACCCTTATTTTTTTAGGTTTTACCTTCGTAACAATCTTCTTTTATATAAGTAGGGGTATGGAATGACTTATCCGTGCATAATTCATAATTCATAAATAAAAATAATCATGTCAGTAATAAATTCAAAAATACCGGAAGGACCATTAGCCGCAAAGTGGACGAATTATAAAGATAATCAGAAACTTGTCAACCCTGCCAACAAACGCCGTTTAGACGTGATCATCGTTGGAACGGGACTTGCAGGTGCATCTGCCGCCGCTTCGCTGGCCGAAATGGGTTTCAACGTATATATTTTATGCATTCAGGATTCGCCCCGCCGAGCACACTCCATATCCGCGCAGGGAGGTATCAATGCCGCAAAAAATTATCAGAACGACGGCGATTCGGTCTTCCGCCTGTTTTACGATACCATCAAAGGCGGCGACTATCGCGCGCGCGAAGCGAACGTATATCGTTTAGCCGAAGTTTCGAACGCCATTATCGATCAATGTGTGGCACAGGGGGTGCCATTTGCGCGCGAATATGGTGGTTTACTCGATAACCGTTCGTTCGGCGGCGCACAGGTTTCACGTACCTTCTATGCGCGCGGCCAAACCGGACAACAATTACTGCTGGGAGCCTATTCTGCACTAAGTCGTCAAATAGGTCTCGGCAAAGTGAAAATGTACACCCGTCACGAAATGCTCGACGTCGTAATCATCGACGGACGTGCTCGCGGGATCATCATGCGCAACCTTATTACGGGTAAAATCGAGCGTTTAGCCGCTCATGCCGTCGTCATCGCTACCGGAGGCTATGCAAACGCTTTCTTCCTTTCTACCAATGCCATGGCGTCTAACGGCTCTGCTATTTGGCAATGTCACAAAAAAGGAGCCTACTTCGCCAACCCGTGTATGGCGCAGATTCACCCGACATGCATCCCTGTACATGGCGAATTTCAATCCAAACTGACGCTGATGTCCGAATCGCTTCGTAACGACGGACGTATCTGGACGCCAAAGAAAAAAGAAGACGCTGAGGCGGTACGCGCAGGTAAACTGAAACCGACACAAATCAGGGAAGGCGACCGCGACTACTACCTGGAACGGCGCTATCCTGCTTTTGGCAACCTTGTTCCCCGCGACGTTGCATCGCGCGCCGCCAAAGAACGATGCGATGCCGGCTTCGGTGCAGGAACAGGTCAAGCCGTATACCTTGATTTTTCAGATGCTATCAGTCGGCTCGGTAAAAACGTCGTTGAACAACGTTACGGAAACCTGTTTCAGATGTACGAAAAAATTGTGGACGAAAACCCGTACGAAACACCTATGATGATCTTCCCTGCGCTTCATTATACCATGGGCGGTCTCTGGGTCGATTACGAGTTGATGACATCCATCAGAGGACTATTTGCCATCGGCGAAGCCAATTTCTCCGACCATGGCGCAAACCGCCTTGGCGCATCCGCTTTAATGCAGGGGTTGGCTGATGGATATTTTATTTTACCCTATACGATACAGAATTACCTGGCCGACCAGATACAAGTCCCTCACTTCAGCGTCAACCTGCCCGAATTTGAAGAGGCTGAAATTCAACTTAAAAAACGCATCAGTCAATTGATGAACATCAAGGGCGCACATTCTGTCGACAGCCTCCATAAAGCGCTCGGACATATCATGTGGGACCATGTAGGCATGGCACGTAATACACAGGGCCTAAGGGGAGCGATCGAAATGTTGAAAGCGTTGAAAAAACAGTTTTGGAGCGAGATAAGAATACCCGGAAAAGCCGACGACCTGAATGTGGAACTTGAAAAAGCGCTGCGTCTTGCCGATTTTGTCGAAATAGGAATCCTCATGGCGTACGACTCGTTAGACCGCGAAGAATCATGTGGCGGACACTTTCGCTCCGAACATCAAACAGAAGAGGGCGAAGCGCTCCGTCATGATGAGCAATACGCGTATGTCTCCTGCTGGAATTATGAAGGAAACGACGAAGACCCTGTAATGATCAAAGAACCTCTTGATTATGAATTTATTGAACGTCAACAGCGAAACTACAAGCAATAGAGATTAGAGATTTGAGTTTAGAGATTAGAGATTAGAGATTAGTTAATAGTAATAAATACAATGGATAAAAATATTGATATCACATTGAAAGTGTGGCGTCAGAAAGGCCCGAAAGAAAAAGGCGCTTTCGAAACTTATCAACTGAAAGAAATCTCGCAAGGGAGTTCCTTTCTTGAAATGCTTGATGTGCTGAATGAGCAGTTAATCAGCGAAGGCAAAGAACCTGTATTCTTCGACCATGATTGTAGAGAAGGTATCTGCGGAATGTGTTCACTATATATTGACGGACATCCACATGGACCGGATACGGAAGTAACAACCTGCCAACTTCACATGCGCAAATTCAAAAATGGCGCGACAATCACGATCGAACCGTGGCGTTCGGCAGGCTTCCCCATCATTCGTGACCTGACGGTCGACCGTCAGGCATACGATAAAATCATTCAGGCAGGCGGATTTGTATCGGTTAACACCGGTGGCGTCCCCGACGCCAATGCAATCCCAATCGCTAAGGAAAATGCCGAATTAGCAATGGACGCAGCGGCCTGTATCGGATGTGGAGCTTGTGCAGCAGCCTGTAAGAACGGATCAGCAATGTTGTTTGTTGCTGCAAAAGTAAGCCAGTTAGCGTTACTCCCTCAAGGAAAAGTGGAAACGGCTCGTCGCGCCAAAGCAATGGTCGCCAAAATGGACGAACTCGGCTTCGGAAACTGTACAAACACCTGTGCTTGTGAAATAGAATGTCCGAAAGGCATTTCGGTAACCCATATCGCACGCTTGAATCGCGAATTTCTCTCCGCTAAATTTAAGGAATAAATTGAAAATCTTTAACATTATTTATTGGAAAAATGTTTGCTAATTTAATAAATCGTTGTATCTTTGCAGCGTGGTTTTTTCATAATAGTATTAGATTTAAGGTTAACAAAGATTAGGGGTTGTCGGGAGACAGCCTTTAATTGTTTATAGGCTGCAGATTATACGGATTCTCCCACCTCCCAGCAAATTGCACAGACTGGTGCAGATTTGCATCGCATGCAATTTACACTGATAATTTATTATTTATGAATAGGTAAGCCGATAAACTCCTCCCGGAAAGGCCTTAATATGGCCCTCCATTTCCAGTTCAAATAATATAGATGTAAGTTTATGAATCGGCAGACCCATTTCCATAGCTAATGTATTCACATGAAATTCACCTTTTTCTTGTAAAAGTCGAACGATCGGATGATCGGGTCTTTCAACAGATGAGAATAAATCCTGCTGGTGCTCAGTTTTTGCATCGGTATCCCAGCAAAGCGCCATGACAAGGTCTTTTGCAGAACTTATCAATCCGGCTTTATTCATCTGTATCAAGCGATTACAACCGGAAGAGAACATATCGGTAACACGTCCGGGGAATGTATACACATCCCGTCCGTATGAAAAGGCGATGTCGGCTGTAACAAGCGAGCCGCCTTTCTCTGCCGATTCTACTACGATCGTAGCATCGGCAAGCCCTGCAATTAACCGGTTTCTACGCAAAAAATTCTCTCTGTCCGGATTTGTGCTGCTCTTGAAATCGCTCAGCAGTCCTCCATTCCTTATCATCTCTGAAGCTGTATTCCGGTGGGCGGCAGGATAGATACGGTCGAGTCCATGCGCCAATACGCCAACCGTTGGCAAGTTATATTTCAAAGCGTTACGATGCGCATAAATATCTACTCCATAAGCAAGTCCGCTGACAATCAGTACTTCCGGAAAAATGCTCGCCAAGTCGTGAATCAGTGTTTCAGTTTGCTTACGGCCATAATCCGTAATGCGACGGGTTCCGACTATACTAATTATTTTTGCACTATTCAAGTCGGCAGTCCCTTTATAATATAATACTACGGGAGCGTCCTGACATTCTTTCAGGCGTTTTGGATAACCGTCGCTCACAATGGTATGGACTGTTATCCTGTTTTTATCAACAAAGGTCAATTCTTTTTCCGCGCGGTGCAAGGCATCGGAACGCGATAACTCAATCTGTTCAGCAGTATGTGCGCCTATACCGGGTGTTTTCTCCAATAAAGAACGATTTGCCTTAAAGACTTCCGCCGCCGTTCCGAAATATTGCAACAAATGCCGCGACAGCACATCGCCAACGCCTTTCAGTAAGGTTAATCCAATCAAGTACAAACGTTCATCCATAATTATCCATCGCTACATTTTTTTTGTCGTACGTTCAGTGTATGTGTCCATCAATTTGTCAAAATATTCACCACGTGTTAGTTTACCGTTTTCAACAATTACACATTCAACAATTCCGGATGTAGCAAGTACCTGATCCGATCTTCTGTAAATATCCTGTTCAAATATGAGTTTTACCCCAACGCGACGCATATTCATACAGGACAAAAACTTGTCTCCGGTTCGTAATGCATGTTTGAACTTTATTTCAACTCTTGACACAAACGCGTCAATACCATTTTCATGCATCTGCTGAACATTCTCGCCTAAAGTCTCCAAAAACTCGTGGCGCGTATGTTCCATAAACCGCTGATAATTTGAATTATTCACAACTCCCTGCAAATCACATTCATAATCACGGACTTTCATTTCTAATTCGAAAATATAATTCTTCATATATATAGTTATGTAACGCTTTTGAGGCCAAAGATAGTCTTTATTGTTGAATATTGAAAATTGTCAGTTGAAAAGCAGCAATTCAATTTGAAACTACCAGCTTGTACATCCGATCGGATGGACGAATTTTTTCGGTAGTTTTGATAGAAAAATGTTCACTTTTCACTGTCTCGCAAACAGGCTTTCGTTCTACGTGTATTTCGTTGATCGTTTGAAAGACAGCGCCGGTCGTAGGCCCGGTAATAAGGATTTCGTCGCCTATCCGAAGAGAGCCGCTTTCCATTAAAAATTCTGCTACCTGAATATCATTGAAATAGTTGATACCCTTTGCGATATATTCTTTCCGCTTTGTAGCATGCGAGCCATAATGCGCGCTCCACTCTCCAAGACGCTGCCCCAAGTAATAACCATCCCAAAATCCGCGGTTGAAAACGGATTTCAGGCGCTCATCCCACGCTGCGATCTTTTCGTCCGAAAATGTGCCATCGCACCAAGCTTTAACGGCTTCTTTATAACAGGTTGTCACGATATGTACATATTCAGGACCGCGCGCACGTCCTTCAATCTTGAAAATGCGCACGCCTGCATCCATCATCTTATTTATAAAATGAATGGTTTTCAGGTCTTTCGGCGACATAATATATTGATTCTCAATCGCCAGTTCTATATCCGATTCTCTATCTTGCACTTTATAGCCACGACGACAAAGTTGCATACAAGTACCTCGGTTTGCCGATTCATTCATTTCATGCAGGCTTAGGTAACACTTTCCCGAAATGGCCATGCACAGTGCACCGTGACAAAACATCTCAATTCGTAGCAAAGCGCCTTTTGTACCTTTAATCTGTTGCGTATTTATCTCATTACAGATCGTGCGTACCTGTTCAAGATTCAATTCACGTGCAAGGACTGCGACATCGGCAAATCGGGCATAGAACTTTAACGCTTCCACATTCGCGATGTTAAGTTGGGTGGAAAGATGCACTTCCTGACCAGTTTGGTTTGCATACATCATAACAGCTACATCCGAAGCGATAATTGCAGAAATTTCGACCGCTTTGGCCGCGTGAATAATCTCGCGCATGAGAGATAAATCTTCGCCGTAAATAACCGTATTCACTGTCAAGTAACTTTTCACGCCATGCTCGCGACAAATATTGGTGATTTTTCGCAAATCGTCCATTGAAAAATTATTCGATGAACGCGAACGCATGTTTAGATGCTCAACGCCGAAATAGACAGAATCGGCCCCCCCCTGAATAGCCGCCATCAGCGATTCGTAAGTTCCGACCGGCGACATAATTTCAAAATCGTTTATAGAATAATCCATACAATTCATCAAAAAAACGCCTGCATAATTACTTGAAATAATAGAGGTTTACAATTAAATAGCCGGGAATGACCCGATGCAACTATATGGAATTAGATGGCTTTATCCAAAAACATCAATGATTGCCAAATATCGGGTATCCGGGCCAACGGGGCAAAGCGACAGATAACCTGAACGGATGAGATTATCTTCCAATACTAAGGGCGAGTCCGCACGCATTCGCTGATGCTCGCCGAATGCATTATATACATAAGTTACTGTTCGCAACATGCCTTGTGACATTGGGTGTATAAACTGGCGACTTATCTGCATGGCTGCCAGTCCGATGGTATAACGCAGGTTTAACTCTACAAACGGATGTACGGCATAATCTCCGTCTTCAGTATGATAGATAAACAAATCAACACCTAAATATCCGCAATAAGTATGTCCAATTACTTCGCACAAAACATGCCCGATCTGTTCTACCAGAAACAAATAATCTTCCGGCGAAATATATTCGTTCAGTCGTTGCAGCAGCATATCCTGTGTGCCCAACATACAACCTACAAATTGTCCCTGCGAATGAGTCTCAAAAATTGACAGGCCTAAGTGTTGAACATTTCCTTTCCCGTCCGAATAGAACTCTGCTGCGAAATCGAAAATTCGATTTAATGCAGGTTCGATACTTAACAAACCCTGTTTTTTTAGCGCGCTGCTAACCCAGCTAATCCCGCGTGTATCAAGTTTATTCTCATCAACCCAATAAAGTCCGCGACCGGATGATGAAAATGGTGTTTTTATTAGGTATGGCGGTGTATTTTTTACAATATAATCCTCCAATTTTTTTAAGTCCGAATAAAATTCAGGTAGCTTAATCTGTGGCGTGATGGGTATTGTATTTTGTAATTTTTCCAAGCATTTTGTCGACGTCCGACGATTAGTCAGCTCAACGTATTCTTCTTTCCATGCGGGAATTTCAATGCTCATTCCGGCCTGTTTGAGTTCTTTAAATGCATCTATACTGCGGGGAGAAATACCCCAGATATTTGCATTGAGTGGAGGAAGTTTAGGCTTTTCGCCTAACTTTTTTCGACGAAACAATTCTTTCATCATCAAATTCAAAATCATGGGAGACGACAATGATGAACGAAGTGTTTTAGGCAGGGATGCAATAAATTGTGATGCTTTTGGATTTCTGACAAGTGTGAAACTTCCTGCACCTCCATACCATACAGGAAACATTTCTAAATCGGTCGACATCTTCTGTACCGAGTAGGGGGGCGTATAGTGTGATTTTCCACATAAGATTTCCATCTCATGCCCCGGATTAAATAAATACAATTGTTGCATTAACTAATGGTTTTTTTATTCTAAATTTTCGTCAATTGCCTCTATCCTCTTCACAATGACTTCCATTTCTTTTCGTAAATCAGCAATTTTTCGATCCATTTCCTTAAGTAAACCGTCGCCTCCTTTTGAAGAAATGAAACCTACATTATTTTCATAGGTCTGAAGCTCATTCTTCATACGCTCGAAAGTGCGCATCAACTTATCCCGTTCGTTGTATAGTTTTTTTCCTGACGTTCCAATGTCTGTCAGGCTGGAACGGTACTGTTGAATCCGGCGGTCGCGTTCGTTTACTTTCAGTCGATCGAATTGTTTATCTACCACATCGCTGAAGGCTTTGTGAAGTCTGTCTTTTTCCCTAAAAGGAACATATCCAATCGAATTCCATTCGGCCAAATAACCCCTGAACAAAGTAAGTGCAGTTTCTTCGGGCAATTTTTTATCTATTGATTTTATTTTTTCTATTACAGCCTTCTTCAGATCCAGATTTGTTTGCTCTTCGGATTTCTGCGAAGAAGCCTCTTTGCTTTTTCGGTCAAAGAAATAATCGCAAGCTGCAATAAATTGTTTCCAAAGCGATTCCGAATACTTCCGTCCTACCGGTCCTACTGTTTTCCATTCATTTTGTAACTCAATAAACCTTTTTGTCGTTTCCTTCCAGTCAACACTTGTTTTCATTGATTCGGCTTTCTCAACAAGCGCTTTCTTTAATGCCACATTCCTGTCTAATTCTTTCCTCATAGATTTATAGAATTCGCTTTTTTTATTGAAATAATGATTGAAAGCCGTACGGAAGCGCTCAAATACCTTTACATTTTGTCTTCTTGTAGCAAAGCCTACCGTGCGCCATTTATTTTTCAAAGCGGTTACTACTTCGGTCTTTTTCTCCCAATCTTTTAATGTTTTAAGCGCATCAAAATCTATTGATTCCAGTTCCTTGCAAATTGATACTTTTAGTTCAAGGTTTTTTTCTGACTGTCCCTTCACATCATCAAAATGAGATTGATGTCTTTTCCTGATAAGGGTTGAGGATGCGTTGAAACGCTTCCATATCAATTCGCGCTGCTCTTTTGCGACATGACCTATTTCACGCCATTGCTGGTGAATCTTTTGAAGTTGATGAAAAGCAGAAATAACATCCGGATCAGCGGCAAGACGCTCAACTGTTTCGCATAAAACTGTTTTCATTTCCAGATTTTTCTTGTAGTCATAATCACGGAACTGATTGTTGATTTTTACTAAATCGTAAAATCGCTCATTATATAGTTGATAATTACGCCAAAGCTCTTTTGAATGTTCCTGTGGAATAAGTTTAATACCTTTCCATTTGCGTTGAATCTCACGAAACTCATTATACCTTTTGTTGAAATCATCCTGACTTTCCGTGAGTATTTTCATTCGCTCAATCAGATGTTGTTTTAAAATTAAATTCGATTCTTTTTGACGCTCTTCATCAGCCAGCATCGTGGCATATTTTTGTCTGTATTCAGCAATAAGTGTTTTCAATTGCGCTTCGGTATCATCTTGAGGTATCTCAAAATCCTGCTCTGATCCTCCCGCCTCAATAAATGCTTTCTTTAGCGTATCAGTCTCTTCACGGCGAATTTTGTAATAGGCTTGCTTAAGCGTATCTACCACATTACGATCATATTTTTGAGGCGTTGCAATAACAATTTTGAGATTTTCAAGAATATCCGATTTAGTAATTTCTTTTAAATCATTCTCAATAAGACGTTCTTCCATTACCTCTGCCGAATCAGGATTCGGTTCAGCATCAAACTCCGGTTCAGCATCAAACTCCGGCTCAACATCAAACTCCGGCTCAGCATCCAACTCCAGGTCAAATTCCGGTTCCAAATCGTCTTCCAATTCTTGTTCGGTTTCCCGATACGATTCGTATTCCAGCTCTTCACTTGCAACTTGCAACTCCCCTCTCGTCACTTGAATTGTATCCTCAGGTTCTTCATCTATTTCCAGCTTCGGTTTCGGTTTCGGCGTTACCGGTTCTTCTTCCTTTAGGGTAGTATCCTGAGATGATGCTACATCCGAGATAACTTCTTCCGTCATGTCACCTGCTTCTGAAGCTGTTTCTGACTGAAAAAATTCTATTGCGGGAGCCAAATCAACTTCCGGAATAGTTTCTTTATTTGTAACCATGCTCTTCGGCTGTACTTCCACTTCCGATGCTGTTTCTAACGGGTTATCACCCGTGTCTTGAGATGTTTCCAATTTACCTGTTTTTGTCATCAGAATTTCACTTTCAATAGGTAAATCCTTTTCCTGATTGTCAATCATAACCTTTTTTATTAATAATCATATGGGGAATCCCCCTCTATAAAAGTTACAAAATAAAGAGTATTTTTCTGCATTTCCAAAAAAAAAACAAAAAAAAACTTGATAATTTCCCGTTCATATTTGCATTTACGTGATTAGTAATGATTTAAGTGTAAAATAAAAAAATCCCGGAACTCACGTTCGGGGATTTTCAGTAATGAATAATGAATAACGTTTAGCATTATGCTCTAGCTCTTGGGGGTTGCCCAAGTTTACCGCATAGAAGCCTTAATTAACCACGTCGGAAAAGACGCATAACCAATTGCCCTATCAGTGTATAGAGTTCATTCTTTACACAACCGGCTTTCAGTTCAATAAGTAGATTTGAAGTGATTTTGTAACAACACATTGCCAAACTTTATTCCTTCTTCATCCGAGATATTGAATGCAAAGAAACATACTTTTTTTGTATCATGCAAATAAAATTCATTTTTTTTTATTTTTTTTTCTGTTAAAATTATCATCCAAATGATTATTAGGTATTTATAAATTTCATTATGCGCTCCTAAAAAAAAGATAACATGCTGCGTTCTTTACTAAAAATTATCGTTTCTTCAAGTCCTTTTTTCAGGTTATATTGAGGGATAAATCCAAGGTCGATGTGTGTTTGTTCTGTTTCACAAACCCAGTTTCGCTGTTTAAAAATTTTATATTTGTCCGTATTGAGCGTCATGGTCTTATTGAATATTTTTCCCGTCATTTCTACACAGAAAAAAACTAAATAGCACATCCACAAAGGAATACGCAAATTAATGACAAATCGTTTGCCAAGTATTTTTTTTACAATTCCAACGAATTCATAGTCGTCATACGCATCGCCGTCTGAAACAAAATAGGTTGAATTTTGCGCAGACGGCTTTTCAATTGCGAGGAATGTGGCAACAGCCAAATCTTTAACATAAACAAATGTGAACCGCTGCGGTTTTATGCCGACCTTAAGATCGAATCCGGCATTGATACTTTTAATTTCCATCAGGTATTCTTTGTCGCCAGGACCATAAACGCCTGTTGGACACAGAATTACATAGGGGAAATGTGTTTGTGCTTTCGTAAATAGTTCTGCCTGGAGTTTACTTTTACCGTAAATAGAATCAGGTTGTTGTTTGTCGTTTATCCGAATGGGTATCAACGAATATTCATTGACAGGCCCATAACTGCCCAAACTGCTCATTAACAAAAATTTTGCCGGTTTGCATTCGGCTGCTGCTAACGATTCTATAAGTATGTGCGTATAATGAGCATTCACCGTATAATAATCTCCCAAATGTAGTGCCTTTGTTATGCCTGCATTATGGATTACATAATGCCATGCGCCCGAAACAGATACCACTTCCTGCAATTGCTTTATCAAAGCATCTTTGTCATCATATTTCAAATGAATAAAACGAATACGCTCGTCCTGTAAATTTTCAAGCGAACTGCTCGCACGTATACCGGCCCACACATCGTATCCGCGTTTCAAAGCCTCCTTCACTAAAAAACCGCCAATAAACCCGCTTGCCCCGGTTATTAAAACCCGCTTATTCATTCGTAATACGTAATTCGTAATTTTCAAAAAGTGTGCTTTTTGAGCACCCTGTGGGGGAAATCACCATGTTTCACTACTTCAATCGGACATGAAAACGTCATATCAAGCCATTCGTCGGATAGTTCGGTTCCAGGATGATAATGAAGCGTTTCATTGACGCAAGCCACATTCTTCACCATAGAAAGTAAGGTGCCAACATCGTGCGACACAAGGATGATAGCCGTATCTTTATTGATCTCACATAGTAATTCAAAAAACTGCGATTCAAATTTTTTATCTACATACGTGTTCGGTTCGTCAAGGATAAGCAACTGCGGATGCGAAACAACAGCGCGCGCTAACAGTACACGCTGGAGTTGTCCGCCTGAAAGTTCGCCGATAGCGCGTTCGGCAAACGATTCGAGACCTATCTGAGCGACCATCCGGCGTATACGCTCCTTTTGTTCAGACGAAAAGTTTCTGAATCGGGGTTTTTCACTTGTCAGACCGGACGCCACGACTTCGTAAACCGAAATCGGAAAATGCTTGTCAATCGGATTAATCTGCGGAAGGTAGCCGATCTTCAGTGACGAAACAGGAGCGCCCTGATCAAAAAATGAGATTCTGCCCGAAACAGGCTTCATCAATCCCAAAATGACCTTCAATAATGTTGTCTTTCCGCCTCCATTCGGACCGATAATACCCAAAAAATCGTCCTTCCATACACAAAGTGATACCTCCTTCAAAATAATCGCCGTATCAAACGATACGGTGACATCTTTTATTTCAATCAACTTTTCCATCTGCAACCAACGCTTTTGCAATTCTTTTCATTTGTATGTCCCACTGTTGATCCAGCGGATTAATCATTACAATTCGCGCGCCTGTTTCCTTTGCAATCTGCTCCGCATAATTGCGATCAAATTCCAATTGCACAAAAATGACTTTTATTTGCGCTGACCGAATATCGTCAATCAACCTTTTCAATGTGGCCGGCGAAGGGTCTTTCCCGTCTTCTTCGATACTGTATTGAATCAGATTAAATTCTTTTGCAAAATATGTCAACGCCGGATGAAAAATAGCAAAACCGCGACATGAAAGTGTATCCAACTGCCGGTGAAGCTCACATTCCAATTGCTCCAATTCACTCATCAGTCGTTGATAATTCGACAGATAGTAGTCCGATTTGGAATGATTCATTACTGACAGCGCCCTATAAATATTTTTCGACATCACTTTTGCACCTGTAAAGGAGGTCCAGATATGCGGGTCGTGACTATGACGATGACTATGGCTTTGCGAATCATGCAAGTCGTGGTCCTCACATAAGTCGTCTATATCTTTGTCAAGACTTTCCGAAATATCAAACATATATGTATCCGGATTGTTCGCATGTAATGACTTGATGATCGCCTGTTCAAGGCTGAGCCTATTGATATAAAAAAAGGCTTCGCTCTTACCTACCTTCATCATTTCGCTTAATGAAGGATCGTAGGTTTCAGGTCCTCGACCGGCAGGAACAATTGCAAAAAAGGCGTAGTCATCACCTGCAATTTTCCTGCCAAAATAGCAAAATGGGTCGATTGAAACGGCAATTTCTTTCTTTTGCCCGCCCACCGATTCTTTCCTTTGGCCTCCGCAATTCACAAATAAGAAAGAAAGAGCAAGGCAAACGGCCAGTTCTTTTAACAGTCTTTTTTTTCCAAGATAATGAACAGGGTATAAAACGGCAAGAAAGCCCAATAAAATAACTGTTATGAAGACGATTAGAACATCCGGCCACTCTACTTTCACCGGATAGGCGTCCATAATAAACATGCCGGGCGCTTCGCCTAACTTGATAAGCCCAGCATATTGTTGCAAAAGACACAAACCGATACCAATGACAACGCCAATCAAGGCGCCTAAGACGGAAATCATCCATCCTTCAAAAAGAAATATCCTGTTAATAAGTCGGTTATCAGCGCCCATGCTTCGTAATTTTTCCACATCATCCTTTTTTTCAATCATGAGAATGGCAAGCGAACTTAATACATTAAACAACGCCAACGCCAAAATAAAGCATAACATTAAAAAGGATACCCATTTTTCGACTTGAATGATCTTAAACAACGCCTCCTGCTGTTCATACCTGTCTTTAACCGTAAATCCGTCGCCAAGCAACTGGCGTATCTTTTTTTGTACTGACGCTACATCGGAACCGAGTACAAGTTTTATTTCAAGTGCGCTTACCTCCTTTTCGTAGTCGAGCATTTTCCGCATCAGATCAATGGATACCAACATAAAACCCTCATCATATACCGGTTGATCAACCTGATAAATGCCGCCAATATACACATATTCATTGGATGCATAGGACATGGGGTTTGCCGGATTATAAACGCTCAAACGGTCAGGCAAATATATCTCAGCCGGAAAGGCAAAAGCGGCATTGACGCCAAGCGTAAAGGCTAACCCCCGGCCAAGCAGGGCATAATTAAAATCGTTTTCTGCCAAAATAAACTTTCCGTCAATAATAGCCGAATCGATGAGCGCCAAATGACGAAAAGTAGAATCCACGCCTTTCAATATGGATATATCCTGTCGCTCGCCATAACGAATCAGCGCCGTTTCCTGCAGAACACCGCAATATTGCTGTATTTCAGGCAATGCACACACTTTCACCATCGCGTTGGTGGTAGGATCGAAAACTTTGCTCTCAACCGCAGCAATTTTCAAATCGGGATCGAATAAGCTGAAAAGCAACGAAGTCTGACCTTTAAAGCCATTTAATACCGATAGGATGCAAATCATGGCAATAGTAGCTACGGCAATACCGCATACGGATATAGTCGAAATAATATTGACGGCATGATGCGTTTTCTTCGCAAATAAATACCTGCGCGCAATGTAAAGAGCTAAATTCAATCGTTTACAGTTTCAGAAGTTTATCTATATTCTCCACATAGTCAAGCGAATCATCTAAGAAGAAAACAAATTCGGGAATACGGCGCAACTGTGTTCTAACAATTTGTCCGAGATCATACCGGAGCGTCCTTTTGTTCTTTTCTATCGTCGCAAGCAGTTCTTTTCCCTTTTCGGAAGGGAAAATGCTTAGGTATACTTTTGCCATACTCAAATCAGGACTTACATGTACCGTACTGACCGAGATCAGCGTGCCGTGCGTCATCGCCGTCTGTTTTCGAAATAGTTCGCCAAGTTCTTTTTGTAATAATCTTTCAATCTTACTTATTCGTTTTCCTTCCATCTTCTTTTAGTTCAATAATTCCGCAATCCTGTTTATCAATCCCTCAAAGTCTGTCTGGTTAAAACCAATGGTTGCATGAACGATCTTGCCGCCTCTATCAATAAGATAATTGCGCGGGATGAAACTTTTGGCATACGAATCATATACTTTCTTGTCCGGATCGAGCGCCACCGGAAAGACTATGCCGTCTTCCTTAAGCTGGTTCATCTTTTTTTGAACCGTTTCAAACGTCTCTTCACGCGACACCGGAATAAAGACAAAATCCGCTTTCCCCTCAAAACGTTTGATGATCTTTTCCGGTATCTCATTAAATTCCTGCATACAGGGACCGCACCAGGTAGCCCAAAAATTAAGCAATACGACTTTCCCCTTTTTGTCAGAAAGTTTAAACGAACTGCCGTCGAGCATGTTTACTGTGAAATCAGGGGCTATATCGCCGACTTTTACGATCGATTCCGCTTCTAATTCGCTTTGAGAATTTGTTTCGCTACTCTGCGCATGTGCGATTGTGGCTGAAAAAAAAAGCGTAAACCCCGTTAGAAAGATAATAATTTTTTTTGCTTTCATATTCTGAATATTAGTCATACGCGTGTAAAGATACTGATAATTTTTCGTTTCACCATAGAAAAAGTCATTTTTTCCAGATCAAGGTCAGTCCGTCGCGTACAGGAAGTATCACTTTCTCAACGCGATCATCACTTTTAATCTTCTCATTAAAGGCAAGTATTCCCTGTGTCTGTTTATCTGCAACAGCCGGACCTTCATCTAAAACTTTGCCCGACCATAATGTGTTGTCTGCCAAAATCAACGCGCCTGATGGAAGAAACGGGAAAATAAGATCGTAATAGTCACAATAATACCGTTTATCTGCGTCCAAGTAAACCATTTCAAAGGTTTCATTGAAAGTAGGAAACGCCGTTTTGACATCATCCCAGAATATGCGTATTTTATCTTTGTGAGGTGAATTCTCAATGTACGTCATTGTAAACGTCTGTAATTCATCATTTTTTTCAACCGTATAGATCAGTGCATCCTCATCCAGCCCTTCTGCGATACAAATCGTTGCATATCCGGTATAGGTTCCTATTTCCAGTACACGTTTAGGTCGCTTCATCCGGCAGATCATTTTGAGCAGCCGTCCCTGCAAGTGTCCGGCAATCATGTGAGGGTGCGTCAGTTTCACATGTGCATCGCGATAGATGGCAGCTAATAATGCGCCTTCTTCATCTATATGTCCAAGTATATATTCCTCTATCGATTGCATGAATAACTGACTTGTGAAATTAATCATTTACCGCCGCTGCTATGGCCAACCTGTACGAATCCAAGCCAAACCCTGCAATGACGCCTTGGCAAACCGCCGTGAGCATGGAGTGATGGCGAAATTCTTCACGCGCGTGTACATTAGTAATATGTACTTCTATCACTGGCGTCTTTATTGCCTTTATGGCATCGCGCAATGCAACGGAAGTATGCGTATAGCCGCCTGCATTC
>Ga0082212_10001562_pt1 | contig 33861 bp, 26 predicted proteins | sample TergutNt197P3_FD_71548 | JGI IMG/M metagenome (GOLD analysis project Ga0082212, IMG submission 71548) | Neocapritermes taracua P3 segment gut microbial communities from Petit-Saut dam, French Guiana - Nt197 P3 | ecosystem: Host-associated > Arthropoda: Insects > Digestive system > Gut ... | reverse complement strand
AGTTGACGCAGCGATTGCGCAACAGGGGGTATGATTGCGCGTCGATCGTCAGCCTGGAGGTTAGCAGATACACACCGACAGGCAACGTATATAGCGTAACAGCCACGGACGCAAACGGTACATCGTGGGTGTTCTCGCGCAGAGACAGGCTGATCCCGGTATTCGGGCTGCAATCGCAGCGCTTCAATATAGGGGGCGCATTACCTTCCGGGGGAGGTATATACGCCAACGACCCCGCGAAGGTTCTCGACTCCGCAGCTCCGTATTACGCGATAGACAGTAACAGCAACGTGTCTTCCGTTAAGGACCCGGTGATGTACGCGATCACCGGCGACGGGGACGTCGGAATAGTCAGCGGTGAAGGCGGCACAAGCTCTGGCGGCAACGGCATGATCAACGGCGTGTTCACTTTTATTGGCAGGGGACGCGGGCATCATGTCGGGATGAGCCAATGGGGCGCGTATTCCATGGCGGAGTACCATGGTAAGAGTTATGTGGACATTATCAAGTTCTACTATACAGGGGTTGATGTGGGTTAGACGTTAGGAACTGGGAGTTAGGGGTTAGGGACCTTACTCGCGCCTAGGGGAAGAGGGAGAGTTGTTAAAGAGTGATTTTTTCTTTGAGTTACCGCAGGAGCTGATCGCGCAGACGCCTGCTGATCGGCGCGAGCAGTCGCGGCTCATGTGCCTTGACAAGTTGACAGGTTGTATATCGCACAGGTATTTTTATGAGTTGCCGGAGCTGCTGCGCGCCGGCGACTGTCTTGTTTTGAACGATACACGAGTGCTGCCCGCGAGGTTGTTTGGGCGCGAGGGGGCTGGGTCCAGGGATCAGGGGACGGGAGTTGCGAATACTCGCGTCATTGAAGTAGTGCTGCTGCGGGATTTGGGCGGCGACGTATGGGAGTGCATGACACGGCCGGGCAAGAAAACGAAAGCCGGGACTAGGCTTGCGTTCGGGGATGGCGAGCTTACGGCTACAGTTTTGGATATTGCGGACGGCGGGAACAGGCGCATCAAGTTTGAATATACGGGCATATTCATGGAAGTCCTCGACCGCCTGGGGGAAATGCCGCTGCCGCCATATATTCACGAGAAGCTGGAAGACAAGGAACGATACCAGACAGTTTACTCCCGCGCTATTGGCTCTGCAGCGGCGCCGACAGCCGGGCTGCATTTTACAAGAGATCTGCTTGATGAAGTTGAAGAGCGGGGCGTGCGAATATGCTACGTGACGCTCCACGTGGGCCTAGGCACGTTCCGACCTGTTCGCGCCGACAAGATAGACGAGCACAAAATGCATGCTGAATACTATATTATGCCGGATGAGACAGCGGAAGTGATAAATCAAACACGAGCTGAAGGCGGGCGCGTAATAGCGGTCGGGACGACGTCCTGCCGCACGATCGAGTCGTGCGCGGACGATGCGGGGCTGGTCAAGGCGGCTTCCGGGTTCACAGATATCTTCATTTACCCCGGTTATAAGTTTAAGTGCATGGATGCGTTGCTGACAAACTTCCATCTGCCGGAAAGCACGTTGATCATGCTTGTATCCGCGCTCGCGGGGCGAGAGAATGTTCTGAACGCCTACAGCGAAGCGATGCAAAGGCGGTACAGATTTTTTTCGTTCGGAGACTGCTGCTTTATTTATTAATTTTTATGCCAAACATATTGGAATGAGAGGTGGACGGAATAATTCTGATCAAGAACGCGCGGACGCCCGGCGAAGTGGACATAGAATGCGATATTCTTGTCAAAGACGGCAAAATTTCGTCTGTCATGAGGGATATCCGGCAGGCGAACGATATGACGGTCGTTGACGCTGCCGGATGCGTTGCAGCCCCGGGGCTTGTCGATATGCATGTGCATTTCCGCGACCCCGGCATGGAGTACAAGGAAGACATACTTACGGGCGCCGCTGCTGCGGCTGCGGGCGGCGTTACGACATGCTGCTGCATGCCGAATACGCTGCCGGTTGCGGACAATGCGGATGTTATTGAGTACATTCTGAAAAAAGCGAAGAGCGCGCCTGTTACGGTGCTGCCGTACGGCGCTGTCACGCATGGGCAAAGCGGCAGGGAGTTGACGGACTTTGCCGCGCTAAAACTCGCCGGGGCGGCCGGGCTGTCAGACGACGGCAACCCCGTCCAAAGCGCTGAAGTGATGAGACTTGCAATGCGCTCAGCCCGTGGTGCGGACATGCTGCTTATATCCCACTGTGAAGACGCCGATATGGTACGCGATTTTGCCGTCAATGAGGGCAGGGTCTCCGCAGAGCTCGGGATACACGGGCGTCCTGCTGTCGCGGAAGAGATAATGGTCGCGCGGGACGTTATGCTGGCTGCGGAGACAGGTGCGAGGGTACACATCGCGCATGTCAGCACAGCGCGTTCCGTTGAAATAATCCGCAGAGCAAAAGAAACGGGCATTAGAGTAACCGCCGAGACCTGCCCGCAATATTTTGCGCTCACTGAGGAAGAGATAGCTCGCCTTGGCTCGCTCGCCCGCGTGAACCCGCCTCTGCGCACCGGGCAGGATGCTGACGCGATAATAGCGGGCCTTGCCGATGGCACGATCGACGTTATAGCGACAGACCACGCGCCGCACTCCGCCGAAGAGAAAAGCAAGCCGCTTGTACAAGCGCCCAGCGGCATGATAGGGCTGGAAACGTCTCTGGGACTCGCTCTGACGTTCCTGTACCACACTGGTAAGCTAGGTATGGATAAGCTTATGCAGCTCATGTCGGTAAATCCGGCGCGGATACTCGGGCTGGAAGCCGGAACTCTCAATGAGGGCGCGGCGGCGAACATAGTTATTTTTGACCCGCATGAGGAATGGACCGTAGACCCCAACCGCTTCAAATCAAAAGCCCGCAACACCCCCTTTGCCGGGCTGAATCTGCGCGGAAAGGTCAAGTATACAATTTCTAGTGGTGAAATTGTATACAGGGATTAGGGGGTAGAGACTAGAGATTCCGGGTCAAGCCCGGAATGACGTGAGGACGAGAGGTTAGGAGGAAAACAGAGTGTCATTTGATAGATTGCAAGAGAGAATCGACGAGATGAAGAACCCGACGGTGGTTGGTCTGGACCCGGCTATTGAGCATATTCCGCCGCAGATAATGGAAAAACATATCAGGGGGAAAGGCGAGACGTTGGAAGCGGCTGCCGGCGCTGTTGCGGAGTTCAACACCGCGCTTATCGATGCGCTATGCGATATCGTTCCGGCAGTCAAGCCGCAGCTTGCGTATTACGAGGCTCTGGGGCCGGAAGGGATAAGCGCCCTGCGGATGACATGCGGCTACGCAAAGAGCAAGGGCATGTACGTTATTTGCGACGGGAAACGCAATGATATAGGATCGACTGTCGAAGCCTATAGCGCAGCATATCTAGGCGAAGTGAAGGTCGGCGATACACTGCTGCGCCCGTTTGAAGCGGATGCGCTGACGGTAAATGCGTATTTGGGGTCGGATGGGATAAAGCCTTTCCTGAAGACGGCTGTGGAATATGACAAGGCGATATTTGTTCTTGTAAAGACTTCTAACCCTTCTGCATGGGAGTTTCAGGATGTGTTTATCGACGAGCGGAGGCTGTATACGGCTGTCGGCGACTTTATGGAGGAGCTTTCGCTCGACACGATAGGCAAGTATGGCTATTCCCGCGTTGGCGCGGTCGTCGGGGCGACATACCCGGAGGAGGCTGAGTCGCTGCGCGCGAGGCTGAAGCACACGTTTTTCCTTGTTCCCGGCTACGGCGCGCAGGGCGGCGCAGCCAGCGCAGCAGCGCTCGCATTTGACGAAAACGGGCGAGGCGCGATCGTCAACTCCTCGCGGGCCATAATCGCCGCATGGAAAAAGACCAGCGGCGACTTTGCAGCCGCCGCCAGAGACGAAGCGCTGAAAATGCGTGATGAGCTTAGGGCTTGTTTGGGATAAGTATTTTATGGTATACTACCGTAAATCAAAAATGAATATGTAATTGAGTTAGAGGAGACGCGCGATATGAACGAAGTCATTAAGGCGATCAAAGAACGTTATTCCTGCCGCGATTTCAAGGCTGCCCCGCTGACAGACGAGCAGGTCAATGCGATAGTCGAAGCTGCGCTAGCGGCGCCAAGCGGGATGAACCGCCAGCCTTGGCATGTTATCATGGTTACGGATAAAGCGCTCATCGAAGAAATGGACGCGGAAGGCATGGGCATGCTTGCGGCTGCCGAGGACCAGTCCGGATATGAGCGGATGATGGCGCGCGGGGGAAAGCTGTTTTACGGAGCACCGTGCATGGTGCTCGTGACAACGGACGGCGAGGCTGCTATGGACGTCGGGATACTCAGCGAGAATGTGGCGCTTGCCGCGCATTCTCTGGGGCTCGGAACCTGCATTGTCGGAATGGCCGGGCTGCCGCTGGGCGGGGCTCACGGGGAAGATTACAAAAAGCGCTTAAAATTCCCGAGCGGACATATTTTCGGCATCGGCATCCTCGTAGGTATACCCAACACGGGCAAAGAACCTCATGAACTGGATATGGGGAAGGTCAGCTATGTCAGTGGCTAGTGGCTAGTGGTTAGGGCTCAGGGCTCAGGGGTCAGGAGTCAGATCAGAGTTAAGATGGAAGAGATAAGAGAAAAGCTTTCGTCTCTGTCAGAGACCGGAGGGGGTATCGAGCCAAAATAAATAAGGCTCGTATCTAGGGGGAACTGGTCCCCCATGGAAGGCGCGACAGTTGGAAATTAATTGGTGCAAATGTATTCTCCGCAGAGAATACTCGCGCCTAGAGTGTAGAGTGTAAAATCAGGAGTTTGGATGAGAGAGCATACGCAGGATGGAATAAAGCGCGGCGGGCTGCTGTCCGGAAGAGGCAGGATTGCGGCGCGTTTTCGCAGCGTTACTATTGCGTTGTTTCTTGTCGCGTTTGTAGTGATAGCCCTGGTAATGGTCCTCGCTTTTAACAATGTCATCGCCACACTGTCTTCGGAGTATGCCGGGAGGTATGCCGTCAGTTCCGCGGAAGCCCTCAGCGCGCATATCAGCAGGGAAATAGGACTTGTTTCGAAAGCGGCGCGCTCGGCGCATGTGATCGAATGGATGCTCGATGAGTATGACACGGAAAAGCTTGAACTCGCGTACGAGGAGCTTGAGGCCATCGAAAGAGAGCTGTACAGCTACAACTTATATGTAGGCGTTGAGAAATCGCGCAACGAGTACAGGGTCGAAAACGCGCGGCCATCGGACCGTTTGCGGTATGTCAGAGCGCTCGATATAAACGACCCGGAATACATCTGGTATTTCGACTGTATTTATTCGGAGCATGATTATATGATAAGCGTCGGCATAGACGACGTGATGCAAAGGAAGCGGGTCTGGCTAGACTATAAAGTGATGTATGAGGGCAAGCCAATCGGCGTGATATGCACCGGGCTGGAGTTTTCCCATGTGACATGGGAGCTGTTCTCGCAGTTCGAGAATGACAATACACGCGGCTTGATAATTGACGAAAAGGGCGTCGTGCATATCGACAGCGCCCTTATGAAAAGCAGCGACTTCCTGTTCAGCGATTACGAGAAGCAGATCAGCGATGATTTCTCGGACGCCGTCCTGCTCGCGGATATAGAGAGTTTTCTCAACGGGATCAGCGGGTACTTTACTTCGGAGTCTGCGTCGCTGGCTTTTGAACTGACAGGCGAGTCGTACAAGAATATGACAATAACGCCGATCAGGTACACGGGTTGGTCGGTCGTGATACTCTCCGGGGCGATGTCGCGTTATAACATTTCTCTTTTCATCCCGGTTTCCATAGCAGTCCTGCTCCTTCTGCTTGCATTTACGTTTGCGGTCATTGCAGTGAACTCAAGGCTGATTTTCCTGCCTATCGGCAGGCTGAGCCGGAGCTTGCCGCAGCTCGAAAAAAGCCTGGAGGCGCATATCTACGGCGTCGAGCGGGATGACGAGATCGGCGAGCTTTCACGCACGATACGTGACTTGTTCACAAAAGCCAATGTCGACGCCTTGACGGGTATCCATAACAGACGGTACATCGAGAACAACCTCGCGCAGACGATGGAGTTCCTGTCGCGTTCGAACGGCGAACTAAGCGTGCTTATGATGGACATAGACTTTTTCAAGCGATACAACGATACGTACGGCCACGACCGGGGTGACATGTGCCTCAAAGCCGTGGCGGAATCGCTGGCGAACGGTGTTTCAAGGTCAAACGACTTTGTTGCGCGGTACGGCGGCGAAGAGTTCCTCGCCGTCCTGCCGAACACGGACGAGACAGGCGCGCGCGCAATTGCGGAAAAACTGCTTGAGAATGTACGGGCGCTGGATATTCCGCACGCCGGGAACGACGCGGCTCCATGCGTGACGGTTTCCATCGGCGTGGCTACCGGCGCTGTGGAGTTCACTCAGAACCAGGACGAGTACGTAAAACGCGCAGATCAGGCCCTGTACATGTCTAAGCAGAGCGGGAGGAACAAATATACTTATTTGAAATTGGATAATAGTGGCTAGTGGCTAATGGCTAATGGCTAATGGCTAGTGGCTAACGGCTAGCGGATGGCCGCCAGGCACTTGGTACTCAGTTACATTTTGCTGTAGAGATCTTCCAGCATGTCTATGAATGCTCTTAGCGCGGTTTTTAACTCATCGGCACTGCCGGACTTGACGATTTTTCGCAGCTCGGCGCTGAAGCTGTCGGTGATGTTTTTTATTTCTGCTTGAAGGCGCGGCGGCTCTGGTGATACGGAGCCCGCTGCGCTATTGCGTTCAGGCGCGTTCAGATCGAGCAGCTTCTTGTCGTATGCGCCCTCTTCGATTTGCTGCGCAATATCGGCGATGAACTCCTTCGGCTTGGCTGACAGCGCTTCCAAGGCCTGTTTGCCGATGTTTACATCCCCCGAGAGCACCATCTTCTTGGCTGCCGGCGAAGTGCTGCCTATGGCTTCGATGGCGTCTGAGACCTTGGCGTCGCGCCTGATCGTCTTGGGCGCAACTTTGTACTGCTCGGAAAGCTGTATTGCTGTAGAGTTTTGCTGGTGGTCATTTTGACCACTAGCACTTTTTGCGGTGTACTGGTTGTGCACGCCTTGTACTGATTTTGCCGCCGCGTAGTGCAGGCCGCGGAAATGTGCCAGCTGGATCGGCGAGAGATTACGCCGCGACACCTGGGTGGAGATTATCCAGATCAGCGCTTCTTCCCTGGAGCCAAAGTCCTTGTTGATGGTAGTGAAGGGGATATCGTGTTTTTTGCAGATCTCATAGCGGTTGTGCCCGTCGATTAGGATGTTTTCCCATAGTACGAGGGAGTCCCTGCACCCGTTTTTGAGGATGTTTTCTTCAAGTAACTCGAAGGTTGCCCTGCCAAGTTCGGGTAAAAGATCCCTGAACTCAGCGTCGATTATTATCGTCTGCATCATGGCCACTCCTTGCCCGGAACTGCGGTATCAGGCGCTGCGCTGTATCCGTGTCCGCGCGCTCCGGCGAATACTCGGCTTGGGTTACCGCTGAGGGCACTTTTGCCGTAATACTAGCATAAGGCTTCAAGCAGCTTGAAGGTCAATAGGGTTTTTGGAATTTTTGTTGTAGAAGTAAGGGGGCAGGAGGCAGCGGTAATGGAAAAAAGCAGTATTTAGCTAAAAGGTAGCAAAAATTAAAAAATTCATTTGACAAAGGCTGCGATTTATGGTAAAACAACTCTACGGGAACATGCGCGAAATAAGGAAAAATGCTTAACTTCCAGATGGAAAACTCCGATAACTTAGATATATGGGGTAAACCGTCTGTTTCTAGCACTCAAAACCATAACCTTTAAGCCGCTTTAAGGCGGCAGGAAAACAGTCATATCACCCTGAACGGGATGCGCGCCCCGGAACGGGTTTATGAGATATAGCAACCGAGGAGAAAGGAAACTCCCGGGAAAAATTGAAAGGAAGCGAAAACTATGCGTATTCAAAACAACATTACAGCTATCAACGCGCATCGCAACTACGGCATCAACTCGTCCGGCATTGCGAAAAACATCGAGAAGCTGAGCTCCGGCTACCGCATCAACCGCGCCGGAGACGACGCGGCGGGTCTCGCGATTTCTGAGAAAATGCGCGCCCAGATCCGCGGCCTGACCATGGCTTCAAAGAACAGCCAGGACGCCATCTCCCTCGTGCAGACGGCGGAAGGCGCGCTCCAGTCGGCGCATAACATCCTGCAGAGGATGCGCGAGCTGGCAGTCCAGTCGGCCTCCGACACGAACGAGACCACCATCGACCGCGCTGCGCTGCAGCAGGAGTTCAAGCAGCTAGTCGCTGAAATCGACGACACCGCTGCGAAGACGAAGTTCAACGATCAGGCTCTGATCGATGGAACATTCGCTAAACAAATTACCGGAGTTACGCTTTCAGGTACAGATTCAGTTTCATATGTATCCTTTGCGTGGGCGAACGACAGAGTACTGACAGGCACGTATGTCATCACATTCACAAGCATACTTTCCAAGGGTGGATGCAGCATGGTTTCGGGTGTTGGAACTGAGACTAAGTCTTTTGTCGTTACCACCAAGGGCGGCTCGGTCACTGCTGCGTTTTCCGGCATTGATGTTGTTGGCGAAAAGTACAATGGTGTTTGGAATGTCATTGTCAGCGGCGGAAAGGTCAGCGCTGAGAACCTGCGTACCGGCGAGATAATCACTGCCGAGCTTGCAGCGCTAACTGGCCCAAGCGATCAAAAAGACATTGCGCTGGGACCGTTGGGCGTTATCAAGCTCACTGCGTCCAGCTCTATCCCGGTAGATGATACGGATTATCTTAATATTTCCGGTCAGTTCGTTGTAACCGGGGCAGTTGACGCTCGCGAGGATATTTATAAACAAGTAGCTATGCTCAATGAAGGTGAGCAAATTGTTGTCGAGACAGGGCAGAGCGTGCTCAACTTCAAGAGCGGGGGCATTGCTGTAAACCTTAAGGATGCAATTATTGCTGAGTCTAAGTGCGATATAACTGGTCAAACTGCTGTCCTGTTGGCTACAATTACTATTGAAGTAACAAAGAATGACGGCAAGGCACTCGTGATACAGACCGGCGCTAACGAAGGCGACGAACTTGCTATCAACCTCGGCAAGATGGATGCGTACACGCTTGGCGTGGCAAGCGCAAACATCTCCAACCGTATGGATGCAAAGGTTGCTATCACACAGGTGAACACCGCGCTCAACATCGTCTCTACACAGCGCGCAGCGCTCGGCGCCCTCCAGAACAGGTTGGAGTTCAAGATCTCGAACCTCGATATCGGCGCAGAGAACCTGCAGGCTGCAGAGAGCCGCATCCGCGACGTAGACATGGCCAAGGAGATGACGGCCTTCATGAAGAACAACATCCTCTTCCAGGCCTCCACCGCGATGCTGGCGCAGGCGAACGCACTCCCGCAGGGCGTCCTCCAGCTCCTCGGCTAAACCGCTTTTTTAGCGAACGAGTTTCATTTACGCCGCCTGATGCGGTGTACAACGCCACAGCATATGTGGCGCGCCGCAAAGGCAGCGGCGTAAAAGAGATAAGCGCGCGCGTAATCCCCGGGCTGCAAAGCCCGGGGATTTTGTCGGAGTGGGTGTATAAAAATTCTTGCTTGGCAATTAATTCTCTAAATGGTAAAATATAAGAGCAAATAGAGGGCGAGGCGGTTAGCAACATCACGTGAAAGCGAGATGAAGCGTATGCGAATAACACTTCATGTTGGAATCTTTACGATTACAATAATAGTGAAACGCAGAAGCCGCCCCCAGCCAAGGTAAGCGGCTTCTTCAATGAAGCAATAAACCTTCTGGGCTAACCGCCTTGAAAGGAGGTTTGTGCTCTCTGTTTGCAGGATAACACAGGAAACATGTGTTGTCAACACCATATGTCTGGGAGTGTGAATGCAATGGATGCTGCAACAATGATTGTGAGGGGAGAAGGAAACGGGGCATATGAAATTAAGGTGTTACTAATAGCGCTTGCGAAAATCGTCAGAAAAGCCGACAATATCAAGGAAATCTATGAGGCACTCGAAGAAATGGCAAATGCTGAGGGCATAATTCTAAAGCCAATTGAAGATAATGCTGAAGAATAGTGTAAGAAAAAGGCAGATAACAACACAATCAGGAGTAAAGTATGGCAAAGAGTAAAGGAAAACGCACATACCACCGCCCTGCGGTACAAAGAAACTTTACATCAAAACCGCTGCGGGTATCGCAGTGCATGATAGTAAAAAACGAGGAGAAGAACATCGAAAAAGCACTGTCGTGGGCAAAGAAAATAGCTTTTGAGCAGATAGTCGTGGACACCGGCTCAACAGACAGGACGGTCGAAATAGCTGAGAGCATGGGTGCGAAAGTCTTCCACTTTGAGTGGATAAGCGACTTTGCCGCCGCAAAAAATTACGCTATCGAGCAAGCCACAGGTAACTGGATAGCATTCCTAGACGCAGATGAGTATTTCCCTGACAAGGATGTGGACACGCTGACGATACTGCTCAAGCAAATAGAGAACGACCAGACACTTCGTAAGATGAAGTCAGCAATCAGATGTCCAATCGTCAATGTGGACGACAAAGGCAAACCATTTCTTATCGTAAAACAAGACCGCGTATTCCGAAATGTTCCGGAGATACGATATACCGGAAAGATACACGAAGTCCTAAGAATGCCTGACCCGGTGCTGCAAGCGCCGGAGCTGACAATAATCCATACAGGGTACTCTCAGAGTGCTTACGCGGAGACCGGAAAAGCTTTCAGAAACGTGGATATGATTAGGGAAGAACTCAGCCGCGACCCGGAAAACGCCAGCATAAAATGCTATTTAGCTGATTCACTTAGAGCCACAAATGAAAAACAAGATATTGAAGAAGCAGAAGTACTTTATCGTGAAGCATTGGACAGCGGGCAATCGATGCTCGACGAGCAAAAACAGAGCGCATATAATTACCTGATAGCTAACTATTACGAAAATGCAGAAAAAGAAGAGGAAAACTATGAACTGTGCCGCAAAGCATATGAAGAGTTTCCAAACAATCCTGATTTTTGTTTCTATTACGGAAGAAAACTGCATATCGAGGAAAACTTCGGTGCAGCATGGGATAAGCTCATCGAATGTGAAAAGCTATGCATGAAAGATACAGTCGGCATGAGCAGCTATATACTCAGAAACCCAATGATGCTTTTCTTCCAGATGACATTGACAGCCGAAGAGATGGGGGATATTACGGAAGTTATAAGATGCGCGACACTAGCGCTCAAGGAAGATAAGTACCAAATGGGGATGCTGGCTCCGTATATTAATGCTTTCAATCGAACCGGGTATGAAACACCAGCAGATGATATTTTCGAAATACTCAGTAAGCTGTATGATTTTAGTAATACCAAAGATAAGATAACTGTTATGCGAGCGGCAAAAACTGTCGGAAACTTGCCCTTGGCCTCAAAAGTCCTTTCTGCATTCACACCAGAGGAACTGCAGTGGCTGACAGAAACCGCGGAGTAGGATGCCCCCACGAGGAGTGTTGATAAACACCAAATCATATCTATATCTTGAAGCAGCGCCTTATGTGGAAGACATGCTGTACGCGGAGTTGTCCGACGATTGGGAGAGTTGGTTAGAGGTGTAGGAATGGAAAACCGAAGATTTAACGACATCGCCTATTTTCAAATAGGAATCGCTAGAAAATATATGCTACGATATAATCTTACGCCGTTACAGTTTGTTGAACTGGACAAGCAGTATCATATCCTGCATCTGCTAGATGTTGGATACGAACCGTTCCACCTCACCGGGGACGAAGGTGTACTAGACGAGCTTGATGACATTATATAACACATATTCGGTTATGTCGTATTTGCGCCAAAAGTCTTACGACTGTTATTGGGGAAAAAGCGGAACGCTCGACATGACATTCTTGTAGAAAAGCCTTGCGGGGACTTCATCTTTGAGCTAAAAGCCTGTGATGAGAACGATGATATGGACGCAAAAGCGCTAGAAGCTCTAGCGCAGATTGACACTAAACGCTATGGGGCAGATACCCGCAAAGACACTCGCTTAATAAAAGTAGGCATTGCGTTTTATAAGAAGCAATGCTGTGTGAAAGTAGGAACATAAATTATCCTACGCTATCATTTCGCAAATCTCACCTACGGTCTTGCAATCATGTAAAGCGTCAAAAGAGACGTCCGGGCTAATGACTGTCAATTCTATCTGCAAGTTCAATATCGTTAGAGAGTCCCATTGCAGGACATTTTCTAATCGGGTGTCTTCTGTCAGCGTATTTGGTTCTGCTTGTAACACCTGCTCGATCAACTGGAGCTTTTCTTCGACTGTCATATCAGTTTTCCCCTTCTATATAGCGGGCCTTTAGCAAGACCCTATCTTTTTTTTTGTTTGCGTTTAACGGCATGGCGTCAAGCTTCACAAAACGTGTCGGAACCATGTAGACAGGCAAATCCGCCATCAGCACCCTCCGAAGCTCCAGTTCGCTTACTTCACCACTCACTTCATAAAACAGGACGATCTGGCGTTTACTGCCATCATATATCACGCATGCGTTCATAATATTGGAAATTTTCGAAGCAACAGACTCTATTTCTCCCGCCTCGATGCGGTATCCCAGATGTTTGAACTGGTGATCCCTGCGACCGTGGAAGAAAATCAAGCCATCGTGACACTCGCCGAGGTCGCCTGTCCTGTAAATAATATCACGATAGTCGCTGTGGAGCGGGTTTTGAATAAATGCTGCCTGTGTTTTCACATCATCCTTGTAGTATCCCAGCGCAAGGCATGCGCCGCGAATACATATTTCACCGATCTCGCCGGGGTCTGCTTCGGTGAGGTCGTCTCTTAACAGCATTACTCCAGTGTTTGCACATGGACGCCCAAGCGGGATATCATCGCTGATGGAGAAATCAGTTGGAATCCGGTGGTATATAGTCATATCCGTTTCCGTTGATCCATAAAGGTTGGCAAACTCCGTTTCAGGCAAATGCCTAATCCAGTAATGAAGGCTTTGCGCGGGCATCGGCTCCCCTACAAACCATGCGTGCTTGAGGGCTTTTAGCTGGATGTTTTCCAATGCTCCCGCCTGTGCGATATGGTGGTAGACCGACGACACCCAGAAAATGAGTGAAACATCGCGTTCTTCCAAGTATTCAAGCAGGCGTTCCGGTTTTGAAAATAGGTTTTCCGGGATAATGCAGAGTTTTGCGCCGGTAGCAAGGCACAAGTATATATCCATCACCGACACGGTAAAATAAAAAGGCGCCTGGTTGCCGATTACATCAGAGCCGGTGATGGCAAAGCAACGCTGCGCCCATCCGATGTAGTTTATTACCCTGCTATGTGGGATAACTACGCCCTTTGGAATGCCGGTTGATCCCGATGTAAATAGAAGATACGCGGGGTCTGTATCCCGCGTGTGCATTAGTGTATCTTCCACAAAGCTCTCGCTGCTACACTGCCCGGAAGCACTAAGCAGCATATCATTATAGTCTACGAGCTTATCGTCAGGGACTCCAGCGCCGGATAATTGCTGCTTACCTTTAGCATCGGTAATGATAAGGATCGGTTCAATAATATCGAGGATCAGGTTAGTTCGGTTAACCGGTGCGCGGCAGTCTAGCGGTACATACACGTTACCGCTGTACAGTACGCCAAGCATCGAGCATAGGCATTTTGCGCCTTTTGGTAAATGCACCGCTATCATCTTCTTCTCACAGCAGCGGCCGCGCATCCGGGCAATAAAATCGCATACCTGCAGCGCGCAATCTCTCAGTTCGGAAAAACTAAGCGTGCCTTCGTCAGCCTCGACCGCAATGAAGCCGCCTTTCGTTTTATATGTATCCTCAAGGAATTCAATCAAGTTTTGCACGGATTGCCCTCCAGACCATCCCAGACCGCTTTTTGCCTTGATACTATTGTATAAGAAAAAGAATGCGTATATAATAACACATGAACACAAAGAAGGGTATTGGTAAAATGAGCGGCGTGTCCTACAAGACCGGATTTTTCCTTGCGTATCAACTATTGGACGCACTATATAGCGCAAATGGGCAAGTAGCGGCGGAAAGCGCATATGTTCTACGCGACTGGTGTGTATTGAACGACGCCGACTTGCAAGGCTCACCGGAATTCACAACCCTTCGAGATTGCCTTTCGCAATCGCTGCAGCGCATCGACGAAGACGAAAACGCTTCAACACGCGAGTACAACACGTTGCGCGCGCCGCTGGTCGCTTTACTTGAAAAATGGGTAAGCAAATTAAAGATCACATTGTATTTGAGGCCCGGGATGCCGTCAAAAGCTGCGCTTTGCATTAAGGATGACGTGCAGCCGGTAGTTGTACGCGGGGATTATTCTGAAGTGCCCGACACTGATGAAAACAGCATTCACATGACGCTGACGCTGGAAGCGGAAGACCTTGACGAGCTTGTCGGAAAAATAGACGTGAATATTACTTCAAGCGAGTTGTTTAAGCGTGCGAGGTTTTGCTTTCCAATGGATTTATTCGATTACGACAGGATTTATCTTTCCGGAAAGTTACAGAGCCTCATGACAAGCAGGAATGATACTGCTATAGTGCTTGCGGGCTCTTCATATGCTGTGGTTGGGATCAATGAGCACCTGATGCCGCGCCCTGCAATAAACCTGGCGATCAATGCTCAGGATCCATACTTTTCTTTTTTGTCAATCAAAGCCGCAGTAAAGCAGTGCAAAAAAATTGACTACGCCGTCATTACGGGTGGTTATTATTTCTGGCACACGGACATGTCTGATGATCCGTCAGATTATTACATATCTGTTCTAACCCGCACGAACTATCCTGTGCTTGGCAAAATGCACAACTACAAAGGCGGTATATTGCCGGCCATGCAGCAGAGCCATAAAGACCCCTTCCTGGAAAGTATATTTGACTTGGGGAGAGTATATAAGAAAGAGCATAACAGGACGTCGATCCGCCTCGCATCTTTGGATTATTATGGTACCGAACTCAATGTGCGACCACCGTATGGAATGCTCAAGTTTCCTTTCCGTGAGCAAAGCGATGAAGTAAACAACAAAGCGGCGGAATTAAGGGCTAAGGGGCATAACCGTATCTACAGCGTAGCGCATCTCGAAGAAAACATCGGGGAGTTTTCCCGGTTTGTTTTGCAGATGGAAAAAAAACGCGTGAAAGTGCTCGTATTGATTCCGCCTGCGACGAGTTTCTACAGACAATTCAGCGCGCCTGAGCTCCGCGACACGTTTTACAAGATGCTGGAACCTATGCGGGGGAGTAATAACTTCAATTTAGTCGACTTGTTCGACAGCCCGGAGTTTGATGATAATGATTTCCAGGATTACGACCATTTGAACGATTACGGCGCAGTGAAGCTATCCAAAATGGTCGCAAGGGTAATAAAAACATGAGCGTGATTTCTCTCAAAACGGGGTTCTTTCTCGCGTATCAGTTGCTAGACGCGCTTTACAATGAAGATGAACAACACAGCAAAGACAGCGCACGAACCCTGTGCGAGTGGTATATGTCCAATTCTGAAACATTGAATAGCGTGCGGGAACTCAGCGGCTTACGTGCCCTGCTTATGCAAATGCATCTTCGTATCATAAAAGGTGATAATCTTTCAATGAGAGAGTATAACTCACTGCGCGCGCCAATAGTTGATTTGCTCGCACAATGGGTAGGCAAACTAAAAATTACGCTTTTTTTGCGACAAGGTATACCTCTACACGAAACGCTTTGCATAAATGATGACATACAACCGGTAACGTTTGGAGATTATTCGGGTATTCCGGATACTTATGAAAATAGCGTACATATGACGCTGACAAAAGAGCCCGAAGACCTTGATGATGCTGTAGGAAAAGTCGATATTAACATTACATCCAGTGAAGTATATAATCGTGCTATATGCTGTTTTCCCAGAGATGTTTTCGATTATGACAGGATGTACCTTTCCAGCAAGCTCCAATGCCTTTCTACAAGCAGAAATGATACATCGATAATTATTGGCGGATCGTCCTATGCGATGGCCGGGCTGAAAGAAAAACTAATGCCTCGTCCCGCGGTAAATCTAGCTGTAAATGCTCAAGACCCATACTACACTTTTTTGTCAATCAAAACTGCAATTGAGAATTGTAGCAGTATTGACACGGTCGTTATTGCGGGCGGGTATTATTTCTGGTATATTGATATGTCAATAAACCCGTCTGACTACTTCAAATCCGTTCTAACCCGCACAAATTACCCGGTACTAAAGGATTTGCACAACTATCATGGCGAGATACTACCTGCAATAATGAGAAGCCAGACGGATCCATTCCTTGAAACAGTATTCGACTTGCGAGGAATTAAAGAGAAGGTTTATGATAAAGCATCAAACGGGCTTACCACTCTAGAATACTTTAATAAAGAGTATAATGAACGATCTCCATACGGAATGCTAAATCACGATTTTCATGAGAATAGTGATGAGATAAACGAAAAAGTTGCTGCGACACGAGCGAAAGCGCATAACAGCTTCTACGGTAATAATCATCTAACGGAAAATTTCAGCGAGCTCTCAGACTTTCTGCAATATCTTGGAAAAAAGAACGTGAAGTTGACCGTTGTAGTGCCGCCTGCGACGAAGTTTTATAGGAAATACTGTGAGCCTGGACTCCGTGATACTTTTTACGAAATGATGGAGACGTTGCAGTTAAGCAGTAAATTCACTTTTCTTGATTTATTTGATAACCCTGATTTTGATGTAGGAGACTTTCAAGACTATGACCATTTGAACGACGCCGGCGCGGCGAAGTTGTCGAAGATGGTTGCAAAGATGTTGAATAAGTAAGCCATTGAGAAACGCAGATTTACGTAAAATGCCGTGTAAAATAGCTTATAACAAGTTATAACAGATAAGGAAACAGTATGCTAAACAAAATCAATAAGCAAATACTGCCCATGCTAGAAACGCTAGGCGATGCATTGGGGCAATACCTCGAACTGCCTTCAGAGAAATTGCTTGGAGAGATAGCCGTTTTCATCGACGCGATAATCGCGCCGTTGGCGGGCGAGGGCGAAGACGCAGTAGCGCTGTCGGAAAAACTCAAGGTCGCACTGCTCAGCCCCGTACACGACACAGTTGAGCTTGCCTATATTGAGTTTTGCGAGACTGTCGCTGCGCTCCCTGTGCAATACAAAGCAGTCTTTCTACCGTATTACGACAACACATGGGACAGCCTGCAAAGTATTTACGAATCATTTGCGGCCGATCCAATGTTTGTTACGGAGATTATAATTATCCCCATTAAAAGGAACACGCCATCAGGGGATAAACATGTCTACGAAGACTACCTGACGCCGCAAGGCATTCCGAACACGCATTATGACCAATATGATTTCGAAACAGATATGCCTGACATCGTTTTCTATAACCAGCCATACGATGGCGTCAATTATCCAAAATTCCAATCGCAGAACATAAGACCACATGCGGGACTTATGGTATATGTGCCATATTACCTGTACAGGCACAGGCCTTGGGGTGCGATCGAACAGCAAAGGCTTACGAGCACAACACAACTCCCTGGCCATGACAACGCTGACGTGTTTGTCGTTCAGGGAGAGTCATTCTTAAAAAACTATGCAAAACGATCGCGGAATGGCAGCAAGTTCGTTGCCCTTGGGAATCCTAAATGCGACAATATTTACGAGCATATGCAGGACTACCCGCGTTATCCTGAGTGGGATGATAAAACGGCAGGTAAAACGGTTTTTTTACTGAACACACATTATACGTCAGTAGTTAACGGAACATATAAACGATTCTTGCCGTTTCTGCTGGAAAAAATCGAGCAAAACGAGGAAATGGCGCTTATCTGGAGGCCTCATCCGCAAAGTTTCCTGATGTTTGATGAAAACAATCAGACGCAGGAATCAGAAGAACTGAATAGCTTTCTTGACCGTGTACGTTCTCATCCGCGAATGGTGCTGGACAGGACTATCAACAGCGCATCCGCCATTATGTACAGTGCGGCGGTGTTGTCGCAAGATAGCTCAATTGTTTCTGAGTCAATGTATGCGGATAAACCTGTGTTCCTTTTTGATAAGAATCCCAACGAAGCGCTGCCGGATGGTTTGACATACGATGAAATCACAAAACGCCTTGCGCGCATCCGCAGGACCGATGCAGAAAAACTATTACTTTTTTCCGCAGTTTGCTATTATGGCTTCGAATCGGATATGCCGGAAGAAGCATATCATGACGAGTTCTTCAACCAGCTTCCACTGACTCGTTTTATGGACGAGATTGGCAGCGGTATTGACAGCAAAAAACAACCACGCAGTTTGTATCGGGAGCAAACTTTCGCAAATCTGGAAGGAACTTGTGGGAGAGCTATTTACAATTATATTGTGTCGCTATTGCAAACAGATGAGTAACTTACTAGTTTTTGATATAAGTGTTTGTTAATGATATTTGAAAAGATAAACGTTGATGAACTGAGTCTGTTCTAAGCAATTAAGTTAAAGGAAAAATTATGACAAAAAAAATACTGTTGCTTGGCACCAAGGGATTAGCAAAGATGGTTATTGAAGCACTAAGTGGTCAAAGTACAAACTTAGAAATTGCTCTGTTGGATAATTACCCTGAACACAGCCATTTGTTTTCTTATCCAATTATCGGTAAGTGTGATGACTTAGAGACTTTCGCTTCAGAATACACACACGCATTTATTTGTATCGCCGATAATGATACCAGGAAACGTTTTATGCAGAAAGCATTGGAAGCGGGGTATGAAATCCCCTGTATTGTACACCCTCGCGCGTATGTTTCCGAATCAGCATTGATAGGTAATGGCGTATTCATTAATGCTCTTTCAATCGTACAATCAGACTCTAAACTAGGATGCGGATGTATACTTAACTCCGGGTCAATAGTTGAACATGACAATGAGTTGGGCGATTATGTTACAATGGCGCCTAATGCGACAACAACAGGCTATGTAAAAATTGAAGAAAACTCATTCCTTGGCGCTGGGTGCAGCGTAATAAATAGTGTACATATCGGAAAAAATGTCCTTGTAGCAGCGGGGGCAACCGTTATATCTGATGTGCAAAGCAATGTAATGGTTGCAGGTTGTCCAGCAAAAGTAAAGAGACACATTGAAAACGCAAAGTACAAAAAGCAAAAGTGGGATGATTTTGAAGAAAACGACAACACGAATAGTTAACCCAGTTCAGTTCAGTAATGACGAAAGCGAGGTCATATAATGGCAGACTGGTCCGACTGGCCAATGAATAACGATGTTTTTTGGCAAAAAGATGAGAAAATAATTGGAGTCTTGGGTTTATGCCCTGTTGCGACAGCAGATTTTTACACAAAGCTTGTTTCTCGTGTAACAAAAAAAGACTGGCTGTACCCAAGGGTGTTGCTGGACATTAATTCAAAAATACCAAGCCGCGGACGTTTTTTTTCATTAGGTGAAACAGACCCAGTGCCATATATAAAAAAAGGGATCGAAGAGTTGAGTTTTCGTGGTGCGGATTTTGTAGTGATACCATGCAATACGGCTCATGCTTTGTATGATCGTTTTGCATGTAATTTACCCGTGCCTGTTCCGAATATTCTCGATATCACAACTATTTCAGCAATTAAACAAGGAGTCAAACGCCCGCTGATACTCGGAACGAGTACTACAAGAGAACAAAAACTATATGAAGAAACATTCGCACACTTTGATATTGAAATAATACATTTCCCGGAGCAAAAGCTGATTTCAGAGGGCATAGAAGCCGTAAAGCAGAACTTAGATTCACTCAATACTGCAAAGACAATATGTGGAATAATAGACACATTCCATAATATTGATTCAGTTATTTTTGGCTGTACGGAAATCAGTGTATTAATGAACCCGATAAGGCTGAGTCATTTTACAAAAAATATTGTCATAGATTCCAATCAGGAGCTAGCGGAATTTTGCATGGATTTCATCAGTTCATCAACAATAGATAGCCGAATTAGGATGTTTGCATAAAGATACTATTTCTTGATTTTTGGGAGGGGTGTACACATATGCAGGCTATTATACTTGCTGCAGGTATGGGAAAGCGTTTGAAGGATCTAACAGGCGACGTTACAAAATGTATGGTGAAGGTAAATGGCGTCTCTTTAATTGAACGGATGCTTGCACAGCTCGATAAGCAGGAACTGTCGCGTATTGTGATCGTTGTGGGATACAAAGAGGATAAGCTGAAGGACTACATTAAGTCGCTGGACATAATGACGCCAATTGTGTATGTACGAAACCAGGTATTCGAGAAAACAAACAATATATACTCGTTATTTCTGGCACGGGAGTACATGAGGGAGCAAGATACGCTGTTATTAGAGTCAGATTTGATTTTTGAAGACTGCGTCCTCCAGACACTTGTAGATAATCAGTACCCCAGCCTGGCGCTGGTGGCAAAGTATGAAAGCTGGATGGATGGGACGGTAGTAACTCTAAACTCAGACGATACGATCAAGGATTTTCTGGATAAAAGCCATTTTCGTTTTTCTGATATTGACAATTATTATAAAACAGTTAACATCTACAAGTTCAGTCAGTCGTTTTCCGCTAAGTATTACGTGCCGTTTCTCGAAGCCTACTGCGCAGCGCTGGGCACAAATGAGTATTACGAACAAGTGCTTAAAGTCATTACAATTCTCGATAAACCAGAGATAAAAGCGCTTCCATTAGAAAGAGGCAACTGGTATGAGGTCGATGACGTGCAGGATCTGGACATTGCGGAGTCGATTTTTATTGACGCGGAGCAAAAACTGAAAAGAATCACGCGTCGTTATGGAGGGTATTGGCGCTACCCGCATATGATGGATTACTGCTTTCTCATTAACCCACATTTTCCGCCGCAGACGCTCATGGATGAAATAAAAGCGAAGTTTGAGGATCTCGCAACACAGACTCCGTCAGATCAATATATCAACAGCCTGCTTGCTGCCAAGTATTATGGCCTCAAACAGGATCAAATTGCTGTTGGGAATGGCGCAGCGGAGATGATAAAGTCCATTGTTGATTTGCTCCCCGGACGCATGGGGCTGGTCGTTCCGGCATTTGAGGAATACTTTAACCGCAAGGAGGAAGACATTGAACTATTCCATGCTCAGCCACCCGATTTCCGCTACTCAGAAGACGACTTGATCAACTTTTTCGATGACAAGGAGATACAGAACCTTGTTATTATAAACCCAGACAACCCTTCGGGAAATTACATAAAAAAAGAAAGTGTCCTGAAATTAGCGGATTGGTGCGAGTCGGGCGGACGCCGCCTTATCGTTGATGAGTCTTTTGTAGATTTTGCTTCAATCGAAGATACGCTATTGGATCAGTCGATATTGAAACGTTATCCCAAGTTAGTTGTTATTAAAGGGATATCTGAATCATTCGGCGTCTCAGGGTTTCGGCTTGGTATACTTGCAAGCGGTGATATTGAGCTGATGAACCAGGTGAAAAAGGATTTAACAATTTGGAATATTAACTCTTTCGGTGAGTTCTTCTTGCAGATTTTTGAAAAATACCAAAAAGATTACCGTGGTGCAATCAGCGCTTTCCAAATGACGCGCGACAAGCTGTTCAACGGGCTGCGCATGATACCAAACTTGCGCCCAATCGAAACATTTGCAAGCTATGTTTTATGTGAGCTGATCGGAGGGCTGACTGCAACTAAGCTTGCCGAGGTATTATTAAGTGAGCATCAAATACTTGTTAAGGATGTATCTGCAAAAAAAGGCATGGATGGGCAATACATAAGGTTTAGTATACGCACACCGGAAGAGAACGAATATCTGCTTGATGCGCTTGCGCAGTGTATGAGAACTTAATACTGAAGGAGTACGGCATTTTGGAAACTGTAACCTCAACAGCGGAAATTGCGAAATTGCGCGAGAACCAAATTATCGGTAAAGTCGATTTTGACAAATCGAAAATTGTGTTCAATGGTAAACACAACATACTGATGACAACGCCTGACTCGCAAAGGCGGGAAAGTGTTGCGCTTTTAGATACTGTCATTTCTTTCAATGGAAACAACAGCGTTGTTTTTTTAGGTGATAGTGACAGTTTCTACCAAATAAACTTATCGTTGTACCACAACAGTTTCTGCTATTTTGGAGCTGATAATTATTTTAATGGTATGCTTACTATGATATGCTCGGAGCAATGCAACATCATTATTGGTGATGATTGCATGTTTTCTTCCGGCATATGGATACGAACGTCAGACGTCCACATGATCTATGATATTGACAGCCTTAAGCGCATCAATAACTCAAAAAGCGTGTTCATTGGCGACCATGTATGGGTCGGCCAGGATGCGAAACTCTGGAAAGGCACCCGCGTCGGCTCCGGCGCTATCATCGGCGCCGATGCATTCACTGCCGGGAAGCGCATCCCGTCCAATACTATTTGGGGCGGAAACCCCGCAAAGCTTATCAGGAGTGGAGTTTCTTTTATCAGCAGGTCGGGAACACACGCATTTACTACTTTTGAAACTGAAGCATTGCAAGAATGCCCTGAGCATCATATGGCAGTGTACAACTTTGATGAGAGCGAGACTGAGGATTTTGACGCCATCGAGAGTGGGTTCAGGAAATGCGACACAATGAATAAACGCGTGGAGTATCTCGACGGCATACGCATGAAGAAAGCGAAAAACAGGTTCTATATTGGGTGATGCTATACTATCAGTCACTGCTGCGTCCCGCTTGTAGCGCCACCTAAGCTTTCACCCTTGACTTTTTGGGTCATGTCGTGTAGATTAATGACACTGGCTATACACGGCTATACATATTCTCTAAATAGAATTGAGGCGGCATTAGATGGACGATATTGTGATTCTCGCTATGGTTGTTATCAGTGTAGTGGCTATTATTGCGTATTTTATCTATGTGCTGAAAAGCTCTTCCAGCGACAGGATGGCGTGGCACTTCAGGCAGATCGTGCGGGGCCGCATCGCAGTGCCGGAGAGCTATGCGCTCATAAAGTACAGCACGATGTTTTTTTCCAGGCAGTCATGGCTGCATAACAAGAAAAAAACAATGAAAGTGTTGAACAAAGTGAAAAAAATCAAGGTTCCGGACCGCAGCACATGGAAAGGCGCTGCGAACGGTGACCGCGAAGCGATGAAGTTCATTTCGATGGCTTATCAGGGCGAGGCGACTGAAATTTATACGGTACTATGCCTCGGCTCGGCGCTCTTATGTGAGCATTTACAGCAGCTGTGCTCAGAGAACCCGGATATCAGGAGAAGAGTGCGCAGGCTGCTCGACGCCGACATTCTGGAGAGAAACTACAAAAACTCCCGGCCTGAGAACCTGGAAACGCTCAAGACAATAGCGGCGGCAAACTACGTTATCAGCGAGAACAAAGGAAAGTCAGGCAAGGCGCTCTATAAACCGCAGACTGTGAAGAAAATGTACAAAGAGTACACGGACTTCGGCGAGCCGGCGAACCGCGAGCTTGATAGCTCGCTGGATAATCTGGAGAAGGTCATTATTACATTCAGCCACATATTCCTCCTGTTCATACTGAACCTCGCAATGTCCAGCTACTGGAAGTCGAGAGAGACTGCGGAAGACTGAGTCGGAGGAGAATCCATCGTAAGCCAGAATCGTCGCAAGCAGGCAGAATCGTCGCAGCTGGAGAAAAAGCTGGTAATAAAAGCTGCAGGGTGAAGATGCGAAGTAGTAAAAATAGAATAGTCTGCGAAATGAAGTAATAAAACAGAATAGTCAGCGAAATAATAAGCGGGGAGCTGCGCTAAAAATTGCGCGACTCCCCGTTTTTTTAATTCGCGAAAAAAACGATTACTGCTTAGCCGGCAGGTGGTAGTAAGGGCAGTATCTCTTCGCCTCCCAGCATGCTGCTGACTGCGGCTTTATCAGACAAAGCGCCCGGCCATGTGGTCGCGGTACCTTTAAGGCGGAAATGTGTGATTGCGGCTGTTTTTGCCGCTGCATAGTTCCACGCAACCCATTTTTCTGTTACAGCGTTCCACATTTCTATTCCTGCTCCGCCTGCAGCAGCAACCTTCCTCCCGTTTTGGAGGGCAAAGCAGTCACTCGTCACTTCGCCCGTCGTATCCCAGACCTTCAACTCGATTTTAGTCCATGCAGATGCGGGCTTTGTCGAAGTAGCGGCGTTGCGGATCCATATTACAGCGTCTTCGGACATCAGCGGTATCGGCTCTGTGATCACAGCTCCTTCAGCTGCAGCGGTGGTTAGTATATCTTTGTTTGCCAGTGCATCATTTATCGCTAAATTGACCGAACCCTTGCCGTCCGCTGGGATCCTGTGGATAGTGCCACCATCAGCAGGATCAGTAGAACCTATAAACAGCTCCTGCGACTTCTTGAAAGGGATGGTTCCTGTTTTCAGATTAGGCTTGACTGCGGGCGCCGCGCCAATAGCTGCAATGGTAAGCTTTTTGGTCGCGCCGGGAGAGTTCAACAAGCGGAGCGTGATTTTTTGCGCATACGGTTTCAGGGGGAATACACCGGCGCCCAAGTCATCCCTGTACTCGGACGATCCGTCGAGTGCGTATTCGTATTTGCTCGAATCAATACCAGCCAGCTCATCTTTCGTTGTTGGAGCGCACATGAGTGCTGCAACGCCGGCTGTGGAGTAATCAAACTTCAGCACTTTGTCAAAATCGCTGGATGGCTTTGAGGCCGGTATGGGGAACATGCGCAGCAGTACACCGTTGAACTTGTCAAGCTCATAAGCGCCTGCGACGCCGGAGAAATGCTTGGGCAGGCTTGCGGCTGTCACGTTGTTGTCCCCTCCGGCTACGAACAACAGACCTTGCTTGCTGCAGACCTTTGAAACGTCCAGGCTGCCATCCGGCCGTTTGTTGGCCTCTGTTATGGCTGTCCATGTGAACTTATATGGCGCTTTGCCGCGGTCAGCGATGCTCACATCGTTGTGGATCGCGTCGTAGGACTTGTCCGTGGCTATGAAGGCGTAGAACTTGCCGTGGATTACCGGGTTGTCCGCGCCCATGGTCTGAGGTGTGAGCCCGCTTAGAATAAAGCTGTTGCTCAACTGGATCTCTGTATCGTCAACAGACGCTTTCCCAGCGTCGGGGAGAGTGATCGGCGTGTAATGTTCGATGGCCGATGCGCTGGGTATAAAGACAAACAGCGAGATCATAACGGCGAGCACGAGCCCAAGTGACAGAATACGCTTTTTCATGAATGCGCCTCCTTATTAGACGGACGGAACATAGACGGATAGTACATATAATATAGTATCGGAATATGCGGGAAAAAGTTAAGCTGCTACCTGACGAGCATGAGTGCATCAAGCTTTTTTCTGTACTCTGCGTCGGTCGTTGCGGTGTATAGGCGGGTGGTGTCCACGCGGCTGTGACCGAGAACGTCGGCGAGCTCGGCGAGGCTGGGTATGCGGCCGTAGTAGACGCGTGCGAAGAGCCTGCGCAAGTTGTGCGGGAACACCTTCGCAGGGTCTACGCCCGCAGCGCTGCAGAGCGCTTTCATGGCCTTCCAGATGTTCGAGCGGTCAAGCGGCTTGCCGGTGCGCGTTACGAAGACAGGCCCCGCTGTGATGCCCTGGCTGCCCGCGTAGCTGAGCAGCTTCATGCACAGCTTTGTGGGCAAGAACACTGTGCGTATCTTGCCCTTGAGCCTGATCTCCACGCTCCCGTACACCGCGGACTCGAACGTGAAGAACTGCAGCTCGCTGACCCTCGCACCGGTGGCGAACAGCGTCTGCAGCACAAGCGCGAGCCGGCCGTCGTCGCGGCATTCAGCTGCGGCCATGAGACGCTCGAGCTCGGCGCGGCTGAGCTCGCGTTCCGCCGGGATGCACAGCCTCTGCTGGACCCGCAGCAGCCCGACTTTCAGGCCGGGCGTGCCCAAAAACTCCAGCAGGCGGTTGACGGCAGCCAGCATCCCGTTCGCGCCGGAAGCCGTGTACTGCCCGGCGATGCTCGCCTTAAACTCGAGCACCGTATTTCTCGTGACCGGCTCCCCGGCGGCAAACTCCGCGAACGCGCGCGCATACCGCCCGTACTTGACGATCGTTGCGGGACTCTTCTCGCTGTGGCGCAGGCTGTCGGCATACTCCGCCAACAGACTTGGGGTAAGGACGATAGATTTCATGGCTTTGATCCTTTCTATTCGCACCCCGCTTTCGAGCAGCAGCCGAACAAATCTGACTTAGCGATTCATTCAACGGCTTTTATAAGCGTGGGCCGCGGCGCAGGACGCTCCATTGCCTACCCCATTTATCGGTATGATATGTGTTTTCGTTAAAGCAAGCGAAAACCGCGCAGCACCGCACGCGCACAGGCGCGCAGAGAGCGTACATGCTCCCTGCGCGCCTGTTAGTGTTGTGCTGTTAGTTTGTAAGCCCCGCCCCCGGCTATGAGCCGGGTTTTTGGTTTTACAAAACTCATTTATTCCGCAAGTGCTGGGTAATCACTCAGGTTTGCGGGTTCTTTGTTTTTTATGTGCTAGTCGCCTTAAAATTCTTAACCATTAACGCCTGTTAAAAACACAATCACTACGTTACCAGTCAGTTTTGCTTGTCCTTCTGAAGTAAAGGTAATTGTAGCTTTTAACAAGTCGTCTCCTGACGAGCCAACTCTTGCGACTGTGAAATCTGTTCCAGCTGTTAAGGCAGTTGTTCCAGAAGTAACAGTACACGTTATAGTGGCACCGAAACCTGAGCTAGCGCCACCCGCTGTAACAGTAATACTACCAGGCGCTGTTGAGAACGTACTCGGGGATGCTTCGAAAGTTGCTCCTACTACTATTTCAGTAGATGCAGTTATTGTGTATGATGGAACAGCAGGTTTTCCATCTTTAGTGATACCTGCAACCGACGCTTGCGCAGAGGGGGCAATACCTGCTACGCCCTTGTTGTCTTTCGTGCCTGCAAAGCGTACATAAAGTGTGGCAATCGTTTCGCCTGACGGGAGGCCAGACATTGCAGCTTCCTTACCTGGCGTGACTTTCTTCCAAGCGGAAGTAGCGGTCGGGGCGGAAGTGCCAATGAAGTACTCGATAGCCAAGTCTGCGTTCAAGTTCTTGATTTTCTTAGCTGCAACGGAGAAATCTGTTGTTTCAACCGGTGCTGAACCTACTGAAGGGAATGCCTTTGCTACAATCCAAGACGTAACTGAACCTACCGCTGTTGCAGGCGTCGTGGAGCTTGCAGAGCCTGATGCAATATAAAGAGTTGCGTCAGATGCTAGCGTTTTATCAGTAGCATTAAATCCACTGGCAGCAGCTCCGCGTGTAATAGTTACCTTATCTGCTGCAACCCATACGTATTCAGAGAAATCTGCAAATGTGGAGTATATCACACCCTTTGGAATAGTGATTTCGTCCTTTGTTCCATCGTAAATGACTGAAGGCTCCTTCGCGAGGCCCTTCAAGGAAATAGCCTTGGTTGAAATGCTGGCAAACTGTCCAGCGACCGGAGTGGCGCCACCAACAGATTCAATGGCTGCAAAGCGGAAGTAGAACTTGTTAGCACTTCTAGTCTCTACAGAGGTTCCTGCTGAATCTGTCCAAACAGAGTAGTCAGTTTTGTACTGCATTGTGGTCGTCAGACCAACTATTTTAGTGGGGCTTGCAACATCCTTGGCGTTGACTGTAAGCTTCTCCGGGCGAGCACCGATTGCAGTTTCGCCTTCGAGGGAGACGTTGAACTTCCTGTTAACAGGTGCTGCTGGACGGGGCGGGATAATAACCGGATCACCTTCAACACCATCAGCATCGCGCCACTGGATTGCGACCATTGCTAATTTGGCATCCTTATCTGTTTTACCAGTTTTCAGTAGGATAATGCCTTTCAAAGCTAAGCTGATATCTACAGTATCGGGGTCAGGATCTGCTACTGTTGTGACCGCACCGTATGCGGTGATCCATGCGCCGATTTTTGGGGCTTTGTAGACATTTGGCGAACCTACTGTTTGTACGGCATATGTTAGAACGCGGAAATCAGCGCCGGCGGGGATTGTTAATGTCTCTGCAATGTGGTCAATGTAACCAACGTCGCCTGCAGTTGTTGATGCTGCGACTGGATCTGGTATATCTACGGCGTACGCAGAAAACGCCAGCCCGAGTACGAGAACCAGCATAAGAGCTGATAATAGTATACGCTTCTTCATAAGTTGTCTTTCCTCCTTAAAAGGTTATTTATTATTCTTGTTTGTAGGTTATCTCGTCCGGGTTCGCCGTGGCCGGCGGCTCCCCCTATATGAAAACGTTCATCGAGACCGTCTCCACCTTTCTTGCGCACCGCGGCATAGTTCCCGCGGCAATGCTTGTTCTGATACGTTTATACATCGCCTCCTTGCTTAATTCGTTACCGGGCGCATCATGCTTCCCGGTTATTCCATAAACCCCCGCCGCCTGGCCCTGGCGCCAAGAGGTGTTATGACGTGCCTACCGGCGGCGCTCGCCGCCTTGTTTTTTACTACGGAATGGCCCTTCCGTTGTAAAGTAACCAGAAATTGAGTCAACATCGGCTTTTCAAATTGACTCCTACTTCATGTATCGTACATTATAGACAATACTTTAGCCGTGGTCAAGAGGAAAAACGAAATTTTCCGCTCTAATAGGGCTTATTATCATACTGTTTACGTAACGTACGCGTCGCGCGATGAAGTATTAGCCTGCGGAACCGCATTTTGCCGGGAAAAACTAAAAGCTGCCGGTCACCCCGTCAGCCTGCCTGAACACCCGATCCGGCAGCTGGCTGTCATGGCGGTGAATCCGCGTTAGACCCTTTAGCGTTGCGTCCCCTGCTTTCACAAGGTTTGCCTTTATCTAGACTTTATTTTCCCGTTTCCTTACGATACCACATTATTTTTTGCTTGTCAAGCATAAAATGATGTATTTTCTACTTATTTTTTTGTGGAAAGTGTAAAAAATCACATTGTCATACTTTTGATAATTCTGTTGGCAGTAAAAAAATACAACGGAAGGGCCATTCCGTGGCAGGGAGAGCGTGAAAGCAGCGAAAATCGTGTCGTAGACCATGGACGAGTCATAATTCCCCCGGGCGCCGGGGCCAGGCGCCGGAGGGTTATGTATAACCGGGAAGCATGATGCGCCCGGTAACGAATTAAGCAAGGAGGCGATGTACTAACGTATCAGGAACATCATTGCCGCAGCGATGACGCGGCGGTACGCAAGAAAACAGAGGAAGCCGCCGGCCCCGGCGATCTCAAACGAAATATTCAAGAAAAAAATAAACAACCTATAATATTAAGGAGGAAAGAGATTCAATGAAAAAGCGCATATTATTAACAGTACTCATATTCGCAGTCATGATGATAGGTTTAGCGATCACTGCGTCAGCTGCGGTTGATGATCTCGATGCGGAAATCAACTTTTTTACAGAAACACTGATAATTGGTGATTCCGATGATGACTATGCTCTGATTCCCGGTGTAGAGTATCGCATTGTCACCACACCACTAATCAAAGGCGCAACCCTTTCGTCTGATCCAAAGCATGACGAAGCAAAGACAAAATATGGCGCATGGACTGAATATGCCGGCGAGATCGCGCTTGCCAAAATCATCCCTAACCCCAAGAAGGCTGAACAAGTCGGGCTAATGCAGAAAGTCGTTATTGAATACCAAGTACTTACTGCTAGCGGGTATGTAGGCGATGAAATCGTGATTCCGGAGCGCACATTCCTGAATACTGCGAAAGTACCGATAAAGGACACTGAGTTCAAAACAAAAGCTGGTGGAACAGTGCTAGGCGCCGGTGAGGAAATTTGGTATAAGGCACAAGCTGCTGCGACATGGCTTCCATATGACGGCACCAATCACGTTAAGGTAACAAACCCGTCAAAATTAGTTTTCCGTATAGGAACTATGGAAACAGGAAAATACACCAAGTTCTTTAGCACCGCGAGCAAAGCCGTAGCCCTCAAAGGTTCAGCAAAAGCCCCGGGCGCAAAGTATGACATCAAGACGGACACCATCACAGGCGTGAAAAAAGACATGCGTTGGTCATTGACAGGTGTTGGCGCGAATAAAGGCGCGGCTGATGAAGACTACGCAGATAATGCTGCTGCAATTGCTGCAGGCTGGAAGTTTGTCGGCGATGTTAAAGCATTGACCCGTGCTGTTATTGACGAAGCAATAATCGCTGCGGGAGGAAATGCCGGTGACGCAGCAACAGTGTACATCCAGGTCAAAGGTAAAGACAACAGCTGGTCGCGCACCGCAGTTGTAAAACTCGATGGAGCAGGCGACGCCCCCGATATATCACTCGATGGAGGAGTCGACGGCGGATTAGTATTCGATTATGTTTTCGAGACAATAAAGAAAGTCTCCGACAAAATGGAATACAGCCTGAATGGCGGCACGACTTGGGTGGCAATCAAGGATACCAATGATGTAGTTCTGACAGCGGTCATTGACAAAATAAAAGTCGGCGATATTGGAAACGTAGACTCGCTTTTGGTGCGCTACAAGTATGTGAAAGCCGCAACTGGCGTTACTGAAAAAGCACCGTCCGCCTCCGCAAAGTTCGATATCACGAGCGTGCGCGCAGACGCGAGCGGTATTACTTACACTGGAGGGACGTTTGCTCACGCAACAAAAACATTGCAATACTATGATACAACGGCCAAGAAATGGGTAGCAAATGCTCCAGTAGCGCAGACGACAAAAAACGTGAAGTACAAGGTTCGCTACGCTGGTGTTGAGGATCCATCTGCATCCCCAGATCCTATATACGACTTGCCGAGCAAAGCCGTAGAAGTTGAAGTGCCGAAGTCGAGCGGGGCAGCGGCGACGCAAGGAGATGTCAATGTAAATGTTACTAGTGCAGGCGCCGCAGGTGGTGGCGGAACACACTGGAAGCTCACAGTGGTGATTGCTAGTGGTGATGGAAAATTTAAGAGTGCTGCAACCATTGGAGATTTCGTAATTAGTTTAAATGGCACTGCTATCAATATGACTGGCGCTTCTGTTGCATATACTAATTCAGACAAAACAGCTACAATCACGCTAACAAACACTGGTATTATTGAAACTTCAGGATATACGCTTAAGATTGATAAAGGTGCTTTTACAGATGACGGTGTTGTGGCAACCGCAAACGTAACAGCAACAAGTGGTAACTAGTTTGTTTAAGTAAGCGTTGTTATTAGCATTACCCAGGCACGCACTCCACATCGCCGGTTCATCCGAACCTAACGCAGCCCCCGCCCTTGGCTCATTGCCGGGGGCGGGGGTTAAAAACTTGTAGGGTGAGCAAATGGACGGTTGGTGTGAAAACACGAACCGTCCCCTTGCTCACCGAGGTTGTGTGACAAGTCAGATACTTGTGTAATGTTTGATGAAAACGTGAATACAAACGATTACTGACAAAAGAACTCAAGCCAGATAGACTCAAATTGGAGTTGCCGTTTGGCGGCTCGGTCTCTCTCTGCATAGGGGGTGATGTTATGGTCACATATGAGTTTTTGCTAGCATACACTATGTTGATCATCGCAATCATTACTCTCTGCGTATTATTACTACGTAGAAGAAAATGAGTTGAGACGCCTTATTAGCTAAGGCGTCTCAAAGCCTAACAAGGACTGAGCCGCCCTGCAAAAGCGGCAATTCCATTAATATTTTTAGTATAATGTCAGGGACGGTGGTTGTCAATAGGATTTTTCCAGCGGATATCTTAGTTTTTTTGCTATCAATGCTCCCCCAGCTTCATCTCAATATCATCCCTGCCGAGGAAAGCGAACGCAGCCAGGTAGACCGTTTTTTCGCTGCCGGAGAACTTTGCTGCGTATCCACGATCTTTTATCTGCGTTATGCCGCTTTCGAGCGCTGTGTCAAACAGTTTGCGCTTTTCGGCCATAGGTGTGTCCTTCGCGCAGTGTTCGTACTTGAACTCAAACACGTACACCTTTTCCGCAAGCTCCAGCACGGCGTCCACCCTGCCGCCGGAGACGGATACCTCGGCGTCGATGTCAAAGCCGAGCAGGTTCATTATCGCGTAGAATATTGAGTGATAATAGTACTCATGCTTGATATGTATTTCATATGGTATAGATGCGAAGAGGCCCTTGAGGGTTTCCAGCATGCTTTGGAGGTCGCCGGTTTCGAGCGACTCTCTTATTCGCCTGTAGGCTGATTCAGTGAAGCCGCCGCCTCTTCTGGTGAACTCAGCCAGTATGTGCAGGTTGAATGCGATCCTGACTTCGTGGTTCGGTATTTCCATTATATACACAGGGGGCCATGTGTCAGGCAGAATCTCCTTGACAGTGAGATAACCGGTCTGGAACAGGAGTGGCTCCACATCGATATTCATAATATCAAATGAGTCGAGCGACCATTCGCCCATTTCCAGATTTTGCAGGTTCGCATACCCTTCCTCCCTGTTCTTTATCAGGTCGAGCAAGAACTTCGGCGTGCCGCTTGCGTACCAGTAGTTCGAGAATTTCCCTTCCGTAAAGAAACTGAGCAGAGAGTATGGGTTTATCACCCGCGACTCGCCATCCCACGAGTAGCCGTCGTACCATGCCAGTATCTCGTCATGCAGGCTCGCTAAATTCGCGAATTTCTTATGCTTCGACAGATGGTCGATATGCTCGCTGAAATACTTATCGAGGTCATCTGTGACGACTCCGCAGATATTCGCGTATTTCTCTGACATCGTTATGTCGCGTATATTGTTCAGCTCGGAGAAGATCGAAGTCTTTGTGAATTTAGATACGCCTGTGATGAATGTCATCCTGAGGAACGGGTCCATCGACTTGAGTATCCCGAAAAAGCTCCGAAGCACTTGCCTATTGGCCTCGGCTGTTTCGATGTCCGTCAGATGGTCGAGAATGGGTTTGTCATACTCGTCTATCAGTACGACTACTTTATGCCCATACTTGCGAAATAGTTCCTCTATGAGGGTCTTGAACACCGCAGACGGCGTATTATAATCAATGCCGAAACCCTCGTCCTTCACATATCGCTCTAATGCGATCGACAGTCCGCTCTTTAGAGTTTCTGGATTCTCGTTCGCAATATTGCTCATGTCGAGCCGTATCACCGGGTGCTTTACGAAAGCGTAGCCTGAATCATATATCCACAGCCCTTTGAACAGCTCTTTATCGCTGCTGAACGCCTCAGCAATTGTGTCCAGCAGCAGCGATTTCCCGAAGCGCCTGGGCCGAGACAGGAAATAGTACTTGTCGCTGCTGATAAGCTCATGTACATACAGTGTCTTGTCAACGTAGACATAGCCGCCTTCTGCTATTTCTCTGAAGTTCTGTATCCCCAATGGTAATCTTTTCATTATTATCATCCCTTTGTTGTTTTGAGGTAATCAAAGCTCCCCCAGCTGAAATGTTATTTGCTTTCACTATGTTGATTATCGCGATTGTCTCTCTCTGTGTACTAATTTTCTACAGAAAGAAATAATCTGAGGCGCCTTAATAGCTAAGGCGCCTCATCCAACACATAAGGGCTGAGCCGCCTCGCAAAAGCGGCAATTCCTTTATTGTTTATAGTATATTGCCGGCAGTGCTCGTTGTCAATAAATTTTTATTTGAAATGTGTACTCGAAATCGGCGTCATGCTAAGGCATGGCGCTTTTTTTGTTGCCTTTTTTGAAAGTGTGGTCTTGGACAATGGAAGGGCCATTCCGTAGTAAAAAACAAGGCGGCGAGCGCCGCCGGCAATGGAGCGTCCTGCGCCGCGGCCCACGCTTATTGGAGTCGCTGAATGAATCGCTAAGTCAGATTTGTTCGGCTGCTGCTCGAAAGCGGGGTGCGAATAGAAAGGATCAAAGCCATGAAATCTATCGTCCTTACCCCAAGTCTGTTGGCG
>Ga0082212_10001561_pt1 | contig 33864 bp, 31 predicted proteins | sample TergutNt197P3_FD_71548 | JGI IMG/M metagenome (GOLD analysis project Ga0082212, IMG submission 71548) | Neocapritermes taracua P3 segment gut microbial communities from Petit-Saut dam, French Guiana - Nt197 P3 | ecosystem: Host-associated > Arthropoda: Insects > Digestive system > Gut ... | reverse complement strand
CTCCGGGGATGCGGGGCATGGTTTTTGTTGTTTCGGTCAGTACCGGCCTTTTCACCGGTATTCCCTCAACAAAAAAACCATACCCCGCATCCCTTATTGACAGGGGAGAGCAGTTACTATACGACCATGTCCACGTGGGACACTGTTCCCGCGCCGCCGTTTTCCCTGAGGAAGAAACTGGTAGAGCGCATGACGCCCGTCGTGTTGTTCGCGTCGTCTTTGAATGAGAATTGCGTGTCGATATCGCCGAGGAATATCGCGCCGATACCCAGCTCCTTGAGCGTGAATATCTGGTCGTTGCCGTTTTTGTCGCGGCTCCATACGACAAGCTTTGAGAAGATCGGGTCGGCTTCGTCTATCCAGCCGTTCCCGTCGGAATCGAACGCGCGCAGTTCGTTGAAACCGTTTCCGGTTTTGGGTCCGAACAGCTCTTTTCCATCGTTTATTTTTCCGTCGCCGTTCCAGTCGACCGCCAGGAACCCGCTGCCTTCGCCGAGCATTGAGAGTTTTTCCATCGAGCCGTTCATAGTGAGGTCGAACTCAAACGTTTCTCCAATCAGCGAAGCCGCGGTCCCGCCATAGTTTATGACCAGCGGGTCGCACGGCCTTTCAAGCTGGAGCGATATGTTCGTATAGGACATAAACTCCCGCGACATGTTCATTTGGAGATCCAGGTTTATCGACCTTCCGTCGGCTGTGTTGACGGAGCACTGCATCTGATATGACACGCTTTCAGACTCATATGTGAATTGCGTGAATTCGATCGAGTCCATTATCCGGCCGATCCCGCCGTTTTGCGGAGCAAGCTGAAAATCGGGCATGTTCGGGGCGGAGAAATTCATGGTACCCTTTTCGGGGGCGTTTTCGTCCGGGTCGAACAGCTTCAGTTTCACCTTTTTGCCGGTCAGCATTTCGAGCATCATCTCAAGAAGCGAGAGTTTGAGCTCCGCCGGGTTTTTTGGCATTTTCGGGCCGCTGAGCTTCAGCGGCGTCAGGTTTTGCGTCGACTTTTCCAGTATTTTGCCGCTGTCCTCCTTTGATTTTTCGTACATGTCCCTGACCTTGTCGGAAATCGAGACTTTGTCGTCTTCCGCGTTTGCCGCTTCAGCGCCGATCGGAACAAGTACTTCTCTTTTTCCTGCGAATGTTGTCGTTTGCATTGATAGGAATGTTCGCTGGGAGCTTGCCTGTACATTGTAGCTTTCGATGATCATATGTATTTCCTCCTTGATGTTTTACACAGCGGCATTCCTTGCCGCCGTTACTCTGATTCCCCTGCAACAACTCCCGCCACCATCCTCACACCATCTTTTTCCGCCCCTTTCACGCGTTTTTCGGTTAAATGAACCAATCATTCGCCCTCAAAACCCGTAAAACGGACGAAAAAATCTGGCGCGAATCTGATGACGCGAGTTGTTGCAGTGGAATCTTACAACAATTATATCGGAAGAAATCATGTGATAGTTTAGCGGTAGTACCATACGGACAAAGAAAGTAAATAAAAAACACGAATTTCTTTGTCCGTAAGGGTACTCGTCGCGCTTGCGCGGCGCGTGAGTAATCTCTGCGGAGGGAGCAAGCAGTCAATCTTGTGGTTTTTTTGGGTTGTGGGCGCAGCTCACATTAGTTTACGGAAAAAGGCGGCTCCAAAGAAGCCGCCTTTCGCATTGAGTTTTGGGGGAGACGCGGAGGGATCTGCGTATCAGGCGCCCCACGCTCTTCCCGACAGCGCCGAGCCGTTCGGGTCGACGACGCATGAGCCGGCGTCTACCGGCAGCACGGCGCCGGTTATCATGGCGGAATCTTCGCTCGCGAAGAATACGACGGCTCCGGTTATCTGATCGGTGGTAGCGGCGTGGGGGATAGGGTTGAAGCGCGTCATATAGTCGAGCGCCCCTGTTATGTCTGTGCCGAGCGAGTCGGCAAGGCCCTTCATGGAGTTTTCCAGCATTGCTGTACGCGTCGCGCCCGGGCATACGACATTGCAGCGCACGTTGTCTTTGCCGAAGTCCAGCGCGACGGACTGCGACAGCCCGATAAGACCGGATTTTGACGAGCAGTAGGCCGGCATTGCGGGGATGCGGCGCAGCCCCGCGAGCGAAGCTATGTTGACGATGGCGCCGCCGCCCGCGTTTTGCATGTACGGAATCGCGAATTTCATTGTATAAAACGGGCCGTAAAGGTTTGTTTCGAGCACGCTCTTCCACTGCTCGATCGAGACGTCTACGACGTTGCCGGCGGGGTCGATCCCGGCGTTGTTGACTAAGACGTCTATTTTTCCGCCGAACTTCACCGCCGCTTCCACCATCGCTTTTGCGTCGTCGGGGTTTCTGACGTCGCCGGCGAACGGAAGCACCGAGCCTTCCGGCAGCGCCGCGACGGTCTCCGCGAGGGCTTCCGCGCGCCTTCCGGTGATTACTATTTTCGCGCCTTCCGCGACAAAACGTTTCGCGATAGCGGCGCCGATGCCGCTCCCGCCTCCTGTGATCAACGCAGATTTACCGTTTAGATGACCGTTCATAAGTAATCCTCCTAATGTTGTTTGAGTCTTTGACGGTGGCTCCGGGAGCATTATACGACGCTCCGGGCCCTTTATGCGTCAAGTTTACCACTAAAGCGACGGGGGTGTCAATTTTTTTTAACTTGATGAAACTGTTCACTGTCTACCCATCAGGGGCTGCGCGGTATGGTTTTTTTGTTGAGGGAATACCGGTGAAAAGGCCGGTAGCTGACCAGCGAACCAAAGGTTCGCGAACAACAAAAACCATGCCACGCAGCTCTGCAGATGGGCTGCCCCTTGAAAAACTTATTGACGTCTTTTTTGTTAACGACTTGCGCGCGCGCCGCAGTTTTGGTAATATGTAGATGTTCATACAGGATAGACAGGGAGGGGGCAAAACTGACGAATACGTTATTTTTGGTAGTACCGTGCTATAACGAGGAAGAGGCGCTGCATGAAACGTCCAGGCGGCTCTGTGAAAAAATGGAGTCGCTCAAGGACAGGGGGATGATCTCCGGCGCAAGCAGGATCGTTTATGTGGACGACGGGTCTCGCGACAGCACATGGGAATTGATCGAGCGGTTCAGCGCAGACGACGATATGATCGCGGGGATCAAACTGAGCAGGAACCGGGGGCATCAGTACGCGCTGCTCGCCGGGCTCATGGCGGTAAGGAACTCGGCGGATATGGTCATTTCGCTGGACGCGGACCTGCAGGACGACATCGACGCGGTCGACAAGATGGTCGAAGAGTATCAAAACGGCTGCGATATCGTTTACGGCGTGCGCGGGAGTCGCGAAAAGGACAGCTTTTTCAAACGTTTCACAGCGGAGAGCTACTACCGGACGCTCCGCTCGCTGGGCTGCGACATAGTTTTTAACCACGCCGATTACCGCCTGATGAGCTCCCGCGCGCTCGAGGCTCTGTCCGGGTATGGCGAGCAGGATCTGTTCCTGCGGGGCCTCGTGCCGATGCTCGGATATAAAACCTCGACTGTGCGGTACGACCGCGGAGTCCGCGAGGCCGGCGAGAGTAAATACCCGCTTAAGAGGATGCTTGCCCTCGCGATCAACGGATTGACGTCGCTGAGCCTGCGGCCGCTGAGGATAGTGACGGCGGCAGGCTGCGTTATGATCGCCCTTGCTCTCGCGCTGCTGGTATATTCGATCGTTACTGTTTGCATGGGGCAGTCGATGCTTGATTGGAAACTGCAAACTGTTTCCATCTGGGGAGTGGGCGGTATAGTCACGTTGTCTGTCGGGATCGTGGGGGAGTATGTGGGGAGAATGCATATGGAGACGAAACGCAGGCCGAGATATTTCATCGACAGGACGTCGGGAGACATTGAAATTGAGAGTTGATAATTGAGAAGTGATATGGCCGCCGGCGGACCGCCCGGCACTCAGGGATTCAGACCGACGAAGTCGATGGGGCAGTGTTTCCTTGTTGACGGGAATATCACGGAAAAAATAATCAGATCGACCGGTTTCAGCGCAGCCGACGGCGTTTTAGAGGTTGGTCCGGGTTTTGGGATACTGACGCGGGCTCTTAGCTCCACCGCGGGGCGGGTTGTCGCTGTTGAACTGGACGGGAGGCTGCTGCCGGCTCTTCGCGAATCGACGTCGGCGGCCGGTAACGTTGATATCATCCACGGCGACATCCTGAAAACAGACGTCGCGGAGCTGGTTAACGATAAACTGTCCGGCCTGAGAAAACACGTCTGCGCAAATCTGCCGTATAATATTACGACGCCTGCCCTCTCATTATTTATTGAGTCGGGAGTATTTCAGACAATAACGGTCATGATCCAGCGGGAGGTCGCGCAGCGGATCTGCGCGAAACCGGGAACTCCGGAATACGGCTCGTTTACCGTCTTTGCGAACTACCATGTCAGACCCGAAATACTCTTCACGGTACCGCCGGAATGCTTTTCGCCGCGCCCGCGAGTATACTCCGCAGTCGTGAGGATGGAAACGCTCAGGGAGCGTATGCTGACGCCTGAGGAAGAGCCTCTGTTTTTCCGCGTCGTTCGGGCGGCATTTCACCAAAGGAGGAAAACACTTGTCAACGCTCTTTTTTCGGCATTCGGCAGGACGCACAAAAAGGATGAGATAGCGGATGTGGTCAGGGCGTGCGGTTTTAACGAAATGATCCGCGGGGAGACGCTCAGCATAGAAGAATTTGCCAAATTATCGCGTTTTCTGCGATCAAAACCGTTCGTTTGAAATATAGTGTAAAAATATGTAAATTCTGATACAAATCTGATACACGAAAGGTATATAAAAATGTGAGTTGACTAAACGCTTATTATGTTGTAGAATCTCTATAATAAACGCGTTTGGCTGATGATCGCGCCGGGATCCGTATCGGAAAACATCATATATCGTTTTGAGGATGGTTTATATGAGTATTATTGCAGAAGTCAAATGCGCGAGGTGCGACAGAAAGTATTCAGGGATGCGGGGCAGATGCCCGTACTGCGGCGCCAGGCGGATAGGCCGCGGAAAATACTCCGAGGAGTCGGATAACTCCAAAGGAAAGATGCTCGTCGGAGTCCTTATTCTGGCGGTGCTGGTAGTCGCCGCCGGCGTGCTGCTTTTCACGTCGGACCCAAAAGACCAAAATGTAGAAACCCCCCGAAACAGCGGAACGGAAACGCCGCGCTCTCCTTCTATTCCGGACGAAACCGACGTTGAAGGATTACCCGGGAAAACAACGATCACACCGAACGAGGAGACGACGCCGCCGGAGGAAGAGACGCCTGAGCAGACGACGACTCCTCCCTCGGAAGTCATTTCAGTTGTTATTACTTACAGCAACGTGACCAAGACGGACTTTACCGCAGGCATTGGCGAAAGGGTCCCGCTGCGGGTAAGGATCGAGCCTGTCGGGCTGGATCTTGATATCGTGTGGTCAAGCAGCGATGAGAGTATTTTTTCGGTCGTCGCGACAAATACTGAAGGGACGTCGGCCACAGTGACAGGAATTGGAAGGGGCACGGGGTTGCTTACGGTCACGGTTGGCGGCGTGACAGCGGAGTGTATCGTTAGAATAAGCTGATTCGATGAATAACGCTTTCGGTCTTTAAAGGGTACCGCCGGACCGAGAGAGAGACGGTTTACTTTCCCGGCGGTACATAGCGGGCGTTGTAGAAAGGATTGCATGGTAATGAATGTGAAGTCGACAGGTATTGTTAGGAAAGTGGACGAGTTGGGAAGGATCGTGCTGCCGATAGAGCTCCGGCGTACGCTTGGCATCGCGGAACGTGATTCGATGGAGATCTATGTTGACGGCGGGTCCATAATATTAAAGAAATATGAGCCCGAGCCGGTCAAACCAAGCAGAGGGAAAAAGTATATCTGCGAAATCTGCAAACGCGAAATGGAAAAAGGCTCTTAGGGGCAAAGCGGCCGGGGAGCCTTACGTCAAGGGACTGAACAAATGGACGGCGTTTTACATGCCGTCCGTCGGTTCATTCTGTGTTTTTGCAGATTTCACGGGGCGCCGGGGCTGTACTCAGATTCGCATGAAAAGTCGCGTGGCCGGCCCCGATAGCATACCATCGCTTTATCCCTACCCCGGGATGCGCATCTGCCGGCCTCCGCATGACGATTCACGCGTCATCAGAGTTCATCCCCGGCGCCCCGTGAACTGCTTTTTACCACCGCGTTGTACAGCGCGTTTTTTGGTACGCCTGTTTCCTCCGCGGCTTTTTTTACGGCGTCCTTGACCGACATGCCGTTTCTTATGCAGTCCCGCGCGGCGGACGCCGCGGCGGTTATGTCCGGGACCGGCGAGGGTTCGTCCGCAGCGCCTTCTATTACAAGCGCGAATTCTCCAAGCGGCGGCGTCGTTTCGAAATGCCCGACCGCTTCCGACAAAGAGCAGCGCAGAGTCTCTTCATAAAATTTTGTCAGCTCTCGGGATATTGAAATCCGCCTGTCGCCGAAAACCTCAAGCATGTCGCCCAGCGTCCTGCGAAGCTTGTGCGGGGCCTCAAAGAATATCATTGTCCGCTTTTCCGAGGTAAGCTCTTTCAGCCGGTCGTACCGGCTTTTTCTTGCAGTGGACAAGAAACCCTCGAAGACGAAACGCCCGGCCGGCAGGCCGGAAAGCGCAAGCGCCGCGATAGCGGCGCACGGTCCGGGGACGACGGTGACAGGCGCGCCCGCGCCGACGCAAAGGCGGACGAGGTCCTCCCCGGGGTCGCTGACGCCGGGAGTCCCCGCGTCTGTGACAAGCGCGCAGTCGTCGCCAGACAGTATGCGCTCAAGTATTTTTTCGCCGCTTTCGCGCCGGTTGTGCTCATAGTAGCTTACGAGCGTTTTCTTTATTTTTAAATGCTCAAGCAGCTTGCGCGTCACGCGCGTATCCTCAGCCGCGACGAAACTCACGTCACGCAGCGTTTGCGCGGCGCGTTCGGTTATGTCGCCGAGGTTTCCGATCGGCGTCGATACAATGTAAAGCGTCCCGCAGCCGCGCGGCGCTATGACAACCGTGCTGTCGTCCATACTCTGACTCCTTGCGCGAAGCGCCGCTTCGCAGAGCGCACTAGTACCGCCTAAGCCGGCACAACATAAACTAATGCGAGCTGTTTCGTTATCTTCGTCCCCTGACCCCTGGCCCCTTGCGGGCGGCGCCCGCATTTGTTACCTTCCATATACTGCCTTCGCTTCGGTCGTCTCAGAGCCGTCGTCGTCGTACAGTATGAGCGGGGCTTCGACGTTCAGCGACGGCCCGCCGCCTTTACGGCTTTCAATCAGCGCTATGGACGGCGGCGAAGATGACTTGTGCTGGACAAACCGGAGGCGCTTCGGTTCAAACCCGTTTTCGCCGAGGGCGCGAAACAGACCGGGCAGCAGCCCGGGTTTATGGACAATGTAAAACGAGCCGCCCCGGCGCGCAGCGTAACAGGCGGCGCGGCACAGCTCGCCGGGCGTACACGATGAATCGTCGCGCGCGTCCGCTATTTCGGCGGTTGCGGCGCGTTTTCCTCTCCCGCCGGGATAGTACGGGGGGTTCGACGCAACGAAGTCATAAGCGCCGCCAGACAGAAACTCCCGGTGGCGCCTTATGTCCCCCTCGATTGCGACAGACCTGTCCGACAGGCCGCAGGCTTTGAAGTTTTCCGTCGCCAACAGTACGGCAGGGCGCTGAAAATCGACCGCGTCAATTCGCAGTTCAGGGTTGTCAAGCGCGAGAAGGGCGGCTATGATCCCCGATCCGCAGCAAAAATCGACGGCGGTTTCCTTCTTTTTGGGCCGCGCGCTGCTTATAAAGTGAGCCAGCAGCACGGCGTCCGCGCCAACGCGGAAGACTCTTCCATCCTCCTTAAAGCGCGGGCCGCCGGGCCACAGTTCATTTTCCATTACCATAAAATCCCGTCCGCCTATGGCGGGCGCCATGCAGTGGGCTTATCCGGCGGGCTCCTAATAGCGTCGCTTTGCGATGCTATTAGGAGCCCGCGTCTGCTCAGCCCGCGGAGATGGCGTCGACAGGGCAGGCGCCGGCGCAGGCGCCGCAGTCTACGCAGGTTTCCGCGTTAATGTTGTATTGCGAGTCGCCCGCCGTGATCGCCTCGACGGGGCAGTCGTTCGCGCATGAACCGCAGGAAACGCACGCGTCGCTGATAATATAAGCCATGTTGTAACCTCCAACGTTTTGATTCCCCTGCAACAACTCCCGCTCGCGCCTTTGGCGCGTTACCATCTTCGCATCGTCTTTTTCCGCTATTTTCACGCGTTTTTCGGTTAAATGAACCAATCATTCGCCCTCAAAACCCGCGAAACTATCGAAAAAATCCGACGCGAGTCTGATGACGCGAGTTGTTGCAGTGGAATCACATTCTACATTCCAGAAAACGCCTTTCTTATCTCCCTGATATACTCCGGCGTAGTCCCGCAGCAGCCGCCGACTATTTTCGCCCCGATATCAATAAACGGGAGCATCTGTCGCGCGAACTCGGCGGGGCCGATGTCATACTCGCCCGTGCGCGAGTCCGGAAGCCCGGCATTCGGTTTGACTATAAGCGGCAGCCGCGTCGCTTTAGCAATGCGCTCCGCCGTCGCGTACATCTCCTCCGGCGCCAGCGAACAGTTGAGGCCGACTGCTTCCGCGCCCAGCCTCTCCGCGGTCTCCGCAAAACTCTCCGGCGTTATGCCCAGATATGTGCAGCCTGTCTTGTCGAACGTCATCGTTGCGAGGACGGGCAGCGAGGTGCTGTCCTTAACAGCGCGTACAGCCGCCTCCAGCTCCTTCAGATCGCTCATTGTCTCTATCGCCGCGAAGTCGGCCCCGGCATTCTCTCCGGCTTCGGCCTGTTCGATAAAAAGCGCGTAAGCTTCAGAGAAAGCGATATCCCCCATAGGCTCAAGCAAACTGCCCAATGGGCCGATATCGAACGCAACTTTGACTCTGCCCCCCGCAGGCAAAGCGCCCCCCGCAGGTGATGCGCCAACGGCGTCTGAATCGCCCCCCTCAGGCAAAGCTCCCCCCGCTGGCGAAGCGTCCCCGGATCCTGAAGCGACCCCGGCCGCGCGCCTGGCTATCGATATGCCGGCGGAAATGATCTCCGCCGGCGTATAGCCGGTCCCGCTCAGCGCGCGCGCGTTAGCCCCGAACGTGTTTGCGATTATTATTTCCGCGCCCGCTTCGACATACATCCGGTGAACGTTCCCGACGGCGTCAGGATCCGTTATGTTCATTATATCCGGCCTGTCTCCCGGTTTCAACCCGTTTCTTTGAAGCATCGTACCCATCGCGCCGTCATAAAAAATAATGTCGCCGCCAAAGCCAAATAACATAGTCATATCTCCAACTTTTGTTTGTATTTTTTCCGGCATTGTGATATCATTCTATTATCCTTTTATTAGCGAAGGGGGTTTTGACAATGGAAAAATTCATTATTGCCATCAGCCGCGAATATGGCAGCGGCGGCAGGCACATAGGCGAACTGCTGGCAAACGACCTCGGCATTCCTTTTTACGACAAGCAGATCATCCGCATGGCTTCCGAAAAGAGCGGGCTTTCAGCCGGTTTCATCGAGAAGAGCGACGAGAGCATACCTAACACATTTCTGCATAACCTTAAGTATTCCGGCTATACGAGCTACGATTCCATCTCGTTTTACGACACCCCTGTAACCGACAAAGTGTTCCTCGCGCAGTCCGCCGCGATCAAAGAGGTCGCGTCGCAGGGGAGCTGCGTTATTGTCGGGCGCTGCGCCGGTTACGTCCTGCGCGACGATCCTTCGATGGTAGCCATCTTCATACGCGGAAACATCGAGGACAGGGTCCGGCAAGCTGTCGAGCATTACGGCCTGCCGCCGCAAAACGCGCTTGACAGGATCAAAAAAATAGACAAGAGCCGCACAAATTACTACAAATACTACACCAGCCGCCAATGGGCGAGCATCGATCATTTCGATCTGGTGATAAACACGTCTTTCACCGGCGTTGACGGAGCGGTCAGCGTCATAAAGACCATGATACACGAAAAATATATGTAAACAGTGTTAGGAAATAGTATGAAGAGAGTTCCGGCAATCATTCTCGCGGCCGCTTTGGCGGTTCTGCTTGCCTCAAACGCGCTGGCGGCGCAGAGCGGACTAAGCAACTTCACGCTTTCGGATAATTACGCCTCCGGCCGGTTTCACGACGTTACAGGGCGCGAGTGGTACGCTTCATACATAGAAGACGCGTACAATTATGGCTTCATTCAGGGGAAAAGCGAAAATACGTTCGATCCCGGCGGGCTGCTGACGCTTGGGGAGTCCGTCGTATTGGCCGTCCGGCTTATGAGTATTTACAAGACCGGCGCCGCCGACTTTGAAGTATCTCAGCCGTTTTACGAGGTATACGCGGACTACGCCCTGTCAAACGGCGTCATTGACAGCCACGGCGACTATGAGTCCGCCGCCACAAGGGCGCGTTTTGCGCAGCTCGTATATAACGCGCTGCCTCGCGAAGAGTTTTCCGAAATCAACGCCGTCCCTGATTACGCGATATGCGACGTCTCGCCCGCCTCGTCATACGGCGACGCCGTTTACGCGCTCTACCGCGCCGGCGTGCTGTCGGGGTCTGACCGTTTCGGCGCGTTTTTCCCGGAGTCGAATATTACCCGCGCCGAGGCTTGCGCCGTAATGGTGCGACTCGCGGATCCGGACAGCCGCGTAAGCGTCTCTCTTCCGGCGAGAATTCCCGCTGACTTGATTTTTGAACGTAACGTGAACGCCGCTTTTCTGATAGAGACTTTCGACTCAGACGGCGACTCTATCAGGACAGGCAGCGGATTTTTCTTCTCCGGCGCCGGTTACGCCATAACGAACCTGCATGTCTTTGATAACGCCGCAAGGGCTACAGTCACCACGTATTACGGAGATATATACCCTGTGCTGGGCGTTAACGCGGTCAGCGAAGAGAATAATCTGGCGATCTTTTCGGTGGGGTCGGATTACGGCCGCCGCAACTATCTGAGCCTGGCGGATTCCGACGTGATCGAAACCGGAAACACCGTTTACGCGCTCGGCAGCCCTCTGGGGCTGATCAACACCTTTACGGAGGGGATCGTCTCAAACACAAAACGCGAACTCGACGGACAGATGTTCATACAGTTCTCGGCGCCCATATCATTCGGCAGCGGCGGAAGCGCGCTGCTCAACGCGCTCGGTCAGGTCATAGGCGTGACTTCGAGCTCGTTTTCATATGGCCAGAATCTGAATCTGGCCGTACCCGTAAACTTCATAAAAGAACTCGAACCCGGCGAACTCGTCCCGCTCGCGGATCTGCTTGATGACTCGCTTGAGGACTCACTTGAGGACTGATTCGGGGCTGCGGGCGCAGCTCGCGTTAGCCTCGCGAGCAAGCAAGAGCAATAGCAAGTTTGAATGAACTGCGGGCGCTGCTCGAATCAGCCTCCCAAAGCCGCCTTGTACGTCTCTTTCGGCTGGACGCCAATGAAGCGTTTGACCTCGGTCCCGTCCCGGAACAAAATGACCGTCGGGATGCTCATGATCCCGTATCGCCCCGCGATCCCGTTGTTCTCGTCAACGTCGACTTTCGCTACGGCTACGGCGCCTTCATATTCCTTCGCCAGCTCCTCGATGACCGGCGCGACCATTTTGCACGGCATACACCAGCCGGCCCAGAAGTCGACCAATACCAGGCCGCTTCTGATCGCTTCGTCAAAGCTCGCGTCTGTCAGGTGCGCAATACTCATTTTATAGTACAACCTCTTTTCTCGTTCCTAATCCTAACCCTAACTCCTAACTCCTAACTCCTAAATCCTAACGCCTAAACCCTAAAACCTAAACCCTAAACCCTAACACCAAGATACTCGTCTGCCGACAGCGCAGCGACCTGCCCCTGCCCCGCCGCTTTGGATATCTGGTAGGGCTTTCCGACGCAGTCGCCCGCCGCAAAAAGTCCGGGAATGTTCGTTTCTCCGTCAGCGCCGGCCTTTATGTGACCGTCTCCGGTCTCAAGACCCGCCGCGAGGAGATGCGGCGCGACCGTACGCCGCAGGATGAACGCCCCGTCGCACAACACCTCGGCGCCGTCCGCTGTAACCGAAGCTACGCGTTCATCGCCGTTTATCCTTATGTCGCTCGTTTTGATCCTTACGACGTCGCACCCGATCGAAGCAAGATAATCCGCTTCGCCGTCGGCCTCCGGAGAAAGGCATATCACGCAAACGCGCTTCCCCCGGTACAGCATACCGTCGCACGTCGCGCAATAAGATACGCCGCGCCCCAGCAGTTCCTCTTCACCGGGGAAAAGAGAAGCCTGAACAGAGCCCGTCGCGATAATAACGGCTCTCGCGGAAACGATCTCCGATCCGTACCCGACATAAAACGAGCCTTCAGCGGGCAATACTGAGTAGACCCTGCCTGTGATCAGTTCAGCTCCGGCGGACGCGGCGTGACCTCTCATCTTTCTCAGGATCTCCGGACCGGATATTCCCGGCAATCCCGGATAATTCCCGATCTCAGGCGCTTTATACAGCCCGCTTTGCTCCATATCGCCGGATACGACCGCCGCGCTTCTGCCTCGCTGCCTCAGCGTTATCGCGGCCGACAAACCTGCTGGCCCGCCGCCGACAATGATGGTATCTATCAATTTTCCAATCTCATTTCGTAGAATTATAACCATAATAACATAAAATACTTGTAAATAAAACAAAATATGGATAAAAATATTGAAAACCTGATATGGAGCCAAACCTGAATGGAAGAACTGTCATCAAACTTTATTCATGAATACATAGAAGAAGACGTCGCTCCGGGCGGGCGGTTTGCTGGGATGCGCGTCCATACGCGCTTCCCTCCCGAACCGAGCGGGTATCTGCATATCGGGCATTGCTACGCGTTCAATATCAGTTTCGGAACCGCCGCGAAGTACGACGGCCTGTGCAACCTTCGCATGGACGACACAAACCCGGCCAAAGAGGATGAGGAGTTCGTCGACGCGATCCAAGAGGACATCCGCTGGCTCGGGTACGACTGGGGCGACCGCTTTTACTACGGGTCCGATTATTTCCCTCAGACATATGACCTCGCCGCAGGCCTGATAAAGAAAGGCCTGGCTTATGTGTGCGAGCTTTCGCCGGAAGAGTTTAAAGAGCGGCGCGGCGACGTCGGAGTACCGGCAACGTCGCCATACAGGGACAGGCCGGCGGAGGAAAGCCTAGACCTGTTTATGCGCATGAAAAACGGCGAATTCCCCGAAGGCGCCATGACGCTGCGCGCGAAAATAGACCTCGGCAGCGGAAATTTCAACATGCGGGATCCTGTGATATACCGCATTCGCTATATCACGCACCACAGGCAGGGCGATAAGTGGCGCATATTCCCGATGTACGATTTCGCGCATCCGATACAAGACGCGCTGGAAGGCATCACCCACTCGCTGTGCTCTCTCGAATTTGAGGACCACCGCCCGCTTTACGACTGGGTCATAGAGAACACGGACGTACCCTGCAAGCCCAGGCAGATCGAATTCGGCAGACGCAGCATAGACTACGCCGTCATGTCGAAACGCAAACTGCGCCGTCTGGTCGAAGAAGGCTATGTCGACGGATGGGACGATCCGCGCATGCCGACGCTGTGCGGTCTGCGGCGCCGGGGATACACGCCCGGGTCTATACGGGATTTCTGCGAGCGCATTGGAGTCGGAAAAACGTCGAACTCGATCGAATACGCGCTCTTGGAGCACTGCCTGCGCGAGGAACTCAACAGCAACGCGCCGCGTGTGATGGTCGTTACCCGCCCCGTCAAACTCGTGATAACGAACTACCCGGAAGGCGCGACCGAAACGTTTGAAGTAGAAAACAATCCCACGGACGAAGGCGCGGGATGCCGCGGCGTAAGTTTCTCCCGCGAGCTATGGATCGAGCGCGACGACTTTGCCGTCGATCCGCCGTCGAAATACAACCGTCTTTTCACCGGGAACGAGGTCAGGCTGAAATCGGCGTACATAATAAAGTGCACAGGTTACGAGGCTGACGCAAGCGGCGCCGTTTCCGTCGTCACCGCCGAGTACGACCCGGAAACTCGCGGCGGCGCGACGCCCGACGGACGCAAGGTCCGAGGCACCATCCACTGGGTCGACGCAAACGCGTCCATCGACGCGGAGGTACGGGTTTACGACAATCTATTTACCGACCCCGACCCCGACGGCGCCGACGTTGATTTTACGAAGCTGATAAACGAGGGCTCGCTGGAAGTATTACGCGGGTGCAAAGCGGAAATATCGCTCGCTTCGGCTAAACCGCCGGATGCGTTCCAGTTTCTGCGGCTGGGCTATTTTGCGGTCGACAGCAGGGATTCAAAACCCGGCGCCCCGGTGTTCAACCGGGCCGTCGCCCTCAAAGACGGATTTAAGAAAGTGTAACGCTATGAAAACTGTTTATAAAACTCACGGGGTTTGCTCAAACTATATAGATATCGAAACCGAGGACGGTATCGTCAGGAGCGTTGTTTTCACCGGCGGCTGCGACGGTAACCTGAAGGGCATTTCCCGTCTGCTCCCAGGTATGAGCGTGGACGACGTCATAAAACGTTTCGAAGGGATCACATGCGGCAGGAAGAACACGTCCTGCCCCGACCAGCTTGCCAAAGCCCTGAAGATGGCGCCGCGCCCGGCCGTGAGCGAAGACTCACGTTGATATGATAGAAACAAAAATAATTTTTGCTAGGAGGAAAGATCATGCCGTTGAACAAATTCCCGCACGTATACCAGCCGATCCAGGTCGGCAGCATGACCATGAAAAACCGCATCCAGTATTCCCCGATCGTAACAAACCATGCAGGATACCGGTCCGGAGAAGTTACTCCGCAGCTCTTCCAGTTTGTAAGCAGTCAGGCGAAAACAGGGGCGGGGCTCGTGACCATCGGCTCCACTCCGGTAAACTTCCGTGAAGCGCGCGACTTTTTCCATTGCCTGTCGGCAACGAAGGACGAAGACATTCCGGGTCTCACCCAACTGGCGAACGAACTGCATAAGTACGACTGTAAACTGTCCACGGAACTCATCCACGGCGGTCAGTGGGGCGACTTCACACTGCCGCAGGGCGAGATGGTGTGGGTGCCGTCCGTCGTAGAGCCGTACTTTGACCCGAAGCGTTTCAAGGAGATAACAAGGCCCGAGATGCTCACCGTCATCGACGACTTCGTAGCGGCGCTGAAACGCTGCATGGCGTCGTTCTTCGACATGGCGATGATCCACTACGCGCATGGAAACCTGATGTCCGGTTTCCTGTCCACCTTATGGAATCAGCGCGGCGACGCTTACGGCGGCTCGGAAGCGAACCGCTGGCGCTTCCCGCTCGAGCTGCTTGAAGCCGCGTACGACACTGTCAAGGGGAAGATCCCGCTCGAAATGCGCATCGTCGGCAACGAGCATATGCCCGGCGGCACGCCTTTGGAGGAGCGCATCCGCTTCCTGAAGGAAGCCCAGAAGTACATAGACATGATAGTCGTCTCCGCCGGGACGCTCAGGCACGGCGAAGCTGTCAGCTTCAACATGCCGGGTTATTATATACCCGCCGGCCTGAACGTCGAGTACGCGGCCGCGTTCAAGGAAGCGTGCCCGAAACTCGCAGTCTCCGTTGTGGGCGGCATATCGACGCTGGAACACGCAGAAGAAATCATCAAGACCGGCAAAGCTGATATCGTGGCTATGGCGAAAGCGCTCATGGCCGACCAGGAGTTCGTGAACAAGGGCGCGCGCGGGCTCGAAGCGGATATCCGCCCGTGTTTACGCTGCCTGTACTGCATCAGGCCTACCAGAAACAGCAGCCACGTGGCGGGCTGCGCCGTCAATCCCCCGCTCGGATGGGAGTACCTGTCCGCCAAACCGCTTCCCGCAGTTAAGAAAAAGAAGGTCATGGTTCTGGGCGGCGGCCCCGGCGGCATGGCTTCAGCTCAATATCTGACGGAGCGCGGGCACGAGGTCGTTTTGTACGAGAAAGCCGATAAACTCGGCGGCCGCCTGTACGAGTCCTCCGCGCTGTCGTTCAAAGACGGCTTCCGCAGATATCTCGAGTACACTATCCGCAAGACAAACGAAAGCGGCGCGAAAATAATACTCGGCAAAGCGGCAACGGCGGCGACTGTCAGGGAAGAAGCGCCGGACGCTTTGATCATCGCCATAGGCGCCAACCCGATCATTCCTCCGATCAAGGGCATAGACGGGGCGAACGTGAAGGAAGTTTCCGCAGTCGACCGCGGAGAAGCCGAAACCGGGAAGAATGTCGTCGTTTGCGGCGGAGGCATGTCCGGGACCGAATGCGCGCTCGGCCTTGCGATGGAAGGCAAGAACGTCACGCTTGTGGACATGCTGCCCGAAGATCTTTTCTACAACGACATCCCGCGCGTAAGGCTGACGATAACGAGACTGCTGAATGAGAACAACGTGAAGATCATGCCCGAGTGCACCGTTCAGGAGTTCGCGCCCGACGGCGTGATAATCAAAAACGCGGCGGGCGAGACCGTCAAGCTCGATTGCGACACGGCCGTCGTGGCGTTCGGCGTCAAACCGGACGCTGATCTGGTGTCCGAGCTGAACGAGATAATCCCCGAGACCTATATAATCGGCGACGCGGAGAAAGCCGGAAAGATCGCGGACGCCATAGGCAAGGCGTACTGGTACACAATGGATATCTGACGCAAGCAGCGCAGAGCGCCGCTTGAGGCGCTTTTAACCCGCTCCCCCGATTCAAAAGACGCTCTTCGCGGCATAAACCGCGAGGAGCGTCTTTTTACTTCTCATCACGTGAAACCATGTAGTAACCACGCGGTATCTGTCCTGCGCGCGCTGCCTCCAAATGAGGCGGCGAAGTTTCTTATGCGTTCGCCGCGTTATCGAGACGCCTGTTTCTGAAATACAGGCACAGATCAGCCGTGACCATCACGGTGTTTAAAACATAGAAAAACAGCACATAAGTTATGTTGTTACTTACTATTTTGCTGACTATGCCGCATAAATACCCGATAATGATGAACACAAGAAATTGCAGGCTTTTCCCCTTCGCAGTTCTGGCCTTCACTGATTTATACAGTGACGCGGGCCATGAAATGCCGAAGCAAATGACCATCGCCGCTTCAAATAACTGCCCCATTGTTCTCTTCCTCCAATACGCGGCGAAACGTGCAGCTGCTGCCGAAACAGTACTATACGGGATGAGCGGCCGGTGACCGGATGCCCGCCGCTTGCCGCCGAGCGTTCACCGGGCGCGCAGTCGCCTACGCCCGTTTGCTCTTTGTCAGCATTCTGTTGATATGCGCCTTGAGCTCCTTAAACGCGCTTCTCGGATCGATCTCATCAAGCGTTTCGATCAGAAGCCTGACGCTGGTTTCGTCCAGGCTGTCCTTTTGCCCGGAGATTTCGGTCGCCCGGCTCTTGACTATCGCTTCCACGATCTCGTTTGTACCCGCGTTCGCGGCGACCAGACCGGCAACAACTTTGCTCTTAGCGGCGAACTGAATGAAATCCTTGTTCATAAGCGTGTAGTTGAGCTTGCCTTTTTCATCGCTGTACCGCTCGACGATGGCTATGTATTCCGCCGAGAGCGTCATATCCACCTGATCCGGCGGCGCCTGCTCGCCTACGTCGTTCGGCTGTATCTCCTCAATGGCCTGCACCTTGATATTTCCGCGCGAAGAATACGGCAGGCTGTTAGTCAGCTCATAAGCTTCGTCGAAAGCCTCCATAGGGAAAAGCTCCTCGTCAAAGCCGCCGTAGGGAATCAACTCAGCCGAGCGCTTGTCTATGGTGCAAACGGCGTATTGCCCGTCGACGCGCATGATTTTTATCCCCGCTCCGCCCGTCGCCAGTTTTTGCTTGTACGCGATAGCCGGGACGACGGATAGTTCCACTGCCTTAGTGCGTATAATGTTCATGTATCTGCCCCTCTCGTTTCAAATGAAAATTCTCCAATAGAATACCACCTGCATGAAACGTATGTCAATCAGATTTTACGGATTCGCCCCTGAACAGCCGCTTCAGCTCGGCGAGCGTCCGCATGGCTGATTCAAAATCGTAGTCTTCTATCTGGCGCGCCAGATCCTCCGTCCCGGGCACCGCGCGAATATCGCCGAGCAGGTTCACGCACTCCGGGTTCAGCGCTTCAAGCATAGGCTCAAGTTTTTTGTATAGCTCCAGTATCTGCGCGTCGTCGACGTCTTCCCGCCCGGCTGTCGCCTCAGACTCTTCAAGCAGCGGCATAAGGCCCTCCAGAACGGTTTTCAGTTCGTTTTCAAGAGCGGTAATTTGCTCTTTTGACGGCGTCGTCCCGCGGCCCAGCGCCGTCTCAACTTCTGATGCGGCTTTTCTGAGCGCATCCTCGCCGATAAACCCGGCGTTGCTGCTCATAGTATGCGCCAGCCTGTGCGCGAGAGCAAGATCGCCCGAATCGATCGCTTCGGCCACCTCGCCGCGTTTCATGTGGTAACTCCTGGCAAAGCTGGAGCTCAGCTTCCGCCGAAGCACGTCATCCTGCGCCCGGTCGGCCTCGTCTACCGCTGAAACGCTCAGCGGCGTAAGATACTTCAGCAGCATCCGCCACAGCTCCTGCGACGTGAACGGCTTGCCGATGGTGTCGCGCATACCGCTCTCCTTGTACTCGTCGAGTTCGCTGGTCATAATATTGGCCGTCATCGCGACTATCGGAGTATCCGTACCGAGCGCGGATATCAGCCCCGCCGCTTCGACACCGTTCATCACCGGCATGTGTATATCCATGAAGATCAGCCCGAAAGGCTTCTCACCGCTTTTTATCCGGTCCGTGACCACGTCAACGCCCGCTTTTCCGTTTTCGGCGATCACCGTCTTGATTCCGACCCTGTTGAGATGCTCGACGATCACCTCCTGGTTCATCTTGTTGTCTTCGCAAAGTAAAACCGTATCGTCGAAATGCGGTTTTTTTACCGTGTGGTACTCCTTCAGGCCGGGCGAAAGGTCGGACGCGCCTATCGTTTCAAAGATCAGGGTAAAGCTGAACTTACTGCCGACTCCGGGAGCGCTCTCCACTTCCAGCCTGCCGCCCATCATCTCGATGTAGTTCACGGTTATGGCGAGTCCGAGGCCGGTGCCGCCATAGTTCCGGGTGATGCTGGTATCCGCCTGCATGAACGGTTCGAAAATCTTGCCTATCTGCGCGGTATCCATTCCTATCCCGCTGTCCTCCACTTCGAAAAACACTGAAACGCTCTCGTCGTCCAAAAGCTCGATTCCGGACGAAAGACGGATCGATCCCTGATTCGTAAATTTCACGGCGTTTGAAAGAAGATTGATCAGCGACTGATAAAGCCGCACCGGGTCGCCAATGAGCCTTCTGCCCGGCAGCGGTTCGGTGTGAAAATGCAAAGCAAGCCCCTTGTCGTCGGCCAACGGCGAGATCGAGGACCGGCAGCTTTCGAAAATGTCATTAAGGTCAAACGGGACCCGTTCCATCTCCATCTTGCCCGATTCGATCTTGGAAATGTCCAGTATATCGTTGATTATATGCAGCAGCCATTTTGCGCTCTGGATAATTTTGCCGAGAAATTCAGCCGTTTCCGGAGTGTTGCTGCCGTCGAGCGCCAATTCGGCGAATCCGATGATACTGTTCATCGGCGTTCTGACCTCATGGCTCATGTTTGCGAGGAAAGCTGTTTTGGACGCCGACGCAGCGATTGAGGCTTCCATAGCCTTGCGCATCTCATCTTCATAGGCTTTCTTGACTGACTGGTCGTTTATGCTGTGGAAAAAGACAAGCGAATCGTCGACCCAGCGGATGATCGAGGCCTTTGTCTCCGTCCATATCCCCAAAACGTCGTCCCACAGGTATTCGTCGAACTGCGACGGAAGAGACTCTTTGTCCGGCAGAAGGCCCGGCAGCCTGCATATGGAACACGGCTCGGTTTGGTTCCTTATTGCCTCGTAGCATTTTCTTCCTATGCACTCGTCCCTGTTAAGCCCAAAAACACTCGCCATATTCTGATTCATGTATAAAAGATTGAAATCAAGATCAGTTATGGATATAAGCGTATCGACATTCTCAAGTATGGCTGTCGCCTTATTCATCAAAATCCGGGATTCTTCCTCATTTCGCATGAGCCGCTCGTACTCACGCAAATCGCTGGAAAAAGACAGGTAATAATGCGAGTTCCTCCACGGTATCCTGACGATCTGCGTCTCCGCGGGGATGAGCTCCCCCGAACGGGTCATAAACGTCCGGTTAAAATGGTACGACCCCTCATGCTGCAGGATCTCCATGATCTCAGTCATTCTGACGTCGCTCCGCGATCCGTCCGGCTGGTATTCGGGGAAAAAGCTGTAGAAATTCCTGCAAAAATCGTCTTTGTCCGGAACTCCCAGTATGTTGAGCGCAGCCTGGTTACAGTCGATGATATTGCCTTTATCGTCCCGCATGACGCACATGAGCGGGTTCGTGTCCAGCATAAGTTTCATCCTTGATTCGGCTTCTCTGGCTTCGGCGTCTTTTATCATGATCTCCGTTTGGTCGTAATAATGCACCACAAGCCGGTAGCCAAACAGCCATGTGATGCGCGTGGTGTTTACCGTAAACCAGATCGGCGTCCCGTCACGCTTGCTCAGCATGACCGAAACCTGTGAAAAACCTTTTCTGACAGCTTCGTCCAGAACCTGTCTTCTTAAGTATTCGGTTCTCGTCCCGTCTGCCTGAAACTCCGGCTCAATGGAAAAGAAGCAGTTGTTGAACTCGACCGCGGACAGCCCTTCCGGGATGTCGAACGTTGACACGGCTTCTTTATTGAACGCTATGATTCGGCCGTCCTCGTCCCAGATCAGGCACGGCAGGGCGGCCGAATACAGCAGGTCGTTCATGCGCCTGTTCGCTTCTTCCAACTGGATGTTGGTTATATCCAGCGTGTAGATGAGTATACCGTCAAAGCCCCCGGTATCGCTCTGAATACGCTTGTACGTTATCCTGTAGATGGACTTCTCCCCGTTAGGCCATGAAACGACGTCGTCTTCATAGAACTCCTTTTCGCCCGACATTATCCGGGCGAAACGCAAGGTCGCTTTGTTAACGAAATCTTTATCAGAAAACAGCGCTTTGTATCCGTCGAGAATATGCACGCCTACGTACATGCTCTTGCTGGCGATACTCGCTAATGACAGCAAACTGTCGCTGTAATAAAGGACTATGCCTTCCGGATCCAGTATAATGGCGTAACTGAACGCGTTGTCCGTTACAGCCTTCAGGTACTCGAACGCCTGATCCGCGCCATACGCGCGCCCCGGCATTCCGGGTTCCTCCGCCCGAGCCTCACCGGATACGCGCCCCGGCATTCCGGGTTCCGGCTCCTGACGACCCTTATCCGCCTCATTTTGCATATTCTACCACCCCTCCTGCCTCTTGCTTGCAGCAAACTCTGAGTATCACCGGACACTATCGCCTTCGCACAGGTATTTTCGCAGCGCCTCTATGACCTCCTCAAACACCAGAGGTTTTCCGATATGGCCGTTCATTCCTGCTTCCAGGCATTTCTCGACGTCTTCTTTGAATACATTGGCGGTCATCGCTATTATGGGAATGGTCTTCGAGTTCGGCGCGTCATACGCCCTGATCCTCCTCGTCGCTTCGAGCCCGTCCATTTCCGGCATCTGCATATCCATAAGTATCGCTTCGTACTTATCATGCGACTCGGCAAACATACTGACGGCCTCCTCGCCGTTTTTTGCGCAATCTATCACTAAGCGGGTAGGCGCCAGAAGCGCCAGCACGATCTCGCGGTTTATTTCCACATCCTCGGCCAGCAGTATGATATGCCCATTGAAGATCCCGTCCAAACTGTCCGCGGCGTTCTCGTCCTCATGCTGCGCCAGCCCCAGATATTTGCTTACCGCTTCCGAAATAGAAGACGGAAACAGCGGCTTTTGCAGGAACATATTGACTCCGGCTTCTTTCGCCCGCTCGCCGATCGCGCTGTAATCGACAGCCGAAGCCATAACAACAAACGTCTCGCTGTCCGCGGACGTCCTGTTTTTCAGTTCCTTAGTCAGTTCAATGCCGTCCATATCCGGCATTTTCCAATCCAAAAACAGCAAATCGTATTTTGCGCCCCGTCCGAACAGCGCTATCGCCTCCGCCCCGCTCGCCGCGACGTCGCAGTGCCCGCCGAATTTTTCAACGATCCCCTTGAAATCCTGCAGAAGATACGGGTCGTCGTCCACGGCCAGAATGCGTATGTTCGGCCAGTCGATCTCCCTCTGCTCGGGCGCCGTCTCTCCGCGCCGCATCTTTACAGTGAAGATAAACGACGCGCCCTTGCCGAGTTCGGATTCCACCCAAATCGCGCCGTCCATCATTTCCACGATGCTCTTTGAGATCGCCAGGCCCAATCCCGTCCCGCCGAACTTACGGGACGTGCTGCTCTCGGCCTGCTGGAACGATTGAAACAGTTTGGTCTGCTGTTCGGGGCTGATCCCTATTCCCGAGTCGGAAATTACGAATTTTATCTCGCAAACGCCGTCCTCCCCGCCTAAATAGAAAGTTTGGAGTTTTATAGACCCCTCGTCCGGCGTGAACTTGATTGCGTTGCCCATAAGGTTGGTTATGACCTGCGCAAGATGCTGGTCGTCGCCGAGCATGTACTGCGGTATGTTCCTGTCGACATAAACTGACAGCCTCTGCTTCTTTTCGTCAACGCGCATCGTAATTACGTTGATGACGCGTATCAGCATCTTCTCAAAGCTGAAGTCTGACGATGAAAGCTCAAACTTGCCGGATTCGATCTTCGAGATATCCAGGACGTCGTTGATGACCCCCAGCAGGTGTACGGAGGCGCCCTCGATCTTGCTGAGCGCGTAGTCTTTCTGCTCGATGTCATGCGCCTGCGTCCCGATAGTGGTCATGCCGATGATCGCGTTCATGGGCGTCCGTATCTCATGGCTCATATTGGATAAAAAGTTGCTCTTTGCCTTACTCGCTTCCGTCGCCTGATCGAGAGCGTCCGCGAGTTGCTCGTTCATCCTGCTCAGCTGGATCGACTGCTCATGACGGGTTATCGAATTTACCAGCATCAAACCAGCGGACGTCAGCATGTTCACCTCGTCGTCAGTAAATACGCGTTCCCTCACGCAATCGTCGATACAGGCTATGCCCCAAAACTCGCCGTGCGAGTACAGCGGGATCGTGAGCGTGGATTTCAGGCCTATCGATTCCATCGCTTCCCGGTCTTCCGGCTCCAATTGTGAGACAGGACCGTTGATGTGGCCGCCGCTCAGGAACAGCCCCTCCCACGCCGCGCTGTATTTAAGGCTTGTTCCGATCGGGATCAGATACTCATCCGCGCTGCTTGACGTCCAGTCATGCTTGAGCGCGTAATGGAGCGCGCCGCCGCATTTTTCGTTTTGCCAGATCTGAACGCGATCCGCAACCATATGTCGCCCGATCAGATCCATGCATTCCGCCAGCGACTCCTCAAAACTGTCCTCGCTGGACGGCGCGAGGAGCGCGACAGCGACTTTGTTCGTAATATCGATCAGTTCGCTGTGGTGCGCGGATTTTTTCTCCATCTTCTTTTGCTCGCGCATCAGCAGCATTCCGACGACGCAGATTATCAGGCTTGTCAGTATGATCATGACGAAATCCGCGAGCCTGATCTGTTCGATCTCCGCAATGGTCTCATTGATGTCGTCATAGTAGTTTCCGGTGCTGACATACCACCCGTAAGGCTCAAACTTCAGCGTGTAGCCCCTCTTCAGGTATGAACCCCCCTCGTCGCCGGGTTTGCCAAAGTAAAAATCCGTATATCCGCCGCCTTCGTTCCCTCTCATTATGAACTCGCGGATCAGGTAAGTGCCCTCCTGATCCGCAAGATCCCATCTCATCGTGCCTTCGTTTGCGGGGTTATAATGGACAATGCACAGTCCGTCCGCCATATCCGCCCAGAAGTATCCGTCGTCCACCTTGTCGGGCGCGCTGTTGTATCGCGACTCCCGCACCAGCCTCCCGGCGTTCTCCATGGCAATTTCTTCGGAAATCAGACCGTCCAGATACATTTGATGGTTGATTTCCAACGCGCTGATCAGGGTTTCGATCGCTATCCTTATGTTATTGTCAAACCCGTCTTTGACATACATGACCTCATGCGTTAAGGCTCTGTTCAGGTTAAAAAGCGACAACGCCGAAAGAATGGCGACAAATACGATTATCAGCCCTCCGATAGGCAGTTGCTTCCTGCGCTGCGAGCCTGTCCGCTGCGGGCCGCCGCTTTGCGTATCCGTCCGCTGCGGGCCGCCGCCTTGCGTCTCCGTCCGCTGCGAGCCGCCGCTTTGCGTATCCGTCTGCTGCGAGCCTGTCAGCCGCGGAGATGACTCGTTGTCAATGTAGTCGCCGTTAGATGCTCCCATACTCCACCTCGTATCCCCCCGAATACTGATTGCGCAGAGCGCCCGCAGCGCGTTCCGGCGCGCCGCCCGAAATTCGACGCTTTTCTGGTGCGGGTAACAGGATTTGAACCTGCACGTCTTGCGACACTGGATCCTAAGTCCAGCGCGTCTGCCAATTCCGCCATACCCGCGTTCTTCATTCTACACTTTACACTCTACACTTTACACTCTACACTTTACACTCTACACTTTACATTCGATTTATATTCCTCCGCCGCCGCTATCTGTTCCGCCGCGCTTGTCAGCGTCGTTAAGGTTATGTTCTCACCGCCGCTCAAGCGGGCTACTTCCCTCTTTCTGCCTTCAATATCGAGCCCGGTAACATGCGTGAACGTCCTGCCCTCGCTGACGCTTTTCCGTATCTCAAAATGGGCGTCCGCCATTACCGCGATCTGAGGGAGGTGCGTCACGCAAAGCACCTGACGGTTTGACGCCAGCTTCGCCAGCTTCTCGCCCACACGCTGCGCGGCGACCCCGGATACGCCCGAGTCGATCTCGTCGAAAACCATAGCGCCCGTCTCACGCGCCGGCCCGTCCGCCGCTTCGCCGCCCATCACATTCTTCAGCGCAAGCATGATTCTCGCCAGTTCGCCGCCCGATGCTATCCGGTCTATCCGTCCCGGTTTCTCGCCGGTGTTCGCCGACATAAGGAACCTGATCATGTCGCAGCCGTCGCCCGACAAACCGTATTCGCCCCGGACTGTTTCAAATTCTATCACGAATTTTACGCCCGGCATGTTGAGCTGCGAAAGCTCGTCCATCACGCTATTCTCCAGCGCGAGCGCCGCCTTCTTTCGCAAGACCGACAGTTTCCCGGCAAGATCCATGGCGTCCTGTACGAGCCGCTCGAGTTCTGACTCCAGCCTGGTCAGCTTGTTTGACGAATCCTCTATATCATAGAGATCGGCCCTGCTCCGTTCCAGGTACTCCAGCGCTTTCTCCTCGCCGCCGTATTTCCTCTCAATGCGGCGCAGAACGTCGAGCCTCGCTTCCAGTTGGTCAAGTTCTCCGGGGGAAAAGTTCAACTCCGAGCGAAAATCGCGCAGTTCGTCCGATATATCCTGCGCCGTGTATCGCAAGTCCAGCAGCCGTTCGTTTATCGAGCGCAGCCCGTCGGAATACCGCGCCGCGTGTTCGAGCTGCGCCTGCGCGTCGCCGATCAGCGCAACCGCGCCGGACGCGGCGTCTCCGCCGTACAGCGCCTCAAAGGCCGACTCGACCGATCCCGTCAGCTTTGACGCGTTGATGAGCAGCTCTCGCCTCGCGGCAAGCTCACCAAGTTCTCCGGGACGAACGGCAGCCTGTTCGATCTCGTTTACCTGATATTTCAGAGCGTCTAAACGGCGCTCTCTTTCACTCTCATCCATCGAAAGCTTCCCTATCTCAGCTTTCTTGTCCAGAAGCTTTCTATACGCTTTTCTGAATTCGCCCGCATTTACGCTGAGCCTTCCGAAAGCGTCGAGGTATGAAAGATGCGCCCTTTCGTCAAGCAGTTTTCTTCCGTCGTTTTGCCCGTGAATGTCAAGAAGCGCGGAGCCCAGATCGCGCATCTGCGCGGCGGATACCGGCGTCCCGTTCACGCGGCAGACGTTCTTTCCATCCGCGGATATTCTGCGCGACAGGAATATTTCACCGCTTTCGTCGCGCTCCGCCCCGTTTTCCTCAAACCACACGATATCTTCCGAATCCGAGAACACAGCGGTTACCGACGCGTGATCCGCGCCGGTCCTCAGCACGTCCCGCGTCGCCCTGCCGCCTGTCACGGCGGAAAGCGCGTCGATGACTATAGATTTGCCCGCGCCGGTCTCGCCTGTCATAACGTTCAGACCGGGGGTGAACTCTATATCCGCTTTCTCTATAACGGCGATGTTCTCAATATGAAGCAGTTTTATCATTTCAACATTTCTTCTATCTCTTTACAAAAACTCTCGGCGGCAGCCGTATCGCTCATCGCCAGAAAGCCTGTGTCGTCTCCCGCTATGGAACCTACCAGATTTCTGATCCCCATTGCGTCGATCGTCGCGCAGGCGGCCGGCGCGAGGCCGGGGAGCGTCTTTATCACTACTATATTCTGCGCGTTCGCGTATGAAGCCACGCTTTCCCTGAAGATCGCCTTCAGCCTCGCGGTGTGATTCTGCGAATCCGGCCTTCTGCCCGCCGCGTACCTGTACGTGCCGAGCGGGGTCAACTCTTTGATCAATTGCAGTTCCTTTATATCCCTGGAAACTGTCGCCTGCGTGCTTTCGACGCCGTTTTTCGCAAGCTCCCTGATCAGATCGTTCTGCGTCTCTACGTCAGTGGACGCGATGATACTCATTATAACGCTCTGGCGATTTTTCTTCATAATGTTTGTGACCATTCCTCTCAGCAGAGTCATAATGATTCCGGATCCGCGCGCCGTTTCTGCGCTGCCCCCGTCATTGACCCAGTTTTTCGCTTACTTTTTTGTAAAAGCTCCTGTTCGATAAACGCACCAGATACGTAAACCTGTCGGATTTGCGCACGTTTACGACGTCTCCGCTCTGGATGCGCACCTGCGCGCCGCCGTCGACTGACATGTACGCCGGATCATGTTTGTTATAGCCGATATTAACGGATACCCGCCTGTCCGAAACCAGCACGAAGGATTTCGCGTTGAGCATATGCGCGCAAATCGGCGTCACTATGATATTATGCGCCGACGGCTCCACGATCGGCCCGCCGGCGGCCATCGAGTACGCAGTGGATCCCGTGGGAGTCGCAATGACCGCGCCATCGCCCGAAAAATGCGATATTTTCTGCCCGTCCCCGAATAACGTCAGATCGACGACCTTGTTGTCTCCACGGAGCACGACGTCGTTGAGCGCGTAATCCCCGCAAATCGTCTCACCGTCCCTCAGGACTTCAACATCGAGCATCATGCGGCTTTCCAGCTTATACTCACCGGAGGCGATAGAATCTATCAACTCGATATCGTCCATCTCAAGCTCGGCTATAAACCCTTTGCCGCCCATATTGATCCCGAGGATCGGCACGCCGAGGCCTGACGCCAGCCGCGCGGCCCGCAGTATCGTTCCGTCTCCGCCAAATGTGATTATCATTTCGGCCGTCGGAAGTTCGCGCTCGATAACGGACGTTTTCAAACCGGGGAACCTGCCGTCGTTTTCCGTTTCGCAGCCTGTTTCCGCGCTGTCGTCAAACATCGGGCAAAATACAGCGCGCCTGCCCCGCTTTTCCAGCATCCCGCCGACTCTCCGGGTCATCTTGCAGTCAATATCCCTGTCCACATTGGGACACAGGATGATGTTCTTCTGATCGTTCATATCACAGCGCCTCTTCACAGTTCCCTGTGCGCTTCCGCGACGACGGCTCCCGCGTCGACGGCCGCGTCTTGTCCCCGGCATGACAGCCATCCGAGATATTCTATGTTCCCCTCCGGGCCCTTCAGCGGCGAATACGTCAGCCCTCTGACGAAAAATCCCGACCCGCCGGCGTTTGTAATGAACGCGTCCAGTACGGCGCGATGCGTGCCCGGATCGCGGACGACCCCTTTTTTCCCGACCTTATCGCGTCCCGCTTCAAACTGAGGTTTTATCAGGCACAGGGCTTCCCCTTTTTCCGTCAGCAGTTCGCGTATGACCGGCAGGACAAGCCCCAGTGATATAAACGATACGTCGACGACCGCGAGTTCCGGCCTTATCTCAAACATTTCCGGCGTAACGCGCCTGATGTTCGTCCGCTCCATCGTCACGACGCGCGCGTCGTTCCTTATGCTCCAGGCAATCTGTCCATAACCGACGTCGACGGCGTATACCAGCGCCGCGCCGTTTTTCAGAAGGCAGTCGGTGAACCCGCCGGTTGAAGCCCCGCAGTCAATGCAGATTTTCCCTGCCGGCGATATGCTGAAATCTCTCAGCGCTTTTTCAAGCTTGTACCCTCCGCGGCTGACATACTCCGATCCGCCGCGCACTTCGATACTCGCGCCGGGATCGACCTGCGCGCCCGGTTTATCCGCCCTGTTCCCCGCGACAAACACTCTGCCGCTCATTATTACAGCTTTCGCGCGCTCACGGCTCTCAGCAAGGCCGCGCTCTGTCAGAAGGGCGTCCAGACGGATTTTGCTCATTCCGCAATTCTCGGCTTCCTGCGGAAGCCACCCCCTCAATGGTTCGAACAGTCGCGTTTGCGCGACTGCGCTTTTCATACAAACATCAGTTACTCCATGCCGGCGCGCATCGCCGACCTGACTGCTTCGCAGACGCTCAGCGCGTCGACGCCGCAAAATTTACGCAGCTCGTCTATCTCACCGCACGGCGCGAAAAGCTCGCCTGTGTTCAATAGTACGACGCTTTCCGGGGCGATCCGCGACATAGACAGCAGCGCCGTTATACGCTCTCCCGCCGATCCGCGCCCAGAGCACTCTTCAAGGACAAGCAGCCGGCCCGTTTTCTCGACTGAACTTATGATACTATCGCCGTCGATAGGGCATACCCGGCCGAGTTTTATTACTTCGACGGAAATCCCTTCGAGATCAAGCGTCTCCGCAGCCTCAAGAGCGGCGTTGACGTTGACGCCGTACGTAACGATCGTGAAATCAGCGCCCTCGCGCAGGCGTCTGACGCTGTCCGCGCCGCCGTCCCTGTAACCGCCCTCGCATCCTCTCGGATACCTTACCGCCACCGGGCCGTCAAGGCCGCCGACGGCGTAACTCAGCATATCGCGCAGCTCCGCGTAACTCGCGGGGCACATGACCGTCATCCCCGGTATGGAACTTAAGTACGCTACGTCAAAAAGCCCCTGATGCGTCTCGCCGTCGCCCGGAACAAGGCCCGCCCTGTCAACGGCAAATATCACGTGCAGCCCGCTGATGGCGACGTCATGCAGCATCATGTCGTAGGCGCGCTGGAGAAACGTAGAATATACCGCGAATACAGGCACTGCGCCGCATATCGCCATCCCCGCCGCCATCGCGACGGCGTGGCCTTCCGCGATCCCGACGTCGAAAAACCGCTCCGGGAACCGTTCGGCGAAGCAGCCGAGCCCCGTTCCCGAAGTCATTGACGCCGTTATCGCGCATATTCGGGAGTCGCGTTCTGCGAGACCGGCCAGTTCCTCGCCGAATACGGATGAGAACGTTGTTTCCTCGCCGCCGGCGAGTCCTGCGTCACAGTCGAACGGGGCTACGCCGTGATAATCCTCCGGCGCCTGTTCCGCCCGGTCGTATCCCCTGCCTTTTTTCGTCAGTACGTGAACGACCGTCGGCTCATCCTGCTGTTTTGCCCACTCAAGCGCGCCTATCAGCCTTTCGATATTATGCCCGTCGACCGGTCCGGTATATTGAAGCCCCATATCCTCGAACATACTGCAATTCAGAATGGCCTGTTTCAGCATGGTTTTGAGCCTGTGCGTAGCTTTATGTATTTTGCTCCCGCCCGGCAGGAACTTCATAAGGCGTCTGTAGTATTTCTTAAACGCCGCGTATGACGGCTTCATCCTCTGACGCGAAAGATACCTTGCAACGCCTCCGACATTGTTCGTTATCGACATCCCGTTGTCGTTTAAGATTATGACCATCGGTTCGCCGGACTCGCCGGCGTCGGACAGTCCTTCGTACGCAAGCCCGCCCGTCAGCGCGCCGTCGCCCATCAGCGCAGCCACGGAGTACTCCCCCCGTGTCAGCGTCCTTGCCCGCGCCATACCGAGGGCGACCGAGATCGAGTTGGACGCGTGCCCGGCGATAAACGCGTCGTGCGCGCTTTCGGATGGCTTCGGGAACCCCGCCAGGCCGCCGAACTGCCGCAGCTCTTCAAACCCGCTTCTTCTGCCCGTCAGAATTTTATGCACGTAGCTTTGATGCCCTACGTCGAACACCAGCCTGTCGCAGGCCGTATCAAAAACCCTGTGTATCGCTACCGTCAACTCTACAACGCCAAGGTTTGACGCCAGATGCCCGCCCGTTTTAGAGACGCTTCTCAGCAAAAACCCGCGCAGTTCGGCGCACAACCCGTCCAGTTCATCGGGTGGAAGCGCTTTGACGTCGGAGGGCGATTCTATACTTTCGAGTATACCCAACGGCTGTAACCCTCGTTTGCATGAATTATGACAGCGTCAGCTTTTTCTATCCGCCAGCATATGAGCGAGCCATGTCAAAAACTCCGTATTGTCGAATTTCCCGTCGAGCGCGGCTATGGCTCTCCCGGTCTCAACGCGGATCATTTCTTCGCACTTGTCTATTCCCAGAAGTATCGGAAACGTCGTTTTGTCATTCTCCAGATCCGCTCCCATAGGCTTGCCCAGCTTTTCCGTAGGCATGGTGATGTCCAGCACGTCGTCCCTTACCTGGAACGCAAGGCCGATCGCAAGCGCATACTCCTCCGCCGCCTTTATCTGTTCTTCCGAGCCGCCGGCAGCGATGACGCCAATATGGGCCGCAGCCGATATCAGCGCCGCCGTTTTCATATTATGGATCTCTACAAGCTCGTCTTCCGTCAGCGGTTTCAATGTCCCGTGGACGTCAAGATGCTGGCCGCCGCAAATACCGCGCGGGCCTGCGGCTTCCGCCAGCACGCGCGCCATCCTGACGATAGTACCGGGCTGCAGATTCGACGACAGTAACGTTTCAAAAGCCACGGCCTGCAGCGCGTCGCCGGCAAGCGTCGCCGTGAACTCGCCGAATTCAATATGGTTCGACGGCTTGCCGCGGCGCATGGCGCTGTCGTCCATACACGGCAGATCGTCGTGGACGAGTGAGTATGTATGCAGCATTTCCACGGAGCAGGCGGCTTCCAGCGCGTTCTCCGCCGTTCCTCCCGCCGCCTCGCAGAATTTGACGCACATGACCGGCCTGATACGCTTTCCGCCCGCAAGCAGGCTGTAGCGCATCGATTCCAGCAGCTTTTTGCTGCCGGCGCCGTTTCCTGTAAAATATCCTTCAAGTTTCTCCACGATTGCTGTCTGGCACTGTTCAAGCTCACGCAGCATCGCGCGGTTATCACTGTTCGCCATCAAATACTACCTCCTCCGGTTCACCATTGACGCCCTTCTGAAGTCGGACGACAGTTTGCTCGGCTTTATCAAGCATTTTCCCGCAGTCCTTTATTAGCTTCGCGCCCTCCTCGAACAGGGCGAGCGACTTGTCAAGCGGGGCGTCTCCCCTCTCCAACAGCCGGACTATTTCATCGATCCTCGCCGTTGACTGTTCGAAGCTCATTTCCGGGACCTCAACAGGCGTATCCGCTCTATCCACTCTAACCTCCATCTCAACCATCGACTACGCAACTGATCTCATCTTTTTGCAGCCTGACCGTCATCCGCTCGCCGGGGCCGACGTCCGCCGCGCTTTTTATCACTTTCCCGTTTTCATTCCTCGCGATCGCATAGCCCCTGCCCAAAACCTTCAGCGGACTCATCGCGTCCAGCGCCGCCGCGAGGCCGGCGTATCTCTCGCGGCCTGCCGACAGTTTTCTTCTCATCGCGGCGCACAACATATCTTGAGAATGATCGATAAGCATCCGCTTATCGTCGAGATAGTTCCTCGGATTCTGCAAAACCCTTTTACCAGCCAACTCCTCAAGGCGGCGCCTTCGCGATCTGAGGTCGCCGACGATCGCCTGCCTTAGGCGAATATCCGCTGCCCCGAGCGCGTCGCGGACCTCGTTGACGTCGGGGACGGCGAGCTCCGCCGCGTTTGAAGGCGTCGCCGCGCGTACGTCCGCTGTAAAATCCGCTATCGTAACGTCAGGCTCGTGCCCGACGGCTGATATTACCGGAATCTCGGATTCAAAAATAGCCCGCGCGACGCGTTCGTCGTTAAACGCCCACAGATCCTCCAGCGAACCCCCGCCGCGCCCCGTGATTATTAAGTCCGCCGCAAGATAAGCGTTGGCGAACTGTATCGCTCCGGCGATCTCCTGCGGCGCTTCAGCCCCCTGAACGCGGACGGGCAGAACCAGTACCTTCGTCATCGGCCAGCGGCTCCTGAGCACCAGAATGATATCGCGCACCGCCGCGCCGGCCGGCGAGGTTACGACGGCGATTTTTTCCGGAAAACGCGGCAGCGGCTTCTTGTGCCGTTCGTCGAACAGCCCTTCCCGGAGCAGCTTCTCCTTAAGCTGTTCAAAAGCTATATACAGGGCGCCGACGCCATCGGGCGTCAGGTCGTTTACATAGAGCTGATACGCGCCGTCTCTCGGGTATACTGTTACCCTTCCGAACGCGACGACGTTCATGCCGTTCTCCGGTTTATACCGCAGTTTGGACGCGCTCCCCTTGAACATTACGCAGCGCAGAGCGCCTTCGGAGTCCTTCATCGTAAAATAATGGTGGCCGGACGGATAAATCTTATAGTTCGACAGTTCGCCTCGGACATAGACCCCCGCGAGCGTTTCGTCGCGGTCGAGCATCCCCTTGATGTAGGCGTTGAGTTCGCTGACCGAAAAAACATCTGACGGTTCTATACCCATTAACTAACACTCCGTTACGGCGGCGGCCGTCTCATCGGCCAGTTCATTGCGCGAAAAGCTGCCCAGCACGCCGTTTATGAACGACACCGTCTCATTCGGCTCATAACGCTTCGCCAGTTCGACCGCTTCGTTCATCGCTGCTCTGTCGGGGACGTCCGGCATGTACATGACTTCGTACATGGCGGTTTTCAGAATAGCCGCGGCCGTCCTCGATATCCTTCCGAATCTCCAGCCGACCGAGTATTTGTCGATGTATCCGTCCAGTTCCGCGGAATGCGCGAAGACGCCTGACACAAGATCGGTAATGTACGCCATCTGCCGCGCGTCAGGGTTTTCGCTGAAAAGTCCGTCTTCCTCTTTCAGCGAGGAGTAATACTCCTCCTCAAAGAACCGGGGCAGCAGCTCCGCCGGATCAAACGGGTTTTCAGATATGCAAAAACACAGTCTGACCGCTATCTCTCTCGCCACAGTCCTCGTCATAAGTCAGCTTTGCTTTTTCTTGAGCGCGACGCCGCATATATTAACGTTCACGGCTTTGACCGCGACGCCGACCGCGGCTTCAACGGAGGATATGACGGCGCGCTGGACTTCCTCCCCGACTTCGCTGACGGAATGACCCATCTCCGCGATTATCGACACATCGATCGTTACGTCGTTTTCCTCGACGATCAGTTTGACGCCCTTTGACAAGCCTTTTCTTCCGAGCATATTCGAGAGTTCCTTGGCGGGCGTGTAAAACAAACTGTGGACGCCTTCAACCTCCGCCGAGGCCGCCGCCGCGATAATGGCGATCACATCCTCGGAAATGTTGACGCTGCCCTTTTCGTCGATGTTCCTGATATAGCCTTTACTTTCTGCCATTGCCGGTTCTCCTAAAATTCGAGTAACTGTCCAGGGGGTATCCGAAAAACTCGCAATGGTTACAGCCCGCACACAGATTTACAGCAACAATGCCGTTTTCACAGCAGTACTCGTGCGTTGGCTGTAACCAACCTGTGTTTTTTG
>Ga0082212_10001560_pt1 | contig 33872 bp, 23 predicted proteins | sample TergutNt197P3_FD_71548 | JGI IMG/M metagenome (GOLD analysis project Ga0082212, IMG submission 71548) | Neocapritermes taracua P3 segment gut microbial communities from Petit-Saut dam, French Guiana - Nt197 P3 | ecosystem: Host-associated > Arthropoda: Insects > Digestive system > Gut ... | reverse complement strand
ACCGGTGAAAAAACCGGTGAAAAAACCGGTGAAAAAACCGGTGAAAAAACCGGTGAAAAAACCGGTGAAAAAACCGGTGAAAAAACCGGTGAAAAAACCGGTGAAAAAACCGGTGAAAAAAAAATCCGGATCTTGATCCGGATTTTTTTTCTCCTCTTTATATTCCTGAGAAATCGACATTTCATGTGCACAGGTGTTTTGAAGAAAAAAGGCTTGTACTGATTGGAGTGTGATCTTATCAAAAGCATTTGTTTTATTTGATTTTCCCTGGATATAGGAGTTTGATTATGAAGATAGGAACACGTCTTGCATTGGGATTTTTGGCGCTGATTGTCCTGATTGCATGTATAGGTGGTGGTGGTGCTTATTCGTTGCGCTCGGTTAATCATAATACCCAAGATATGATGAAGAATACCATTGATGTCGAGCGATATGCCCGCGAATGGGCCAGGGCGGCGAGTAACCAGGGCATAACCGTTTACGCTTTTTCCTACGCTGTCATGCCGGATATGATCAAACAGTTCGCACTGCAAATAAAGGGGTATGTTGAGCAGGCTGATGAGATCATCAAGAAAATCGAATCGTGCCGTCTTGACGAGAACGAATTACGCATGCTTAAGGAGATAAAAGAGAAGCGCGCTGCTTTTCGTGAGACGATGGCGGAACTGTTCAAGCGCAACAATGTCAGCCCCGAAGGTGAAATCCTGGGCCCGCAGCCGCCGTTTTCAGAATTGCGCGAGTTTATTCTAGGTAAGGTCATTCCCGCGCGGGATGCTTATGTTGCGGCAGTGGATGCGTTCCGTGACGATGAAATCGCCCAGGCGAAGCGGGCTATTGAGCGTCTGGACGAACAAAACCGTTTTACCTCGATGATCTCGATGATCGCAACAGGCATTGCTATGTTGCTGGGACTCCTATTGGCATGGCGCCTGACGATCGGCATCACCCGTCCGCTGAACCAGGCGGTGAAAGTAGCCGAAACCGTGGCGTCGGGAGATCTGACAAGCCAAATTGAGGTGACGTCAAAGGATGAAACCGGCCAGTTGATGCAAGCAATGAAAAATATGAATGAGTACCTTTTCGGCGCGGTGTCCCAAATACGCCAAAGTGCCGATACGATTGCAACAGCCTCAGCTCAAATTGCCTCAGGCAACCAGGATCTTTCAGCTCGAACCGAGGAGCAAGCCAGCTCCCTGGAAGAAACCGCGTCCAGCATGGAGGAATTGACTTCTACCGTGCGCCAGAATGGGGACAACGCCAGGCAAGCCAACCAGCTTGCTTCGCAAGCGGCGGATGTCGCCACTAAGGGCGGCGAGGCAGCCGGGCTGGTTGCCGACACCATGAACGATATAGCCGCTTCATCAAACAAGATTGTGGATATTATCAGTGTGATTGATGGTATCGCCTTCCAAACCAATATTTTGGCGCTGAACGCGGCGGTTGAAGCGGCACGTGCGGGTGAGCAAGGGCGCGGCTTTGCAGTCGTCGCCACGGAAGTCCGGAGCCTGGCACAACGCAGTGCGACGGCGGCACGGGAAATCAAGGACCTCATTGATGATTCGGTAAGCAAGGTAACGACGGGAACCGGGCTGGTGAACAATGCCGTCTCCACCATGCTGGAAATAGGGGAAAGCATCCGCCGCGTCAACGACATCATGAATGAAATCACGATGGCCACGCAAGAACAGGTGCAAGGCATCGAGCAGGTGAATACGGCGGTCACGGAAATGGACACAGTATCGCAGCAGAATGCGGCGCTGGTCGAAGAAGCGGCGGCTGCGGCAGAGAGCTTACAGGATCAGGCGCGTGCGCTGGTGGATGTGGTCGGCATGTTCAAGACAGGCGCCGGTGCGGCTGTAGCCAGGGAGCCGGTGAAACGCGCTGCTTTGGCTCCTGTGGGCAAAAAACCGATTGCGGGAGCAGCCAAGCGCCTGGCAGCGCCTGCCAAAAAGGGAGCGCCTGTTTCCGCATCCGTTGCTGGCGAATGGGAAGAATTTTAAACCAGCTTCACCTGATGCAAAAAGCCGGATTTAATCCGGCTTTTTGTATGAGAAAACCGACAATACCGCGCTTTACTTTACCAGCCTATTTGATACCATCATCCCTATCCCAACGCTTTTTCACCGCATGCACAATCCATCATTATCCGCACCGCTTCCGTCACTTTCAGGATTGGGGCCGGTTTTATCACCGGATGTCCATACCCTGATCCTGTGCAGTTATCCGGGAAAGGATGCCTTTGAAAAACAACAGTATTACGCAGGCGCATCAAACCAATTTTGGATGCTGATGTCTGCCGTGCTTGGCGAGGCTTTATCCGATAAGCCCTATGAGAAAAAACTAAAAACGCTGCTTTCCAATGGCATCGGCCTATGGGATGTTATATCAGCCTGCCAGAGCAAAAGCCCTTTAAAAACCGTTTTACAGGAAAAGCAACCTGACCGGTTTGCCTTCCTGCAGAAAAATTGTCCGCTTTTGCGTCAGATCGGCTTTAACGGGCAGCCGGCAGGCGAATACGCGCCTCTCTTTGAGCAGGCTGGATATACGACTTTGATCCTCCCCTCCTCTTCCCCTGCTTACTCAAAACAGCCCCTCGAAAAAAAGCTGGAAATATGGCGTCATATTGCCCAAACAGGGTTTATCCGCGCATAATGCCAAAGCAAACTCACTTCGGTACAATCCTTTTGATTTTTTGAGAGAAGTCACGCTGCTCTGTATTCCGTATTCTTTACCCTAACCATTCGAGGAAATGACGATGAAACTGGTTCGCTATGGCTTGCCTGAAGAAGAAAAACCCGGACTGATTGATCAAAACGGCCAGTTACGCGATCTTTCCGGCATCATTGACGATTTCACGGCAGAGCAGCTTTCCGACACGGCCCTGGCAAAAATCGCCGCCATCGGACATGACAGCCTGCCGGTTGTCCCCGGCAATCCGCGTTTGGGCATGCCTGTGGCCCATGTCGGCAAATATATTGCAATCGGGATCAACTACGTCGAGCACGCTGAAGAAGCCAACATGCGTCTGCCGAAAGAACCGATTGTTTTTATGAAAGCCGTCACCTGCCTGTGCGGCGCAACCGACAATATCATCCTTCCGAAAGATTCAAAAAAAACCGACTGGGAAATTGAACTGGGCGTCATTATCGGCAAAAAAGCCCAGTACATCGCGGAAGAAGACGCTCTCAACCATGTCGCCGGTTACTGCGTTGCCAACGACCTCTCCGAGCGCGAATTCCAGATCGAACGCGGCACGCAATGGGATAAAGGGAAAGGATGCGATACATTCGGCCCGGTCGGGCCCTGGCTTGTCACCAGGGATGAAGTCCCCGACCCGCAGAATCTGGATCTGTATCTGGAAGTGAACGGCATCCGCATGCAAACCGGCAATACCCGAACCATGATTTTTCCGGTGGCGAAAATTGTCAGCTACCTGAGCCATTTTATGACGCTTTTGCCCGGCGACATCATCGCCACCGGGACGCCTCCCGGCGTCGGCATGGCCAAAGACCCGCCGTTATTTTTGAAACCAGGGGACAGGGTCACGGCGGGCATTGTCGGGCTGGGTGAGCAAAACCAGAACGTTGTCGCCTGGTCGCGCACCTGAACGTATCGTGAAACACGTTTTCCAGGGTCAGCTCCCATTAAAATCAATGAGAGCTGACCCTAAATGGCAGGTTTTATGACGCTGCATCGGTTGCCGGTTTCAACGGCACGATCAGAATATCGCACGACGTCTCATTTACCGTGTTGCGGGCTATGCTGCCTAAAAGCAGATTTCCCAAACGGGAGCGCCCTTCTTTTCCCATGATGATCAAATCGGGATTATTCGCATTGACATAATCTTCAATCACATGCAGGGCGTTGCCATATTGGACAACCTGTGACACACGGCCATTCGTACCCAACAATGCGATCAGATTTGCCATATCCTCTTCCGCCTGTTCTTTTGCTTTTACCCGGAAGCTGTTGATCAATTCTGCCGATACACTGGCGTATCGCATCAGACCTTCATTGGGAATGTGATAAGCATGCAAAAAGGTTTTTTTGGATGCCGGCAGCAGCATCCTTATCCCGACCTTAGCGGCAAATGTCGCGTTTTCTGAAAAGTCGACAGGGATGAGGACATCCTGATATGGATTGACCGGAGCCTGCCGGACAATCAGCAATGGAATGGATGTGGCATGCAGCAGCCTGTCCGGCGTATTGCCCAGAAAAAATTTCCTGCCTGTACCGGGCTGTTTTGCCCCGACAACAATCAGGCTGGCCGCACTTTCATTGGCATACCGCGCAATCTCATTTGAGGGCCGCCCAAAGAGAATGGTTAATGTCGTGTTGATGCCAAATTCATCCGAAATGCGCTCTCTAAGCGGCTCAAAATCTTTTGTCACCTGCTCGATGACCAGTTCCTCGCTCTTTTGGCTGGAACCGCCCAGAATCTGTCCAAGCATATCGGTAAATCCCGTATCCTGGACATGAACCAATTCCAGTTCCGGCAAACCTAATTGCACACAAAGCGCAGCCGCTCTGGTTTCAGCCAGCGCCGAACTTTCCGACATATCGCTTGCGACAAGAATTCGCTTTATGTTCAGCATCCTCTCTCTCCCTCAAGACTTTGTGACTTTGTGACTATGCAGTAACTGCCCTTTTCTTATCTTATTTTTTTAGAACGCTTTTGTCAAAAAGCCACAAAAACCTTTCCGGGAGAAAAAGTGAAACATTCAAACCGCTGTAACCATTTTCCTTTCCAGCCGCTTGCGCTGAAAAAATTTATCCAGCTCCACCAGAAAGAACGTAAAGATACCGATGCAAATAACGATCGCCCATTCCCTCATATTCAAATCTTCCGTACCGAACACGTCTTGCATGATGGGCGTATGGGTATAGAGTATTTGCAGCACAACCAGAATGGCCAATGATACCCAGACATATTTATTGCCCGTAAAGATGCGCCTGGATAATGCACTCGCATACAGAAAACGGCAATTCAGCAGGAAAAACATCTGTCCGGTAATAATGGTATTGGCTGTGATCGTCCGCGCCACTTCAATGCTGCTATTTCCGTCCAGTTCCCACCGGAAAAGCAAAAGCGCCGCCACCATCAATACGACTGAAACAAACAGGATGCGCCAGATCATATAAGGCGGAATAGCCGCTTCTTTTGCATTCCGGGGCTTCCTTTGCATAATGTTTTTTTCCGGCGGCTCAAATGTCAAGGCAAGACACAGCGTCACCGACGTGATCATGTTGATCCACAAAATCTGTTTGGAAGTCAGCGGCAGCACCATATCCATGAATATGGCCGCCATCACGACAAGCGTCTGGCTGCCGTTTGTCGGCAACACAAAGAGAATGCTCTTTTTCAGGTTATCGTAAATCCGGCGCCCTTCCCTGACCGCACAGGCAATCGTGGCAAAATTATCATCCGCCAGAATAATGCCGGCCGCCTCTTTTGCCGCTTCCGTTCCTTTTTGCCCCATTGCCAGGCCCACATCAGCCCGCTTTAACGCAGGCGCGTCATTAACGCCGTCCCCTGTCATGGCGGTAATCTCGCCATTGGCCTGCAATGCCTGGACAAGGCGCAATTTATGCTCTGGACTCGCGCGCGCGAAAACATCCACATCCCTGACAACCTGCCGCAGCTCTTCATCCGATTTTGCCTCAACCTCGACGCCTGTCATGGCTTTTTTACCGATGCCAATGCCCAAACGCTCGCCAATGACCCTTGCCGTTTCGGCATGATCCCCCGTAATCATGATGACGCGAATACCGGCAGTATGGCACTGGCTTACCGCTTCAACGGCTTCTTCCCGAGGCGGATCAATAATGCCGAAAACCGCCAGCAGCGTCATCCCGCTTTCCACATCCTTGAAATTCAATTCATTTTGACTGCTATCGACTTCTTTTACGGCAACAGCAAGCGTCCGCTGACCAGCCAGGGCGATTTCATGGATGCGCTTTTCCCAATACTGGGAATGGATAGGGCGCGCCTGGCCTTTTTCATCGCTTTCCATCTGGCACATCGCCATAACCTGTTCAGGCGCGCCTTTGACATAAATAAAATGCCCGCTCCCATGATTATGGTTTAGCGTTGCCATGAAACGATGTTGCGATTCGAAAGGAATGGCATCGTTTCTGGGCAATCTCGCTTTTTCCGCGACCAGGTCAAGACCAGCCTTCATGGCAAGCGACAACAGCGCGCCTTCCGTTGGATCACCTGCGACAATCCACTCGTTATCTTTCCTGTTTAATGAAGCGTCATTGCACAGCAGCACGGCACGGGCAATCTGCTCAAGTTCAGGATGCTTTTTCACTGAAACCGGCTGGTTATCGATCGCAAACCCGCCTTCCGGCGCATAACCGACCCCGCTGACCGTGTATATCCGGTCTGCTGTGGCAACCGTTTGAACCGTCATTTCATTGCGCGTCAGTGTTCCCGTCTTATCCGAGCAGATAACGGTAACGGAACCCAGCGTTTCCACAGCAGGCAATTGCCTGACAATGGCGTGTTTTCGCGCCATGCGCTGCACGCCCAGTGCAAGGGTAATCGTCATGACAGCGGGCAAACCTTCCGGAATGGCTGATACGGCAAGCGCGACAGACATCAGCATCATGTCGCCCATTTCATGATCGCGGAAAAAAGTCCCGATGAAAAAAGTCAGTGCGGAAAGCAAAAGAATACCGACCGTCAGCCATTTTCCAAAAGCGCTGATCTGGCGAAGCAATGGCGTCGAAACATCCTCCACCTCACTCAAAAGGCTGCCGATGCGCCCAAATTCCGTTTTATTGCCCGTATTGACAACAACCCCGATAGCCGTGCCATAAGTAACCAGGGTTCCGGAATAAGCCATATTGGTCCGGTCTCCCAGCGAAGCATCTTCAGCCACCGGTTTAACCGATTTTTCCACAGGTACGGATTCGCCTGTCAGCGCGGATTCATCTATTGAAAAATTATTTTCCTCTATCAGCCGGATGTCAGCCGGTATCCTGTCGCCTGACGCGAGGCTGACCATATCTCCCGGCACGAGCGATTCACTTAAAACCGTCATGCGCTGCCCGTCCCGAAGGATCGTTGCCTGAAGAGAAAGCATCTTCCGGATGGCGTCCATTGCATCGGCGGCCTTGCCTTCCTGAATAAACCCGATAATGGCATTGATCAGCACAACCGCAAGAATCACGCCCGTATCGACCCAGTATTTCATGATGCCTGTCAAGACGGCAGCCGCCAGCAACACATAAATCAGCGCATTGTGAAACTGGATGAAAAAACGATGCAGCATGCTAGGCGGTTTGGCCTGCGCCAGCCGATTGGGGCCATAGAGTTTCTGGCGCCGCTGTATTTCTTCTAAGCTTAACCCTTCTTCCGGCACATTCAGATAAGCCATTACCTCCTTAACCGAATGACTATGCCATGAAAAATCGCTTTCATTTCGCTCTTTCAAGTCTGTTTTCCTGTCTGTCATTTTTGGCTCCAGTTGATTCCGGATCACTCCGGTAGAGAATGGCTCTTCTATCCCGCCTGTTTTATCGGAAAAACCGGCATATAAGCATAAACTTCGACACTGACAACCCGCTTGATTTACGTCTACTGACAGCCATAAAACAGGCATAAAACATCCGGCAGCACCGTGCGGAACATGAACACAATCAAACAAGCATGTTGTTGCCGGAAGGTTGTTTAGAATTATAATGAAAGAAACTTATCTGCGATATATTATGGTCGTAACCGTTTCCAGGATCTGCTGTGATCAATCATATTCTTGTTCTCTGCCTGGGCAATATCTGCCGGAGCCCTATGGCTGAAGGCTTGCTCAAAAGAAAATTTCCTGAAAAAACCATTACTTCGGCGGGATTAAGAGGGATGACCGGCTGGACGGCAGACCCCTTTTCCATCCGTATCATGGAAGAGCAAGGCATGGATATTCATGCCCACCGGGCAAGGAACCTCACCCTGCCAATGATAGAAAAAGCCGACCTGATACTGACAATGGAAGCACAGCAGACCCGTTCTGTTGAATCACGGTTTCCCGAAGCCAACGGTAAAGTGATGCGCCTGGGTGAATATGGCGGCTATGACATTGCTGACCCATTTAACCGGAGCATTGAATTTTTCAGGGAAACCTACGTGCTGATTGAAGAGGGCGTGGAACAGTTCATCCGCAACAACCCCGGCTTAAAGATCAAGCAAGATGAATGACCTTGTCCGCAAGCGACAACTCAACCGCATGAAGCTTTTCGCCACCGGGCTGATGCTTTTGATGGCGGTCGTCCTGATTTACGCCCGGATGCAGGAAGGACGGGGCTTATGGCACTGGGTTACCGCTTTTTCAGAAGCCGCGCTGATTGGCGCGCTGGCGGACTGGTTTGCCGTTGTCGCCCTTTTCCGGCATCCGCTCAAACTCCCCATTCCCAGAACCGCCATCATTCCTGAAAACAAGGAACGGATCGCTGAAAATCTGGCGGCATTCATCCAGAAGAATTTCTTAAGCGCCGACATTCTGGTGGAAAAAATGCGCGCGCTGGAACCGGCACAGCGCATGGGCGCCTGGCTCTCTTCACGGGACAAGGCCGATATGCTTGCCCGTCATATCATTTTGGTTCTCATCGGGGCACTGGCTTTCATTGATGACCAGCGTGTCGGGCGGATTCTGCGCAATACCATTTACAAGCGCCTCCAGCAAACGGATATGGGAAACCTGATCGGGCAACTGCTGGACGTGCTGACACAAAACAACCAGCACCAGGCGCTATTAAACGAAGGGTTACGAAGGCTTTCCACCGTCCTTGACGAACCGTCAACGCAACGCCAGATGGCCGTCATCATTATCGAAGTCTCCCGGCGTGAATATCCCAAACTGCTGGCCATGCTCGGTATCGTCATGGATACGGAAGAATTCGGCATGCGGATGGCGGCAACGCTGGTGGAAAGCATGCAGAACTGGCTGCACGACATCGGCCAAAACCCCGCCCATCCGCGCCGCAAGCAATTTGACGCCGCCGTCGCCAATTTCATCGCCGGCATGAAAAATGATCCCGTCTATCACCGGCGGGTGGAAAACTGGAAACAACAGCTTTTAACAACCCCTGTTGTCGCCGATTATTTTGAAACGCTTTGGGTACAGTTGCGCCAATGGCTGCAAAAAGACGCCGCAAGAGACGAATCGCACATGCAGGTACGGCTTTCACATGCTTTTAGGCACTTCGGACGCTGGATACTGGATAACCCGGAACTGTGCGATTCCATCAACGAGCATATCATCAAAACCACGAGCGCCATGTCAAAAGACCTGCACGTTTCCGTCGGCCAGCACATCGTCAGCACCATCACGCAATGGGATGACAAGTCACTCGTCAGGGAGCTGGAACTCACCGTCGGGCGCGACCTTCAATTTATCCGGATCAACGGCACACTCGTCGGCGGCATTATCGGCGTCATCCTGCACGCCTTTGTTTTGATGCTGGCCAACGTCTAGCATCCCGAACAGGGCCGATACGGCCCTTCTTTTTTCGCGCTTCCCAATCCCCTTAATCCACCTGTCAAACTGACCGCGTGAAAACCATTCTGTGATAAAACACGCGCGGCAAAATAACTCGTTCTCCCTAACTGGCAGACTACAATGACCGGCTTATCCTTATCCAGCCTGTCCAGATTTTTTCTCAGGTCAGGATAAGGTATGTGGATGGCGCCTTCAACCGGATTTCTGTCTGCGAGCCGCTTTGACCGCACGTCCAGAATCTGGACGCCGGGATCATCCGGAATGGCGTGAATCAGTTTGACCAAACCATCGCGCATGTTGGTTGCGACAAAACCGGCAATATTGATAATATCGCGCGCCGTCCCAAAAGGCGGCGCGTAAGCCAATTCCAGATGGCACAAATCGTCGATCGTCATACGCGCAATAATCGCCGTAGCCAGCACGTCAATGCGCTTGTCCACGCCATCCTTGCCGATTGCCTGCGCGCCCAGCAAGGCCCCTGTTTTCGGCTCCCATAACAGCTTTAGCGTAATCATTTCCGCACCGGGATAGTAACCGGCATGCTGGTGCTCATGCACCGTAACGGTGCTGTAGCTGCATTTACGCTCGATTAACGCCTGTTCCGTCCAACCGGTTCCGGCTGCAACCATGTCGAAAAAACGCACGACGCTCGTCCCGATACTGCCCGGATAGGGCCTGGCCAGCGATTGGAGGAAAATATGGTCTGCGGCGACCCGTCCCTGCCGGTTAGCCGGGCCCGCCAATGCCATTGCAACCGGCTGGCCGAAATGGCGTTCGCGCGTTTGCACGACATCGCCGGCCGCATAAATATCGGCGTCCGACGTCTGCATGAATTCATTGACGACAATATGGCCCGCCTCGCTTAATACCAGTCCGGCCTCTCTTGCCAGATCGCTTTCCGGAAGCACGCCAATGGAAAAAACCACCATGTCGGCTTCCAGCATCTCACCCGTAGCAAGCCGGCAAATAAGCCCGTCCCCTTCCCGCTTAAGGGCGGTAAAATGATCGTTAAAATAGGTTTTGATGCCATTGGCATGCAGTTCATCTTGCAAAGGCTGGATGACCTGGCTGTCGAAATGATGAAGCACATGGGAATGCAGATGAACCAATGTCATTTCCAATCCCCTGCGATGTAATTGTTCCAGCAATTCCAACCCGACATAGCCGCCGCCAACGACGATGGCGCGCATGCCCGGCCTGGCGAAAGCGATGATGCGGTCCATATCCTGCAAATTGCGCAACGTGAAAACAGCCGGATCTCTCACGCCGGGAATATCCGGCATGGCAGGTTTGGCGCCTGGCGCCAGCATCAGCTTGTCGTAAGGAATCCATTCCTGCTTGCTGCTAACGAGATCGACTGCCAGCACCTGTTTTTTCTCCCGGTCGATCTGGAGCGCATTGCAATGAACGCGCACATCCAGGCGGAACATCTCTTTCAGATTCTCCGGCGTCTGAAGCAGCAATGAAGCGCGATTGGGGATTTCGTTGCCGATATGATAAGGCAAGCCGCAATTGGCAAAAGAAATGTCCGGGCCTCTTTCCAAAACCGTAATTTGAGCCGCCTCACTGAGCCGGCTTGCGCGCGTAGCAAAAGACAGGCCGCCTGCAACACCACCAATGACCAGCAATCGCATGGGCTTCATCTGACACCTCCCAAATCAGTCGGAACGGTATTATGCTATCACACCGTTATCTGCCGGATAAGCTGTTTCATAATGGCGCGTTACGTCCCCTGCTTGCTATAAAGCTGTTTTGGCGCTTTGAATGGCGGTTAAAAAGAAAACGCATCAATGCTCCATTTTCTTTTCGTCCAGAAAAACGCTTTTATCCACCGTTTTTTAGGGGCAGCCCTCATTAAATTGTCGTCGCGAAAAGTTGATTTTTTCTGTCTGCCAAGGCGCAGGGTCAAAATTGGACGATGGCGTATTGAACATACGACGAGTTCTATTTTGAACCGGCAACGCAGGCAGACAGGATAAAGCGGCTTTGCAGCAGACATTTTTATGAGGGCTGACCCTAAACATACGGCGAGTTCTATTTTGGCCCGGCAACGCTTCGCAGACGGGGAAAAAGCGGCTTTGCAGCAGACAATTTAATGAGGGCTGACCCTACCCGCCGAAGGCGCAATCTGATAAAAAATAAACCCGGAGAGAACCGTCATCAATCCCAGGCACAAATACGTATTTTGGAAAGCGCTTTTAACATCCCCCATAGCGGAAACAGCCCTGATTCCTGAAAACTCGCCCAAGATGGCAGCAGCAACGGCGACCCCCATACTGATGGACAATTGCATGATGACGGATAATAAACCGTTTCCGCTGCTGGCCTGTTCATCTGTCAAATCCAAAAGCGTCACCGTATTCATGCCTGTAAACTGGATGGAGTTGATCATGCCGAACAGGGTAAATATCAACAGGATAACCGGATAAGGCATTTCTTTATTGATCAGTGAAAATCCCCCGATCATCACGCCCAGCAAGCCGGTATTAACACAGAGCAGCATGCGAAAGCCCAGGCGGTCAACCAGAGAGGTCACCATCCCCTTCGCGATCATCGCGCCTAGCGTCATCGGTATCATCGTCATGCCCGCCTTAAGCGGCGTCAATCCCAGATTGATCTGTAAAAGCAAGGGCGTCAAAAAAGGCATGGCGCCTGTTCCCAGGCGGGCAAACAGATTGCCTGTAATCCCTACGGCAAAATTACGGGTTTGGAAAAGCGTCGGACTGAATAAAGGGTATTGTGACCAGCGTGCATAAAAACAGTAAACCGCCAGGCTGACCAATCCCGCCACCAAAAGCAAAATAAAATGGGTATAGGAAATCGCGCCTCCCCCGATGCCGTCCAAAGCAAGGGTCAAGGTCAGCATGAAAACGCTGAAAAAGAAAAAGCCGAACCGGTCAAAAGGGATGAGCACGCCTGCCCTGGGGATGTGGGGCATATAGCGCAGGGTGCAGATCACGCCGATAACCCCGATAGGAAGATTAATCAGGAAAATCCAATGCCAGCTTGCATAATCCACCAAAAACCCGCCCAGCGTCGGCCCGACAAGCGGCCCGATCAGGCCGGGAATAATAATAAAACTTAAAATCCTGACCAACTGATCCCGAGGATAAACCCGCAGGATACTCAATCTCCCGACCGGAATCAGCATCGCGCCTCCAACACCCTGCAATACCCGCGATGCAACCAGGATATTTAACGTCGGAGACAAGGCACAGGCAAGCGAGCCCAATGTAAAGATAACAATCGCGGCAAGAAAAACCTGCCGGATGCCAAAGCGATCTGCCAGCCAGCCGGAAAGCGGGATCAGCAATGCCGCCGTGAGCATATAAGCAATGACAATATTGCGCAACTCGAACGGATGCGTCCCAAAACTATCCGCTACCGCCGGAAGCGCCGTATTGAGGATCGTGCCATCCAGCGTCTGCATAAAAAAAGCAATCGCAACCACCCAGGGCAGAATACGGGCTGTTCTCGCATCAATCTGGATGGTATCCGGCATCACTCGTCTTTCTGCCAAAGCATAAACAGGATGCTTTAATCATATCAGGAATGGCGCCCCCTTTTTGTACCGGCCTGCCCTCTTACTTTGCGCAGGGATGCAAAAACCGCGCTTACCCGCTCATCCCGTCACGATTTTTCATCGCCGGGATGGGGCAAGGCAGCCGGGGCATCCTTGCTCCCTTGCGAGATAGCAAGCACATCCTCTTCTGTCAGCGTTTCCTTTTCCAAAAGGGCCTTCGCGCCGGCCAGCAAGGCCTCCCGTTTTTGCCTTAACACATCTGTTGCCTTCAGGAAAGCATCATTAACGAGCTGGCGAATCTCATCATCGATTTCCTGGGCCGTATATTCGGAATAATTCCGATATTCCGGCAATTCCCCGACATTACCCAGGAAGGTGTTACGGGGATTTTCATACGCGATCTGGCCCAGTTTTTGACTCATGCCATAACGGGTCACCATGCTTCTGGCAATCTCGGTTGCCTTCACCAAATCATCTGCCGCGCCGGTTGTCACACGGCCAAAATGCAGCATCTCGGCGGCACGGCCTGCCAAAAGAACCGCCATCTTGTTTTCCAGCTCCTCCTGTGACATCAGGTAGCGGTCCTCCGTAGGCCGGTTAATCGTATAACCCAGCGAGCCTATCCCGCGAGGAATAATGGAAACCTTATGCACCACGTCCGAACCCGGCAGCGCAATGCTGACCAGGGCATGTCCCATCTCATGGTAAGCCACAATTTCGCGTTCCAGCGGATTGATCAACCGGTTTTTCTTTTCCAATCCGGCCACAATACGCTCGATGCCGCCGGTAAAATCGTCGAGCATGACCGCATCATGGTTGCGCCGCGTCGCCAAAAGCGCCGCCTCATTAACCAGATTAGCCAGGTCTGCGCCGGAAAAACCGGCTGTCAACGCGGCGACCTGCTCCACATTCACGTCGTTTGAAAGCTTGATCTTTTTCAGATGCACATGAAGAATCTGGATTCGCCCTGTCTTATCCGGCCTATCTACGAGAATCTGCCGGTCAAAACGGCCCGCGCGCAAAAGCGCCGGGTCCAGGATTTCAGGCCGGTTTGTCGCGGCAAGCAGCACCAACCCCGAAGCGGAATCAAAACCATCCAGTTCAGCCAGCAACTGGTTCAATGTCTGCTCTTTCTCATCATGGCCGCCAATGCCGCCGACGGCACGCGCTTTGCCCAACGCATCAATCTCATCAATGAAAATAATCGCAGGCGCCTGCGCACGCGCCTGCTCAAAAAGATCGCGCACCCGTGCCGCCCCGACCCCCACAAACATTTCCACAAATTCGGAACCGTTAATGGAAAAAAAAGGCACGCCCGCTTCGCCTGCCACTGCCCTTGCCAGGAGGGTCTTGCCTGTTCCCGGCGGCCCTACCAGTAAAATACCGTGCGGCACGCGCCCGCCCAGCCGCCCATACTGCCCCGGGTTACGTAAAAAACCGATCACTTCCTGCAATTCTTCCTTGGCTTCATCCACACCAGCCACATCGGCAAAAGTAACCCGAATATCCTTTTCAACATAAATCTTGGCCTTGCTCTTGCCGATAGAAAGAAACCCGGCCCCGCCCAAGCCGCCCGGCCCCTGCGCCGCCATCCTGCGGATCAAAAAAAGCCAAACCGCCATAAAAAACACCACCGGCAAAATCCAGCCGAGAACATCCCTCAGAAAAGTACTTTCAATAATGCCCGTAAATTTCACATTATGTTTGGACAACAGCTCAGACAAACTATCATCCACCCGTACCGTCATAAACTCTGATTTGCCGTCCGGCAAGGGCTTAACCAGAAATCCCTGTATCCGGTTATCCATCACCCTCACTTCCTTGACATTGCCGGCCTGGATCTGTTGCAGGAATTCACTATAGGGCAAAGGCTCCGTTCTCCTGAAATCCTCATAAAACCCGCGCAGGAGAATAACGCCAATAATGGCAATAGCGATATACCAGCGAATAAGGTTGGGACGGTTTTCGTTGTTCATGTTTTTCCTTCCAAACATCAAAATGCTTCAGCCAGCACCATGCTGCCATCTTCATAAACAAAACCAGGACAAACGGTATTTTGAACGCATTTAAAAAGCTTAAAGGCGATTGACTTTAAAGCGTTGATTCGGCACAAACCGCAAGCCCGGCTTGCCGAAATGCCTTATCAGGATAACGCTGCCACAGCGTTAATCGCTTCCATCAGCAATCGCGGATCATCTGCCGCCAGGCGTTTGGAATCAGACAATATCTGCCTGAAACGCCGCGCGCCGGGCTCTCCCGCCATCAGGCCGAGCATATGACGGGTCATGCTATGCAGCTTCAAGCCGCCGCCGGATGCTTTCCCATACAAGGCAAGCTGATTCTCCATATAGGGAATCATCGCCTGCAAAATCGCTTTCCGGCTCTTGGGCAACCCGCCATCCTGATAATAACGGGCATCAAAATCCGCCATCAGATAAGGGGTATGATAAGCGGCCCGGCCAATCATCACGCCATCGACATGCTTCAAATGCGCATCTACTTCCGCCGCAGCCGTTATGCCGCCATTTAAGATAATCTCCAGACCCGGAAAATCCTGTTTCAAGCGATAAACAATCTCGTAGCGCAACGGCGGAATCTCACGGTTTTCTTTCGGGCTCAATCCTTTCAGGACGGCATTTCGCGCATGCACAATAAAAATGCGGCAGCCTGCCAGCGAAATATCGCCAATAAAATCCCGCACAAAATCATATGACATCCCCGCATCAATGCCGATGCGATGCTTCACGGTCACATCAACTGAAACCGCATCGCGCATCGCCTTGACACAATCCGACACCAGCGAGGATTCCTTCATCAGGCAAGCGCCAAACGCCCCTTTCTGAACACGCTCTGACGGGCAGCCGCAATTAAGGTTAATTTCATCATATCCCCATTTTTCGCCCAATTTCGCGCAATGCGCCAAATCGGCTGGCTCGCTCCCGCCCAGTTGCAAGGCAACCGGATGCTCTGTTTCATTAAAATCAAGATGGCGGGCCACATCGCCATACATCAGCGCACCGGTTGTCACCATCTCGGTATACAGCCAGGTATAGCGGGTAATCTGGCGGTGAAAAAAACGGCAATGCCGGTCTGTCCAATCCAGCATGGGGGCTACGGCAACTTTTCTGGGAGGCAGTGTCATGGTTGCGGAGTTTACCTTATTCCATGCCAAAAACTGAAATTTGCCCCAAAACATGCCTGCATTTACAAATTTTTTTGATATGATCCATCTCCCACTTTTAAATAACTAAAAAATTAGTTATATTAATTAAACTAGGTTAAAATAGTATTCATTCTGTTTTTGTTGTTATTGCAACGCAAAACCTGATACCAGGAGCGAACCATGAACGAAATGACAGCGCACCCGGAACCGGACGCATCCGGAAATCCCACACCCGCAGAGGCAAATGCTTCATCACTTTCCGCGCTGGGATGGGGGTTATTCGGCCGCTTTTTCTTCGGCAATGCCGGCATGCTTTTTTTACTGGCCGGTATCATCTGCTTTTTCGCCTACAACTGGGAAGACATGTCGGCCTTTGCCAAATTCGGCACCATTGCCGCCTGCATGATCGCTTCGGCCGCGTTTCCGGTTGTGCGGGGGATACATTCGGCCAGTGGCCGTCTTGGCCTGCTTGCCTGCGGCATACTGGGCGGCGCACTCATGGCGGTTTATGGGCAGGTATACCAGACAGGCGCCAATGCCTGGGAACTCTTCCGCTCCTGGGCTCTCTTTTTGATTCCGCTCGCCCTGCTTGGTCGCCAGGCCGGATTGTGGTTCGCCTTGTGGCTGATTTCAAGCCTGTGGGGCATCTTTTACATCGGACAGCGTGCCGAGGCGCTGAATACGAGTGATTTCCATGCCACGCTTATCCTGTACCAGTGTTTTGCGCAAACCGGTTTTTTTATCGCATGGGAAACGGCTGCCCATTTCTTTTCCGGGCCGCGATTCCCTTTTCTCCACGTACGCTGGCTGCCCCGCGTGGCCGGATTTTCTCTCCTTTCATTCCTGACCTTCGTGCTGGCGCTGCATATCATCGGAATAGGAAACAACCAGGAATTCGGTTATCCCTTCATTTATGCCTGCCTCTACCTGGCACTGATTGGTGGAGGCGCTTTCTACTACCGGGTCCGGCGCACGGATCTTTTCATGCTGGCGTGCGGACTTTTCAGCCTGATCGTCCTCTTTCTGACATTTGTCGCCCGTCACCTCTGGCGAGTTAATACCACATCCCTGTTTTTTATCATGGTTGTCATTTTACTGGCCGGTTCCGCTGTTTCAGGCAAACTGCTGATTGCCCGTTACCGGAAGTGGAAAGACAGTCTTCGCCAGCAGCCGAAAGAAACAGGCCGCCTGCCTGAAACCGGTGAAATCCCTTCCGGTGAAACTGGCGCCGTCTCTCTATCACTTCCCGCGAGCTACTCCATGCCGTTTTTGCGCCTGGCCCTACAGGGAGAACTCCAGGAAAAACCGGAAACCGAAGAAAATCCGGATGCCGATGACACGCCAGCCGGGCATATGCCCTGGCAGGCCCGCCTGCTGATGGGGTTTTGCGCATGGATTGCCATGCCCTGCATGATTGCACTGATTTTCGTCATTTTTTCTTCGGCTTTTGGCACTTTAGGCTACAGCGTCCTTTTCCTGATGCTGCTTGGAACCGGCATCGCATTGTCCTATCTGCGCGGCGTATTTTTTGAACAGGCCGCCTTGTGCCTCTGCCTGACAGGCGCTGTCACCGCCAGTATCCTGATCGCCAGCGAAATGGAAAACCGTGAACTGTATCTGTTACCGGGCATTATCATCTTTGCCGCAAGCGCTTTCCCCGTCCGGAATAACGCCTACCGCTTTCTGGCCGCCACGCTTGCCGTTACCCTGATGTTCTTTCAACTGGATAGGTTCTTTTATCCTGCCGCCAGCGAAGGTTACATGTACTTCAGCACAACAGAACAAGACCTTTGGCCTGTATTCAACTTAAAGCTGCTGCTCTTTGCCCTGCTTTATTCCGGATGTGGCGTCGCACTGGCGCAGCTATGGCGAAAACGCATCCATAACGGCAAACTCATGCTGCAACAGCAGCCCTTCATGGCAGCACTTTTCGCCACGCCGCTCCTGCTGGGCGTATTCCCCGTGCTCTTTCATTCCAGCCACATATTGCGCGCCTTGCCCACCATCACAGGCACTTCCATCCGGATAGCCGGCATAGGCGCGGCATGCGGATTGGGATGGCTGATCTTTCATCTGGCAAAAGATCTCAAGATGCGCAACGAAATGCGGATTGTCATGACGCTACTCTTCATTCCGGCAGCCGTTATCTCATGGTATATGCCCTGGTTTGGCGTGGGTTTATTCATGCTGGCCATGTCCCGGCAGGCAAAATCCATCGTCCTGCTTGGCACAGCTACGCTTTTCCTGGCCGGCTGCACCGTGCTGGAATACTATAACCTTTCAACAACGCTTCTCGTAAAATCTTTCTCAATGGGCGGAATCGGCCTGGTGCTTCTTCTTATGGCCCTGGGACTTCATCAATACATGACAAAGCGCCTGAACAAGGGGCAGTTCCCTCCTGGCTTCATTCCCGCCTCACACCGGAAAACGCGGCCTGAACAGGCAATATCCGCAGAAAAAACAGCACCGGAAAAAGAGGCAGGCCGGTTGCCCCGCTTCACACTAGCCGGTTGTCTCCTTGTCTTTTTCCTCTTTTTCTCTTATTCGGTACAGCAAAAAGAATGGTTGCTGGCAAATGGCGAGCGCGTCATCCTTGCCTTGCGGCCTGTTGATCCGCGCTCACTGATGCAGGGTGACTATATGGTTCTTGCACTGGATGTTGAAAACGCCATTTACCAGCACCTGTATAAACAGGAATCGCCGGAAAATGAGCCTGCAAAATACATCAAAGGCACAGCCATCGTCTCACCCGATGAAAACGGTGTATTCCGGTTTGTCCGGCTTGATGATGGAACACCGCTTCAGGATTCACAGGCCAGGCTGGTTTATCGGGGGAAAAAATCCGGGGTGCGGGTCGGCTCAGGCTCCTTCTTTTTCCAGGAGGGTTATGGAAAGATATTTGAGAAGGCACGCTTCGTTGAACTCAGAGCCGGCAAGGATGGAGAAACACTGATGACACACCTTCTTGATGAAAACAGGCAGCGTATCGACCCGAAACCATACCTCGCAAAAAACCCTGCTTGATGCAGGGTTTTAAGGCCGATTCGGCGACTTCTCTATATCAAATTATAACAATTGCCCGGCTGCTTTTTACTGATCTTTTTCAGCACCGCCACATCCCTTGAAAAATCGCCGATATTTTTATAACGTTTTTGCCTGCTTGTAACACCTGCAATCGAAAGGCTGACGATCGGAAATTCTTCGGTAACCCCATTTCTGTTCTTTGAAACAATATAACCCTTTTTTACATCTTCCTCGCGATACAATGAAGGAGCCTGCGCGCTGAATAACTCAATAACCGCCTCGCAATAATCGTTACCGTCCGCGTAATCGCCGATCACAATAAAATCATCTCCTCCTATATGGCCGACAAACTCATCCTTTAACGCGCATTTTTGCAGCGTTTCTGCGACAAGCTTCAGCATCAAATCGCCATTCTCAAAACCATAAGCATCGTTATACGCCTTAAAATTATCCAAATCATAATAAGTAATGCAATAAGACCGGTCACCCAATATCCGCTCAACAATCTCTTTTTCAATCAGCAAATTGCCGGGCAAACCGGTAAGCGGGCTGGCATGCAAAGCCTCATCAATCTCGATTTTTGTCGCGACATCCAATAAATCTTTTACCGTAATAATGCCCAGGTACTGCCCATCCTTTTCCACGACAATAGGATCATAAAGCTGACCATGTATACGCTGCATTGCCAATCTTGAAAGCTGGTCAACCGTCATCTGGTAATTCACTTTTAAAAAATCCTGCCTGATCAACTGGGCAATACATTTCTTTGAATTAAGGCTATAACCGTAATGGCCGCCCAATACCGAATTCAAATCCGCCCTGGTCATAAAACCGACCGTTTTATCATCATCAACAACCGCAAAATCCATAATGGTTGGATTCAAACGCAGCATCTCATAAATATTTTCAACCTTCTCGCCGGATGAAAATACCTGCCCTCTCCTGCACAAATGTTCGATTGTCGGATAAATGGAACTTCTAACCTTTTCTTTATAATGCTTTGAATGGCATGTTGATATTAACGTCGCCTTATCCTGCGCAATCTCCTTAAAATCATATTGCGGAATCCCTAAAAAAAATCCCTGTCCATAATGAACGCCCAATCTTATCAGCGCCCTTAATTCATTCTCGCTTTCTATTCCCTCCGCGATTAACAAAATACCCGCGCCTTCACAAAAATTAACCAATGCCTTACACAACAGCAACTTGGTCTCATCCTGATCAATATTGCGAATAATATGCCTATCCAGCTTGATAAAATTCGGTTTTACATCCAATATAATATTCAGACCTGAAAAACCTGACCCCACATCATCAATGGCAATGCCATAATTCTGGCTTTTATAATGATGAATTGAATCAAAAAACATTTTGGCATTCAAAATGGAAGCACGCTCGGTAATTTCTATGATGATGCTATCGGATGAAATTCCCAACTCATCCAGTTTCTTCTTTGTAAACCCCTCTTTAAAATTCTCATCATGAATCACATTAGGATTAACGTTAATAAATAACTTCTTTCCGCTAACGCAGCCAAATTTTTCCAAAGCCCTCGTTCTGCATAGCGTTTCCAGTTCCCATGTTTTTCCCATTCTATCAGCGAGAATAAACATATCCTCAATATTCATATCCAGTTCAGGACGGCTGATACGGCTCAATGCTTCATAACCAAACACCTGCCCGTCTGTAAATGACACAATAGGCTGGTATACCGTTTTAATAAATCCGCCTTCGATTATTCTTTCCAATTTTTCAACATTTTCAGGAATATTCATCATTTTATTTTTTAGTCATTTGACAGAAAGTACCTATCCAGGAATAAAACATGCCGTCATGAATGATTTCCATTCCGCCATTAAAAAAACCGTCCCGGCAATACTTTCAGGTTATTCACAATCACAATTATTAAAAAAACAATACATTAATTAAAAATAAAGTTGAAAAAAAAGCTATATTATTAGTAACATCACACAAAAAAAGCCGAATACTTTCGGCAAAACAGTGCATTTATCACTATCGAAAATTTTTTCTCCTTATTTACCGGATTCACACAAAGCACGGCTGTGCCTATTCAAGCTGTTATAGTTTCCGAAAAGAAAATGACAAGATTGTTACAAACACATAACAAAACGATCAAGATATGAAAATATCCATTTCATTCTTTTATATAAAATGAATCTCTTTCGGAAAATAGCTGGAACAATCCGGGTAAAAAAATTGAAAAGCAACAAAACCGGATTTACATTGAAAATCAAAAAGAAAAATAACCGGACAGCAGTAAAAAGCGGAGCACAAGCCGATACAAAAAAACCTTCCTGAAATATCAGAAAGGCCATGTCATAAAATCACTGGATCAGACGGGAACAGGACATCACCCCGCCGTCAAATTCACAAAGAACCGTATAAAAGGACGTGCCGAACTGCCTGCTCTCTCAAAAACTTCCCGCAGCCGGCATATAGCAAGGCCTGCTAAGCAGACAAACACAGAAAAGGAACAGGGAAACCATCCCCCAACTTAAACGCCTGATACCGCCTTAAACGACAACCATCAATCCGCGACTCTCAAACTGGCGCTTGACGCGCTCGATCGTCTCGAAAGAAGGCGGAGGCGTATCCGTCAATTCGTACTTCAAGCCAAGTTCCTGCCACTTATATTCGCCCATCTTATGGAACGGCAGGATTTCGACGCGCTCGACATTCGTCAGGGTAGCAACAAAATTAGCCAGCTTTTCCACATCTTCCGGATCATCCGTATATCCGGGAACCAGCACATAGCGTATCCAGGTCGGTTTCCCCATACGCTCAAGCCGCCTGGCAAAATTCAAAACCTGCCGTAAAGGTGTTGCCGTAAGCTGCTTATGTTTTTCCGGATCAATCTGCTTGATATCCAGAAGCACCATATCCACCACATCAAACCATGAATCCGGAAAATTTTTGGCAAGCAAACCGTTCGTATCCAGCGCGGTATGCAAGCCGTACTGCTCCTTGCAGCGCCGCATAATCTCATGCACAAAATCCGCCTGAACCAGCGGTTCACCGCCACTAACGGTCAAACCGCCAGCGAATTTCAAGAAGGGAGCATACCGGCCGATTTCGGCAACCACATCATCAACAGAGCGCCATGTTCCGCTCTTGCGATCCCAGGTATCCGGATTGTGGCAATAAAGACATCGCATCTGGCAGCCAGACACGAACAATGCAAAACGCATGCCCGGTCCATCGACCGCCGCACTCGGTTCTACCGAATGGACATATCCACCAAACCCCCCTCCTGCTTGTAACAGGAGGGGTTTTTCAGTGCCAACCGTCACGCAACCTTGTGGAAAGTACGGTTAATAACGTCAAGCTGCTGTTCGCGCGTCAGGCGCGTGAAGTTAACAGCGTAACCACTAACGCGGATGGTCAGTTCCGGATAATTCGCCGGATTCTCCATTGCGTCAATCAGCATATCACGGTCAAGAACATTCACATTGATATGATAGCCGCCTGCCGAACAGAAACCATCAAGGCAATTGGCAAGGTTAATCACCTGCTCCTGCGGCATTTTACCCAGGGCTTGCTGCGTCAGGTTCGCTGTCCAGGAAATGCCGTCCTGGTTATGCTCATACGGCAATTTGGCAAGCGATGCGCCGGCAGCAATAAAACCTTTGGTATCACGACCACTACACGGATTGGCTCCCGGCGGGAAAGGCTCGCCTTTCTTGCGGCCGCAAGGCGTATTACCTGTCTTGTTACCATAAACAACGTTACTGGTAATCGTCAGGATCGACTGTGTCGGCGTCGCATTGCGGTACAAAGGCTGTGAACGCAACTTATTCATGAAGTTTTCGGAAAGCTTCGCAGCCATCTGATCAACACGATCGTCATTATTGCCGAATGCCGGGAACTCGCCTTCAACTTCAAAGTCAACGGCAAGACCTTTCTCGTTGCGAACCGGTTTAACCTTGGCATACTTGATCGCCGAAAGGCTGTCTGCAACGATGGAAACACCGGCAAGGCCAAATGCCATCGTGCGGAGAACATCACGGTCATGCAGCGCCATCATCAAACGCTCGTAAGCATACTTATCGTGCATGTAATGAATCGCGTTCATCGCGCGGACATAAGTATCACACAGCCAGGTTTCCAGCTTGTCAAACTTCGCCATGACCTCGTCATAATTAAGGTACTCGCTCGTAATCGGTTCAAAACCTTCTGCAACTTTCTCGCCCGACAGTTCATCAACGCCGCCGTTGATCGCGTACAGCAACGCTTTCGCAAGGTTGGCGCGTGCGCCGAAATACTGCATCTGTTTGCCGCTGGCCTGCGGCGATACGCAGCAGCCGATACAGCAATCATCGCCCCATGCGTCACGCAGCAGATCATCGTTTTCAAACTGAATCGCGGAAGTCTGAATCGACATTTTGGATGCATACCGCTTGAAGCCTTCCGGCAACTTGTCCGTCCAAAGGATCGTCAGATTCGGTTCCGGCGACGTGCCCAGATTATCCAGGGTATGCAGCAAGCGGAAATCTGTCTTGGTTACCATTGAACGGCCATCCGTGCACATGCCGGCAAATGCAATCGTCACCCAGGTCGGATCACCGCTAAACAGCGCGTCAAAATCTTTCGTGCGGAAATAACGCAGGATACGGCACTTGATAACGAGCTGATCAACAATCTCCTGTGCCTCGGATTCCGTAATGCGCCCCTCTTCCAGATCACGCTGGATATAAATATCAAGGAAAGCGGTAATGCGGCCAATCCCCGTAGCAGCGCCGTTGGCTTCCTTGGCAGAACCAATGAAAGCAAAATACAGCCATTGCGCAGCCTCCAGCGCAGTCGTAGCCGGGCCGGAAATATCAATACCGTAGCTCAGCGCCATTTCTTTCAATTCTTGCAGCGCCTTGATCTGATCCGACAGCTCTTCGCGGATGCGAATAACATCTTCGGTAAACGGATGGCCATCGCTCTCAGCCTTTTCACGCTTTTTATCAGCGATCAGGAAATCAACGCCATAAAGTGCGGCACGGCGATAATCACCGATAATACGGCCACGGCCATAAGCATCAGGCAGCCCCGTAATCACGCCGCTACGGCGGCAAGCCATAATTTCAGGATCGTAAACATCAAACACGCCCTGGTTATGCGTCTTGCGATAATGCGTGAAAATGTCATTAATGCTCTCGTCCATCGGCGGGAAATTATATTCTTCCAGCCCGACTTCAATCATACGCAGGCCGCCAAACGGATAAATAGCGCGTTTTAACGGCGCATCGGTCTGCAAGCCGAAAATGATTTCGTTTTCACGATCAATATAGCCAGGGCCGTGCGAAATGATGCTGGAACCGATGTCGGAAGAAACGTCAAGCACACCGCCCCGCTCACGCTCACGCTTTTGCAGTTCCTGCACAACAGTCCACTGCTTTTGGGTGCGCTCGGTCGGGCCGGCAAGAAAATCTTCCGTGCCGGTATATTCAGTGCGGTTAAGCGCGATAAAATCGCGTACCGCTACGTGGTTACGCCATTCATCTCCCTTAAAGCTGCGCCATGGGTCAAGTAAAACGGAAGATGCCGCTGTATCTGATAAACGTGGATTTCTCATGTTATTCACTCCTTAGGCGTCTTTTGAAAACCAGCTCCGTGTAAAAGCATTATGCTGTGATTGATGTGAGCACAACAATATTCTCAAAAAACGCAGTTAAATTGAGTGCTTGTTGAAAACCTGTTCCGGATATAACAGGCATAAAACACTGCTACGAATTGATACGCTCGCTAACAATGCTTTCAAAAAAACACGATCGTTAAAATTAAAGGGTTTGGTTAATTATACATCAGATCTTTGATGTTATGTCAACCGTTTTAAAAAAAACCGATCATTTTAACAAATTTCTTTAAAAATTAACAGGGTTTTTTTAACTTTATTTTAAAAAAATCTATTTTTATAGAAAAAAAACGGCATGGCCGTGAAAAATCAGGGCATCCCTAACGGATTTTTACCCTGTTTTTGCCGCTGCGTTTTGCATCATACAATGCAAAATCAGCCCGCTGGATGAGTTCCTTAATATCCTCCGACGGGAGATAAGTTGAACAGCCTATGCTGACGGTAATATGTTTGACAGTCGGAAATTGAAAATTTTCTATACGCTTGCGCAGGTTTTCCGCCATGCGCAAAGCCTGATCCTGTGATGTGTTTGTAGCCAGAATAACGAATTCTTCCCCACCATACCTGGCCGCAATATCCCCGCCGCGCAAGTTGGATTGCAGTATTTTCCCAAAAGAAGCCAGCACCGCATCACCCGCAAGATGGCCGTGTGTGTCATTGACCAGCTTAAAATCATCAATATCCATGATCAGAAGCGATAAACAAGCGCCTATGCTTTTGGCATTTTGGGCCTCTGCCTGGAGGATTTCCAAAAAAGCCGCTTGATTGTGGAGGGATGTCAGCCCATCGTAGCGGGAAATTTTTTTATATAGCTCCAGGTTGCGTTTGAGTTCGCCTCTTTCCAGGAGATTTTCCCTTGCTTTTTGCAAAATCTTGGCACGCTCGATATATTCCGCATGGAAACGGCGCAAAATAATCACTTCACCCTTGGGCGTCATCAGCGCTTCCGCAAACAGCGCCTTGTCTGCATCCACCCCCTCTTCCTGCCAGATGCCGGACGAATATTTTCCTTCCGTTCCTTTTGAAAAGAAAAGCTCGGCATCTTCGAGAAAAAAAGCCATCATGTCAGAATGCTGCCATGGCGAGGAGCACAGCCCGTTTTCATCATCCGGATACAATTCACGATAAAACCGGGGAACCTGCCCAATCAGGGCATATTTGCCGGGCTCAAGCCGCTTTAATACAACGATATCAATATCGCTGAGTATCGAATAAATGAGTTCCAGGTCGTCCATTTAGGTATTCGCCAACATATCCCGTGCCAGCGTTTCAAAGGCTTCATTGACAGCCGTTCCCGTTTTGGCGCTGGTACGCAGAATTTTTATGCCTGAATCCTGCGCCGCCTTGATACGTCCATCATCTACCTCCCAATCCGGGCAATCGCTTTTATTTAAGAGCAGCATATTGGGTACATTTTGGCCTAACACATCCAGAGCCACTTGCCTTATTTTGAGCGCCGCCTCAAACGTATCAAGACGAGTCAGGTCCGCAACCACAAAAAAGCCCATCGTGCCGCGAAGGTAAGAGATATTGATATCGACATAATCATCCTTGCCTTCCATATCCCATAAAACGAGAGACATGTCCGTGCCTTCCACATCAATATTTTTCTTGCTGATTTTTACGCCAACAGTGGAAAGGTATTTGTTGGAAAAGATGGAATGGATATACTGCTCGACAAGAGAAGTCTTGCCGACAGAAAATGAGCCCAACATGCAGATTTTTTTGCTGATCATTCTTATGTAAATCTATTTCAAGCGATTTGCTTCGTCATATACAATCTGTTTTTTTTCTTGCGACTATAAAGCAACATTTTCCCTTGCACAAGCATGCAATGTTATTAAAGTAAACTTTTACTTTTTAAGAACGGAAAGCGAATCCGTTTCAGCCAACCTGACAAGACGCACCCTTAAATCAATTTTCCGCTTGTCCGGATTTTCCCCTGCTGTTCTTTTTTCCCCGTCACCCTGCGCCAGATCAGCGCCGATACCATAAATCACAATCGGAATATTCGCCTGCTGCGCAAATAGCCTGGAAGCAATCATCCTGGCTCGTGATTGGCTGATTTCATAATTCCGCCTGTCCGAGCCTGTCGCATCAGCCTGTCCATATATCGTCAGGTTGACAGCTAATCCCATTTTCCTTGCCAGACGCTCCAGAGAAACCAGATCGGACACAACCTTATTTAACGCAGGCTGGTCAGACGGAATGGGAACGTCACTGCCTGTTGGAAAGCGGACTGTCGCCGTCTCAATAGACTGAACCAGATCCGTCAGTTCGCCAACACGCGGATCACGAAGCCCCGAAGTATCCACACTGATTACGCCAGGCGTTGCCATCGCCGTCTGCTGTGCCTGGAGAATCCAGTTCATATCCGCTGTGCCCGACAAAACCAGGACGCCTTCCTTGTAATCAATTTTGACGGCCTCCGGCGGCAGGATTTTCTTTGCCACCCTCAGCTTGATGATATTCGGTTCATGAGAGATAAAAGGGATACTGTGAATATCAATGTCGTCCGGATCAAAGCCATCCTCAGCCAGTATCTGCGCAATCGGGCGCGCCAGCTCATCCTGAAGGCAAACCACCTTCCAGGGGCTAAAGCCCCAGGCATCCTTCACATCCACCACAAGCAGGCCAGGTTCCTTGCGCAACATATCCACACCATGCCTCATCCTGTAAGAATGATATTGCTGGGCACAAAAAAGCAGCACCAGAAAAATGCCCACGCCGAGGGATGTCCATTTTGCCCACACCGGAACAGGCTTGCCATCGTCCACGTATTTCTGTGCCAGACAATCCTGCAAATACTTGTTGGCAACAGCAAAAGGCGCGGAATCGCCTTTGAAATCCTCAAACAGATTGGCGCATTCCACCAGGCTTAATTCCAGATTTTCACTCACCCTGTCCAGAAAATCACCCGGCGGGGTGCCCCGGACAACACAGGCGATATAAGCCAAAGGGCTTTGCACGATATAAACCGTGTACTCATCCATTTTCAGGGAATTGAGCGAACTGTTATCGCCATCATTGTTAAAACAGTCACGCGCAAAATCCTGGATCGCCGTCAGCATGCCGGACACCATGTCCGCATCCCTGCTCGTCACGCCATCGTTCACAATGTGAGAAAGTACCAGCCCGGTTTCGCTATGAATTAAAAAAACCTGGTCTACCCGATAAACCAGCGTGTGAAGCATGACAATTTCACTAAACGACTTACCGGTGCGGAATGCTTCAAGACGCCATTGAATGCCTCTGAACGACAGCGACTGCTCCAGGCTTTTGCTGAGGCTGCCGAGCATGGAATTGAAGGATTCAGAAATGGACCGGCGAATGGTCGAGCCGATCAGGGGGAAAAAAACATTAATGAAATCATTCGGATTTTTCTTTAAGGACTCCTTAAGCGAGCTTTCCACAATCGGCGTAAACGCCTTGTTGAGCATATTGTCCTGGCCCGAACGCATCACCACCGCTTCGGCAAGCACATCGCTGACCTCATGCGTCTTGGCGACGTGGTCATTGAGTCTGTATTCCAGATTGCTGATTTTTTCGATTTCAGCCTGAAACAATAATGAACGAAGCTGCTGCCAATCCTTATCTACCGGCGCGCTATCTGTCCCTGGTTCCTCTGGCAATGGGGAAGTTATTTCAAGCGTAATGATCTTTTCATCTGTCCCTTCCGAACAATCTTCAGATGATTTCGCTTGAGCTATGCCGACAGGGAACAGATGTTCCTCTGACATCAGTCATGCCCTTCCCGCAACGGATGATGGTCATGATTTTCAGGAGCATCCTGCCGATTTTCCTCAATCGTGACTTCCACAACATCCGTAGACCACTGATTGCTTAATTTGACCGCCATCTCTGTCAACATGCCGGACAGCGCCGAACGGTAAACCATATCATGGCGAATTTGTGATGCTGTCTCGGAAATCACCTTTAAGGCAGCCGTGTATTTTTCGTCGATCTTGTTATTCAAGTTGCTCGTTTCCGCCTGCATCAGCTTTCTGATTTCCTGCTCGGTATTGTCAAGCGTATTGGAAAGCGCGGTTATTCTGCGTTCAAATGTTTTTTCGGTCGCCGCAATGTTGTTTGCCAGCGTATTGAAAGCTTCACCGCGCTCCCTTTGCTCGGCTTTTAAGGCAGCTTCGCGCTCGGACATTTCCGTATTGACGCGATGTAAAAGAGAAGCGGCTTCGCTTCGCATGAAATTTTCAAGCGAATCCAGACGTGTTTTCAACGCTTCCTTTGCATCATTGACTTCACGCTGGAAGCGGGCTTCCTGCCGCTGGAAACGGGTTTCAATATCCTTGAGCTGCGTGCCGAAAAGCAAATCACGCACTTGGTTCATGGATGTCAGGTCTTTACCATCACTGTTGTTCATTATTGCCATTCCTTAAAAAGTGAGCAGGAGCGCGTAAAAAGTCTAGCACAATATTTAGCTTTATATGCTGGCAGATATTGTTTTTACACAACAATTTTCTGCTGTGTCCGGTGAATGAAAATACGGTTTCAAGGCCCGGTTCAGGATCAGATTCGGCTTGCACTTTAGTCGCTTAGCGGCGCTCTGTCACATACAAGAACAGGCAAGCGGCAAAAATCAGGATTACCACCAGCGTTCTGATTACGCCAATGCGCTCATGCACGACGACAAGGCCAGCGTCTTTATCCCAAGAGGTTACGCCATTTTTTTCGAGCCTGTTATAGGCAACGATGTGAGTGATCAGAGTGACAATGGGAATACCCAGGCCCATCCCGCGCCAGCAAACCTTGAAAGTTCTGAAAAGTGCTGTTGAAAAAGCCGGTTTACCGCCGGAAGATGTCAAAACCCTTGTCTTTAAGAGCCACTTCCCGGGCGTGGTTCCCACAGTTGAAAGCAAAAACGCCTCAAAAAACATCCAAAAGAATAACCAGAAAAATAAGAAGAACAGCACAAGCAATATGACACTGACTCTCGATTTAAAAACGCCTGGATTGAAGAGGATTATAAAAAGCGCAATAATTACAATAATACTTGTAATCACGATGAAGAGATTTATATCCAGCACACGCGCCCAAAAGCGAACCCAGGGGCGTGGGGGTGATGCGACAAGCTGCGGATGCAGCACCGAATCCGCCAAGGCGGAGGGTACTGCCGGTTCATGCGAATCAGCGTCTGTTACAGAACCTGGCTGCGGCACATCTACGAGCGGCAAAGAATCATTCGGACTGATTTCAGCCCCGCAAAAGGCGCAGAATTTTGATGCCGGTTCGGTTTCTTTCCCGCAATTCGCACAAACCACGCAGCCCTCCCCATATGCAAAGACCCCATTCTACCATTGCAGCTTTAACGCCCGCGCAAAAACTAAAAGCATGTAACGAACTATTTGACTTCTACAATTTGCGAGGCGCAAAGCAACGAAGCAATCACAGCGAAGCGGAAAATGACGGGCGCGCCGGAATCTTTAGACATTTCCCACGTAGGAGAGAGCGATAATGACAAGCATCACGATTGTCGCCAGCGTTCTGATTACGCCGATGCGCTCATGCGTGACGATAAGGCCATCGTCGCCATCCCATATGGTTATGCCTTTATACTTAAGTTTATGATAAGCAACGATTTGAGTGATTAGACAGATAACGGGTATGCCTGCGCCCAACCCGATAAACCAAACCCTGAAACTCCTGGTCAATGCTGTTGAAAAATTCAGCTTATCGCCGGAAGATGTGAAAACCTTTGTCTTAAGGAACCACTTCCCTGGAGTATTTCCCACCGTTGAAAGCAAAAGTGCCTCAACAAATATCCAGGCAAATACGACGCCCATCCCAAGCCACATGCTGCTTACTGATTCAACAATGTTCGGTTTGATGAGTCCGGCTATTATACCCGCACCTCCGCAGATACCGACAACCAAGGCGAAAAGGTTCACGTCCAACACACGCGCCCAAAAGCGAACCCAGGGACGCGAGGGTGATGCGACCATTTTTGCGGGCGACGCTGCCGGTTCATGCGAATCAGCGTCTGCAACAGGAGCCGACGGCAACGCATCTTCTGGCAGCGAAGAACCATCCTGACTGGCGTTAGCCCCGCAAAAGGCGCAGAATTTTGATGCCGGTTCGGTTTCTTTCCCGCAATTCGTACAAACCACGCTGCCCTCCCCGTATGCAAAAACCCCATTCTACCGGAACCACACAAAATCCCGGGTTCCCTGTAACCATCGCCAATCATATTTTGCGACCCGGCAAATTGTCAAGCAACCGCCCGAATAAATCCGGCAAAGCTCAAGCGTCAGCCAAAAAATTCAAAGCGATCGCGATTGTTCTTTTTCGCCCGGTACAATGCTTTGTCCGCATTGCTGAATAACTCCTGGAATGTCAAACCATGTTCAGGGAACAGCGCAATCCCGATACTGCCCGTGACGGGATTTGCGCCGCTCTCCGGAATAATCTTCTTCCAGCTTTCCCGAATCCGTTCCGCCTTTTCTTCAGCGGTTTTTATCTCTGTAATCCCCTTGCAAAACACAGCAAACTCATCGCCCCCTTGTCTTCCAATAATGTCTGAATCCCGGAAAACATGACGCAGGGCGTTGGCACAGGCAACCAATACATCATCGCCTACGGTGTGCCCGTAAGTATCATTAACCCCCTTGAAATAATCGATGTCAATTATCATAAAAATCCCGGAATTGACGGGTGACTCTCTCAGGAATGTTTCGACCATGTGCTTGAAGGTGTCCCGGTTCCACAATTGGGTCAATCCGTCTGTTTTAGCCTTGTGGGTTACATCGTGCAAACGCAGGTGCACGAATACGGTAGCCAGCAATTCCGTGATCGCGTGAACCGTTTCGAGATCGCTTTTCCCCAAACGGGAAAGATAGGGCGGCTGCTCCACCATGCGCCCCGTAAGCAGCAAGGCAACCACCTCGCCTTGCACAAAAACCGATGAAGCGATAAAGAACGGCAAGTTAAATTGCGACCGGAGACTCGCGAAACGCTCCGGAGCATCTTCTGCCGTCACAATAACCGGGTTATAACCCAACAGCTCTTTGGGAATAGAGACCGTTTCACCCAGCAGTTTTTTTTCCTCAACGGTAAAGCCCTGCATGACAACAGGCGCAAAATTTTGTGCGCCTTTAGAGAGCAGCAGAATCGTCTTTTCCATATTCAGCGCGACATTGATGCGCTGAGCAAGCTTAAAAAACAGGCTCTCGTAATCGTCGGTCTGCCGCAGGGAAACCGCCAATTCTGAAATCAACTGAAATCCCCGACGCTTTAACTCCAGTTCGTACCGAAGCGTGATGGTCTGGGTATCCAGAGCCAGTATTTTGGCTGCGTTCTGCTCAGAAAGCTTTCGGAGTGCTTCCAGCGTCATGCTTGACTCATCAGATGCTGACTCCGGCGCAATAGATGCTTCACCCAGTGAGCCTGCACCAGAAAGGCTGTGCCGTTTTGGCTGTTCGGTCTCACTTTTCATCGCGGGCGAGAAGCGCTTTTCTGAAGCAGCACTTCCCCCTTTTGAAAACAAGCACAAAACGCCCGTCCAGTCCAACCCCCTGGGGCGTCCGTCGACAGAGGCAATTTCAACGCCGGTATATAGGCCAAGGAGCGGCACCCTCCCTGCAATGGCTTGCTGCACGGTCAAGGCATCCTCAATGTCGACACCGCCATAACCCGCGCAGCGACCCGCACAATCAATGTAAAGGGCAAACACGGGTTCCCGGCCATCCAGCCTGTCGAAAACGGATTCGATTTTCGGCTTCATATAATCGAGTTCAAGGGAGCGAAACATCAATTGAAATTCGGTTCCCTCAACCATATCCGGCTCAAACATAATGATACCGCCGCGCTCATGATCGATGCCAAGGCACAGTCGGCTCGCGTAACTGGATTCGTCATATTCGCCAAAGCGCTCCCCGTAATTAATGCCGAACAACAGAAAAAACGGGTATTGTTCCGGGCGGATTGCTGAACCCAGGAGTTCATCCATAAAAGAGAGCGCGTTTTTGTGATTAATCTCCAGTATCACGGGGCCATCGGCCCTGGTTACCGTATAGTAAGGGGAAGCGGGTCGGCAGCCGTGCATGATGACGCTGTCAATGCGAATATCCTCACCAAAAGAAAGCGCCATAGCCTGCTGTTTGGCTATTGTCTCGCCTATATATTGACTGGTAAGACCACAGGCATGGTCTCCCATCAAACCGGCTCCTGTTAAGTCCGGCAAGAATCCGAGCGCCTTCTCCAGACCGGCCAGAATCCAGGTAGCCATATTCAGGCGAATCCCGCCATCGTCGGTACGGCTTATCGCATCGTAGAAAAGCATGACAGGGGTTTCGGGTTTTATCCCAAACTTTTGAAGCTTCTGCCCAAGCAAAAAGCCCGTATTCTCCTCATTTCCCAGAAGGCCGCCTTCAGAAAATACATCACAGCGAACACCATCAAGCCAGATACAGGCGATGCCGACCTGATCTCCAGCGTAACCATAAACATCGTTTGTGATGACACCAACCGTTCCACCGCCATAGATGGGAACCGTGCTTCCCAACACCGAAGAAACTGCCTCGCGCAGGATATGCTGATTATGCCGAGTCGTACAAAACAGCAGAACCAGGTCGCATACCTCTTTTCTGCCGGACATGCGAATCGCTTCTTCAGCCACCTGTTTTCCGGCAGCAGCACTATCGGGTATATCGCTGTATCCTACGCTTACTTGCATGTACGCCCTCTTTTGTAAGGCCTTTAACTTCGATTGGCAATTTTTGATTGGCAATTAGAATTACTACTTTTCAGCAATTATAAAACATAAAATATTTCCTCATTGCATTTTTCCACCAATCGTTCATAAGGCGTTTTCCCATCAAGGGCCGTATGCGGGCGATGGTAGTTGTAGAAGTTTTCCCATTCGGCCAGCTTGGCTGTAAATCCACATCCCTATAGGACAGCAATTGATAGAACTCCCGCTGATCCGTCCTGTGCGAGCGTTCAACCTTTCCATTTAAGCGGAGCGTGCGGGGTTTGATATAAGCATGCCTGATCCCCGGATCTTCC